>Ga0116228_10004377_pt1 | contig 12515 bp, 10 predicted proteins | sample S1TSphfallax_2_FD_89694 | JGI IMG/M metagenome (GOLD analysis project Ga0116228, IMG submission 89694) | Host-associated microbial communities from peat moss isolated from Minnesota, USA - S1T2_Fc - Sphagnum fallax MG | ecosystem: Host-associated > Plants > Peat moss > Unclassified | place...
CCGGGCGCGGGAGGCTGTCTGTGGCGGTGGTCGCGCTCTCGGCGATAGCCTCGGCCGCCTCCGCGGCCGCTGACAACTCAGGCGCCGCCGACCTTGTACCGCTCGTGCCCGCACCGACCGCACCAGCGGTCGCGCCTGCGCCCGCGTCCCCGGCCGCCCCGGCCGCCACCTCGTGCCTGCCCTCCGGCGACGGCTACCTACGGGCGCGGATCGGTGGCGCTCTCGACGCAAAAATCGATTGGCCCAACCGGGGTACCCAATGCCAAGGCGAGTCCAAGACCACGTCGCCAGGCATACGCATGAGCTTCCAGCGGGCCGCCGGCGGCAAGCCCAACTGGTTGTTCGTATTCGGTCTCACGGGAGTCACCGAGGGCGCGCCAGCCCACGATTCCGGCGTCAATCTCACCATCATCCTCCAAGGGACCAGCCGTATCTTCGGCACGCTCGGCGACTCCCGCTGCACGGTCGACTCGTTGACTCAGAAACCGCTACCCAGCCCCCATGTCTACCGGGTCGAAGCTCGCGGCTTCTGCACCCAGCCCGCCCATGCCGTCCGCGGTGACGGCGATCTGTTGGTCAGCACCTTCGAATTCGCCGGGCTCGTCAATTACGCGGAGTGAGCACGCTGTCCACGCGCGGGCGCAACCGGATCTCGAACAACTTCGGCCAATTCTTGCCGGTCACGAACAGCCGATCGCCCTTTTCAGCATAGGCGATTCCGTTGAGCACGCCGTCCGGGCCACCGGCCCGATTCGAGGGGCTCAAGATGCCCTTCAAATTGACCAGGCCAACGACCTTCCCATCGTGCGGATCGATCCGGATGATCCAGTTCGTCTGCCACACATTGGCGTAGATCTCCCCTTTCACCCATTCCAGTTCATTCACGTTGGCCAGAGGCTTGCCGTCGAGCGTCACCGTCAACCTCCGGGTCTCCTTCAGGGTTGTGGGGTTTAGGAATCGAAGTTCAGAAGTGCCGTCGCTCATGATGAGCTGTTTCCCATCCTGCGTCAGCGCCCAACCCTCACCGTCATAGGAGAACTGGCGCTCGAGCTTGAAGCTGGCGAGGTCCCACACGAATCCCACCTGAGACTTCCACGTGAGGCTGATGAGTTTGCCACCCCAGTTGACGATGCCTTCGCCGAAATACTGCGGCGGAATGTCGAGTTGCTGTACCACCTCGCCGCTGGCGATTTTCACCTTGCGTAGCGTCGAGTGCTGTTCGAGCCCCGTGCTCTCGTACAGGTAGCCGTTGAGATAGAAGAGGCCCTCCGTGAATGCTGACGGGTCGTGCGGATAGGCGTGGACCACGTCGACATCGTAGATCGGCACGGCGGCGCGCGCCGCGGCGGCCAACACCGCGGCGCCAAGCACTGACCAGACGATCAGCGTCCAAGAAATCAACGGGTTGGGACTACGCATTGGGAGGGGATGGTCCGATCAAAACGCGTGTCCGTCCAGCCGCAACAGGCGGCTCCGATCGGGATTTCGCTAAGTGGTGTCCTACAAGCCTAGGGGGTCGTCACCTACAGACACCCCGAATGCATGTGGTCTAATTGCAACAATAAATCCGGGGACCATTTCGGTCGTCCGGATAATGCTAATTTTCGAGTCTTTGCGACAAGACTTCAATGGCATTTTCTGTTGGATTTGCGCATTCATATGGAGAGATTTTCATGAAGCGATTGATTTTATGCGGGCTGGCCGCCGCGATCGGGACTGCGAGCGGCACGGCGCTTGCGGACGATGACACGGGAGCCTGGTACGTAGCGCCCATGGGACAATACGACCTGCTGGACCACAAGCGGGCCGCGAAGGACGAGTTCGGATTCGACGTTGCCCTGGGCTACAACATCGCCCCGCATTTTGCTGCCGAGTTGAATTACAGCAACGTCAGTGCGCAAATCCACCACGGGGAGAGCGACAAAATTGGCGCCTCCACGCTCGATGGACTGTACAAGGTATTGCCATTATCGGTTGTCGATCCCTACGTCATCATTGGCGCGGGTGAATTGGAAGACCGGATCGGCAGCACGTTCCCGAACAACAAGACCTGGACGGCCGAAGCCGGTATCGGCGCGCTGACCAACTTGGGACCCACCACTGGGTCGTTCCGGCTCAAACTGCGCACGGAAGCGAAATACCGCCGCGAATGGCTCCAGAACACGGCCTACAACCCGAACAACCCGGGCGACGTCTTGTTCGGTGTGGGTTTGCAGTTCGAGTTCGGCGCCCCCTTGCCGCCGCCGGTAGTGGCCGCCGCTCCGCCGCCGCCACCGCCTCCCCCGCCGCCGCCCCCACCGCCCCCGCCGCCGCCACCATTGGACAGCGACCACGATGGCGTCCCGGATACGATCGACAAGTGTCCGAATACCCCACCCGGAGACAAGGTGGATTCGGTGGGCTGCACGATCAAGGACGAAATCAAGCTGCAAGGCGTGAACTTCGCGACCGACTCGGCCGATCTCGTGCCGGAATCGAACTTCGTGCTGAACTATGGTGTAGATACCCTCAAGAAGTATCCGCAGATGGTGATCGAAGTGCGTGGTCACACGGATAGCCGCGGCAGCAAGAAGCACAACTTGATTCTGTCGCAGCATCGAGCTGAGAGCGTCATGAACTACCTCAAGGACCACGGTGTGACGAACACCATGACCGCGAAGGGATATGGCGACACATTGCCGATCGCCGACAACAAGACCGAAGAGGGCCGGTTGGAAAATCGCCGGGTCTCGCTGAAGATCGTCGGTGGACCGTAACCCGACGAACGACTGAAACAACTCTACGTTGTTGAAAGCCCCCGCAAGGGGGCTTTTTTTTGCCGCGTTGGGCGCTACTTCATCCCCCGGTCGCTTACCAGGTTACCGGGTGTGTCGTCTACCATGTGACGCGCGGACGGTAGCGCTCGCTGCGTATCCACTGCGACAGCAGCCACTTCTCGCCGGCGATCACGGGCATGCCCGCATGCAGGCTGTCGCGGTGTCCCCGGCCATCGGCGCCCAGATTATGAAAATGCAAGAGATCACCCCGGCGCGGCTCGACGGTCAGATCGAGTTTTGGAAACCAGGTGCTGCCACCGAGATAACCGTCGTTCAGATAAAGAAGCGCGGTTTGGGCTCGCTGGCCACCGGCGGCAAGCGACCGCTGCGTACCCGCGCCCTCTTCGTTGAAATAATCCACGTGCGGTTTGAACTCCTCAGCCACGCGGTAACGCAAGATCTGCAGAAATTCGCCGTTCAGCACGGGGATGCCGCAGATGCTTCCGATGCAGCGCTCGAGCGCCTCGAGGACGTGATCGTGCTGACGCGGACCGAACGTGACATGCGAGCTGTTGCGCATTGGATCGGCGCGCACCTCACCGGTTCGCGCATCGACGATTTGCGAACGCTGCACGAGCGGCGCGGCCAGATGGACGATTGTGTCGAGCACCATCGGATGGATCAGCGCCGGGAATCTGCGAATCAAGGGCGATTGGCTCAAGGTCAGCGCGGCGGGAACGGGCCAGTCGGCGGCGAGCGCCGGCAGCGCGTCCTGCACCGAAGGCCAGTCGATGTCCGTTCTTGGCCGTGAGAGATTGCCGAACTCCCCAGTATGGGCCCGGGCCAGCGCTTGGGCGGCGGTATCGCCGCGCCGTGCGGCGACATCGAGCAGTGGACCCACAAGATCCATGCGTCGGTGGCCCACACCGAGCAGCGCCAGCTGGCGCAGCGCACCGCCATCGCCCCGGCGCGCCGCCGCGCACAGAAATCTTAGCGCGGTTGCACGGTCATCGACTTCCAAGGCCGCGAAACCATAGATCTCGCTGAGGAGCAGATTGGCACGCGTCTCGGACGCGGCGAGCGGTTCGAGCAGCGCCATGGCCTGCTGCACATCGCGCGGACACCGGCGCCCGTCCATCAGAAAGGTCGCGAGCGTGAGCTGCGCCGGCATGAAGCCTTGCTCCGCGGCCCTCCGCAACCAGTTCAGGCTCGCGTCCCATTCGCCGCGCTGGTGCAACACCGAGCTCAGCGCGTACTGGGCCTCGGCGTCGCCCGCCTTGGCCCGACTGGCCGCTTCGTCGATTGAAATGCTGTGCGCCATCGTCTCCTGCCGAAGCCCTCGCGGCGCAGTGTACTGGACAGCCCACGGGCAATCACGGGATCATTGCGGCATGCTGGACATCCCGAGCGCACCGGTTCTGGACAAGGCTGCCCTCGTGGGTGGATGCGTGCGGCTGCCGCTGCGGATCGACGCACGGCGCTTGCAGGCGGAAGTGCGGCAACTACCCACCGACGTCTGGGGTAGCGCCGGCGGACGGGTCGGCGTGCATCGTGCGGCCGAAGCCTTGTTCCTGCGGGGACATGCGCCGGCCGAGGGCGATCTGCCCGTGGTGGACCGGCCGGTGCTCGATCGCCTCCCCTACGTGCGCTGGATCATCGAAGATCTGCTCGCGGCCGAGCCACTGCGCTGCCTGCTCGCGCGGCTGCCGGCCGGTGCCGTCATCGCGCCGCACGTCGATCGTCCTCCGTATTTCTCCAAGACCTTGCGCGTGCATATTCCCGTCGAGACCAACGAGAGCGTCCACATGGTCGCGAACGAAACCTCGTACTCCATGGCCGAGGGGGAGGTATGGATACTCAACAACAGCGGCTTACACGCCGTGTGGAACGCCCATCCGACCCGCGCCAGAACGCACCTGATCTGCGACTATCTGCCGAGTCCGTCGCTGCTCGGCTGGCTCGCGCAGGGTGAGCGCGCCCTCGGCGAGCGGCGCCCGCTCGTGGATCATCGACTACGCGAATCGACCGTCGTGCGGGTCGCCGCCGGCGGATGATCACGACCGACCGCTTCGTTTTCCTGCATCTTCACAAGTCGGGCGGTACCTTCGTGAACGAGTGCCTGCTGCGCTTCCTGCCCGACGCACGCCAAGTCGGCTATCACCTGCCCCGCTCGCTCGTGCCGCCGCACGCGACGGCCCTGCCGGTGCTCGGGCTGGTGCGCAACCCCTGGAGCTACTACGTCTCGTGGTACTCCTTCCAGCTCGAGCGACCCCACCCGAACTTTCTGTTCCGTATCTTGAGCGAGGAGGGACGCCTCGGGTTCGAGGAGACCGTGCGCAACATGCTGCACCTGGGCGCGGGCAGCCTGCGGCTCGACTTGTTGCTGCGGGCGTTGCCGGCGCAGTACAGCAACCAGGGGTTGAACCTGCCGCGCTTCGCGCTCGCGCCGATTCGCGATACGCGCCTCGGCTTCTATAGTTTCCTGTATCGCTATTTGTACGCCGGCGGCGCCAAGCCGGTGGTCGTCGGCCGCCTCGAGGTCCTGCGCGATGAACTCATTCCCATGCTCGAGAGCGTCGGCCAGCCGGTGAGCGCCGCGATGCGCGAGTACGTCGAGCACGAGGCGCCGCGCAATACCTCCACCCACACAGCGTATGCGGATTATTACAGCACGGCCCTGCGCGACCTTGTCGCCGAGCGCGATGCGGAAATCATCGCGCGCCATGGCTATAAATTCGCTGGCTAACCGGGGTTGGTGGCTTCGACGAACAGCGAGTAGTGACGGTCGCCGTAGGTCGCGCTCGCCACGCTGCTCGTGTGATCGACGCGCAGCGCGGCATGCGCGCTCCCCATGAAGCTCGAGCGCACTATGCCCGTGAAACCCGCGTCGGCGAGCACGCGTGCGAGCGTTTCGAAATCGTACCCATACTTGTGCGACTCGAACAGGTACGCGGGCTCGGCACCCGCACCCGCATACGCGAGAAAGTCCTCCAGGCGGGTCGGATTCTCGGGCCACCACGGCCAGGCTTCGCGCCGGTTGCCGAAGAAGGTTGCATCATTCTTGACGTAAGCTTCGATGCATTGCTCGATGTCGGGCACGACCAGGCGCACGACTCCGCCCGGGACCAGCACGCGCCGCAATTCGCCCATGAACGGCTTGACGTCGCGCGGGAAGAAAAGATGTTCGAGCAGGTGCGAGACGAACACATAGCGCGTGCTGGCTTTCGCCACCGGCAGCCCCCAGAGCACGTTCATGGCGACCGGTGCCGGGAACACGTCGATATTGATCCAGTCCGGGAGCGGATTCTTGCCGCAGCCGATGTGCAGTTTGAGCTCCCGCGCATCGGCCGGTAACGCGAGCGCGTCGAGCTGACGGCGCACATAGGGCTGGCGCAACGCGGTGAGTTCGCTGCGCAAGCCGTCCACCGCGGCGAGCAGCGCCATGAGGCGGCGCTCGACGCCGCTGCCCGTGCGCTCGCGCAGCGCCTGCTCGGCATGCGGACCTAAGCCGAACAGATCGCACGCCGTCTCGTACAAGCTGCGCGCCAGCAGCCGCAGATGGCTCTTGATGCGAACGGCTTGTGCTTCATCGGCGGGCGCCGTGGCCTCTTTCGCGTTGGCCTCGACGAGCGCGCCGCTGCGCTTGAGATAGTCCAATACCTCCGCGGCGGCCGCGCGGTCGGCGGCTTGCAACCCCGCAATGGCCGCCTCGGTGCGCTGCGGTTTCGCGAACTGACACAGCCAGCCGACGAGCGCGGGGTTCTCGGTCTCGAACGCGGGCAGCCTGCTCGAGGTCGTGTGGATCAGGATGCGTCCACCGCGAACGCGCAGCAAGGTATCGGCGGCGAACGTCAGGGGTGCCGTCACCGCGCGAGACCCCGCAGACGATCCCACGTCGAGCTGACGCCGGGCAGCACGCGCAGCACCGCTTCCTCGTTGCGCCGCCATTTTTCGGCGCGAGGCGGCGTCTGCGTGAAGCGCGACAACGGCAGCGGCGCGCCGACCCGCGCTTGCACCGGGCCGCGGAACGCGATCCCGGCGAAGTCACAGAGCCGCTCGATAACGGCTGCCGGTCGGGCGACGAGCTCGGCATAGCTCACGCTGTGCCAGCGGTCGGAGGGCAGCCGTTCAAGGTCGCCGAGCAAAATATCATTGGTCGCCTGCCACTGAAACGCCGCGATGTCTTCCAGGGTTCGGCCCCGCTGCGCCGGCCACCCGGGCGGAAGAATCAAGGACCATGGCCCGTCGAACCCCGGCAGGCCGTTGTACGTCTTCCAGTTGCCCGAGCGCCACGCTTCCATGATGCTACTCAGATTCTCGCGCGGGTCGCGCCACAGAAACACGAACAGCGCGTCCGGGAACAGTCGATCGAAGAACGGGACGCGCAGCGCATTCTTCGGCGTCTTCTCGAGCAGGCGAAGTGCGTATGCCGGCGGCACTGGCCGACCGTGCGAATCTTGCAAATGCAAGATGAGCTGCTCGCGGACGTGCGCCGCCACCGGACCCGCGGCATGCGCCGCATCGAGTCGGTTGGATTCCACGCCGGGCGCACCCGGGCGCAGTTGCGGCAGCCCCTCGACGAGCCAGTGCGCCTCGCCGCCCACGGTGCAGAGTTCGTCGCTGACGGCGAGCGTCTCGAACAGCAACGTACTGCCGGATCGCGGCGCAGCGACGATGAAGATCGGCCGTTCGAAGGGATGCGCACTCGCGGAGGCAGATGCACCGACCAAGGTTTGCGCGCCGGCAGAGGTCTGCGTCGCCGCGGATGCCCGCGGTATCGCGGGGGTTTGCGCAGTGGCGGGGGTTTGCTCAGTGGAGGCGGTCTCCCCCGCCGCGGGCCGCGAGGGTAACAGTGCGCGCAGCACCCGGCCCTCGAGCACGCGATGCGCCGGCACCCGGTTCGTGCGCATGACGAGACCGGCGCCGAGTTCCTGGGACGCCGCCCGCACGCTATCACGAAGCTTGACGTACTCCGCCTTTCCGCTCTCGTGCTCACCGAACAGCTGGTAAAGCTGCCGCCAGTCGCAGCGCAGCGCATCGAGCAGGTCCCCGTAGCGCGCCAGCCGCTCGGCGCGTCCGGACGCATCCTCGCTCATCAGTTCGGCCTTGAGGTCCCCCAATAGGAGATCGACTTCGGCGGGTGCCGTGACGGGCCGCGGCGCAACGCGCTCGGTAAGCAGCTGCGGATCGCGCGCAGGATCGTAGCGCAGCGTCTTGAGCGTCGCCTGCGGTGAATCGCCCGTGGCCACGAAGCGCCAGAATGGCGCGCTCCCCGACGTATCGGCGACCAGGTGTACGCGCTCGGCGTCGACCGGGTTCTCGACCCAGTGCAACCGCCAATTGTCGAACAACCACGCCTCGCCGGCGGCCATGTGGACGTGCTCATCGCCGCAATGAAACCGCACCTCGGGGTGGGTGACGATGGGCACGTGGAGGCGCACGCGGGTGAACCAGTGGTGGTTGATGTCGGCATGCCGCGGCACGCCGGCTCGCGGCGCCAGTTTGAGCAGGCGCGAACGGCTCCACACGACGCCGAAGCTGGCCAGGAGCTGGCGCATGTAGGGCGCACGCGCCAAGTGCGGCGTGGGCAGCATGGTACCGTCGACCGCATCGTTGTCGGTGCCGTCCACGCTGATGAGGCGCACCGACCTATTGCCCGGAATATCGTTGGGATGATCCGCCCACGCAGCGGCGGGCATCTCGGCCAGTTCCGCGGCCAGCCGCGCGGCATCGAAACGGACGGGCAGCCGATAGAACGGCTTCGGCAACTTCATGCGGTGCGGTCGACCGTTTCCCGTAGATCGCCGATATCGGCGATCAGATCCGAGAGCGCCGCGATCTCGACGGCGGATAGATCCGGATGCCAGAGGTCGAAGATCAGCACGACGCGCGTCTGCGCGCTGCGATTCCACGCCTCATGCTCGTACGTATCGTCGAACAGCACGACGCGTCCCTCGGTCCACGCATGGACTTCGCCGCCTACCCGCAGAGCACAGTGCTCCGGCACGATGAGGGGTAAATGACCCACGACGCGCACGTTCGTGACACCCCGGTGCGGCAGCAAATGCGTACCCGGCGTGAACACCGAGAACAGCACCTCCGGGCCATGCGCGCGCACATGCGCGAGCGGCACGCACTCCAAGGCGTGGGCGGTGTCGGGACAACGGGCGCAACTCTCCTCGCGGCGCATGCCGTACCGAAAGAAGTAGTAGCCGGTCCAACTAGGTTCGGCGCCGTGGCCGCGCAGGTTCTCACGCTCGAGTTCCGCCGAAGTGAACACCCGCTCGCCGGCCGCGCTTGGCAGCAACTCGTCCAGTTCGGCGCGGATGGCGGGCGTTTGCGCCTCGAACTCGTCGATCCAGGCAAAGCGGCCGCGCGGCAGATACGGGCTCGTCGCCAGCCCAGGCATGTAGAGAAAGGTCGGACGCTGGCGCGCGTCGGGATACACGGCCGGCTCTTGATGAAAATAGATGCGCAGCGTGCGTGCGACGCGGGTGAGCGAGTCCGCGCCATACGTCTTGAGCAAGGGCTCGAAGGCGCGCGCGAAGGCCGCGCTCTGGTGGGCGGTCACGCGATCGATGGCGCGCTCCACCAAGGGTCGCAACGCCGGCGGCGTCGACGCGGCATTGAGCCAGCGGCCATTCGCTTGCGCATCCTTGACGGCACGCATGGACTGCACCACGGCCGCATCGAGTGCGCCGGCACGCTCCAGCGCCTCTCCCCAGTACAGTCGCGCAACGAAAAAATCCGGCCGCAACCGCACCGCTGATTCATGGTGAGTCAAGGCCGCTGCCGTGTGGCCCGCCGCGTCCTCGGCCCGTGCCAGATGATGGCACGAAGCCGCATCGTCCGGGGCGGCCGCCACGGCACGCTTGAGGAAATCGAGGGCCCGGTTCGCCTGACCACGCCCGAGTGCGCCGAGGCCAAGCACGGTCAGCGCTTCGGCATGCTCGGGGTCCCGGTCGAGCAGCCGTGCGAAAGCCGCCTCCGCTTCGGGAAGGCGCCCCTGCCGCAACAACGCCTGTGCTTCGGATTCGCTCAATGTGCCTCGCTGTGCAATATTCCTCGCATTCGTGCGCGTCGCCTATGATACCGGCCATGGATCTCAAGAATCTGACGCATTATATCCGCACCTACGACGCCCACCTGCAACCCGACCTGTGCGCGAAGATGATCGGCTCCTTTCATGCGATGGAGCGGTTTCAGAAGCGCAACGGCCGCGGCATTCGGGCGGGCCTCGAGCATTCGGGGTGGTCGGAACTCAACGTGACGCGCCTCTCGGATGCGGCCTTTCTCGGCATGTTTCGCCAGTTCATAGACGCAGCGCTCGCGCACTACAATCACGACGTGGGTCTCGCCATCCCGGTGCCGAACTCGGCGCGGTTCTCCGATCTCGTCATGAAGCGCTACCGGCCGGGCGGTCAGGAGCGGTTCCAGCTGCATTTCGACGCCGTAAACCATCTCGCCAGCCGTTACCTCGTGCTGCTGTGGTACTTGAACGACGTGACCGAGGGAGGCGAGACCTTCTTCCCACAGCTCGACGTGCGCGTTGCCACGAAGACCGGCCGGCTGCTGATCTTCCCGCCCTACTGGATGTACCAGCACGAGGGCCTGCCGCCACGTTCGAGCGACAAGTACATTCTCTCGACTTATTTGATGTTCGAGGATCCCAGGCCGCCGACGCTCAACTCAGCGCCGGCATAGCCCCAGCGTTCGAGGTAAGGCGCGAGCGCTGGCTCCAGCGGCGCAAGATGGGTCTGGTAGGCACGCCAACGATCCACCCCTTTGCGATTCACAGGCTCGATGACCTGCGAATAACTGGGCGTGCTGATGAAGGGCTTATCGCGCGCGTTCTCCTGCGGCCGCAGCACCGCGTCGTCCCACGGCAGCTCCAGAAACGCGAGCACCGAGCGAATCTCCGTCGCGAAGTCAGCGGTGAAGCTCTCGTAGCGCAGTTCAAGCACCCTGGGTGCGAGCAGTGCGACTTGCTGGTACCAGAAGTCGAAGGTTCGCCGGTAACCCAAGGCGAGCGTGCCGAGGTCGGCGCACAACAACGCAAAATCCGGCGTCCTGAAGTGCTGCATGAAGCAACTCAAGAGTACATCGTAGGGATGGCGCACGGCCAAAATGATGGGCGCATGCGGGAAGATCCGCCGGATCGCCGGGAGTCGCAGGATGTTGAGCGGGTTTTTATCAACCAGTCGGCCGGAGCCCAAATCCGCCTTGGTCCGAGCGCGCTCCCAATAGCGCGCACGAGTCGACTCGAGCTGCGCCGGGGACAGTGCCGCCATGCGCTCGGGGTACGTGGCACCCGCGGCGATGAGATCGTCGAGCGCCGCCTGCACGAAGGGTTGCTCGTCCATGGATACCAACCCGGGATGAGCATCCAGCGTCAATTCCAGCAGCGTCGTTCCTGAACGCGGGAAAGCCACGATGAACACCGGGCTCTCCTCGAGCGGCGGTGCGCCGGGATCGGACCAGCCGGCAACGTCCTCAGGGTCGCAGCCGAAGCGAGTGATCATCATGCTGGGGGCACCGCGCGCCGAGAGAATGGGCGCCGTCATTTTGAGCAGTTCCACCTGTGAGCGATGAGCGTCGCTCAACGCGGCGAAGGCCTCATCGTAGCGTGCCAGGGCATCCAAGGATTTCGCGAGAGGAAATTCCAGCAGATGCTTGAGCTCGAACTCCCGACACTCGGCCATGAGCTTCCTGAAGCCGGCGCACGCCGCCTCATGATCGCCGCTGCGCTGCGCGAGCTGCGCGGTGATCAAAGTAAGTTCACTACTGATCTGGTGTGCGCCAGAATGTGAGGACAGTTGCGCCAGGCGCACGCCGGCCTCCTCGAGATGATTGGTACGCTCGAGCATCTGGATCAGGGAGAGCAGCGCATGCGGGCTCGCGTCCGTTCCCGGCGCCGCGTCGACGGCACGGCGTAGCGCAACTTCGGCGCGCCCGGCGTCGCCGAGCTTCATGAGCAGAAGCCCGATATCAGCGACGAGCTCCGGCGTAAGACCTGAGAGGTTGTCCCAGTGCTCGAGCGCCGTGAGCGCGTCGGCCGTCCGCAGGCGTTCGTAGCAGCACGATGCGTAGTGGTAGCGAATCTCCGCATCGTCCGGCGCAAGCGCCACCGCATCGGCGAGTACGGCGCGACCCGACTCGTAATCGCGCCGGTCGATGTGCGTCAGTCCGACATTGTAAAAGAAATCCACCGATCGCAAGCCGAGCGCCGCCGCTCCCGCATAGGCCTTCAATGCGTCATCGAACCGGCCTGCACAGCGCAGCGCCGTGCCTAAGTTCATGCGATGAGCCGGCTCCTGGGGCTGCAAATCGCCCAGCATACGAAAGACGTCGGCAGCCTCGCCGAACCGGCGGCCGGCGTGCAAGAAGTAGCCCAAAGCGCCGAGCGCCTCAATGTGCTCGGCATCGACGGCGAGCGCGTCCCGGACCAAGGACTCTGCCGTCTGGGGCTGATTGCGGGTGAACGCCTCCCAGGCGGCGCGCACCAGTTCGCCGGCATCGACGGAGGGACTATTCATGCGTCGAGCCTTCGATCATGCGTCGAGCATACCGAAAATACAAAGGGCCGCGTGTTCGACGAACACGCGGCCCGAATGAGACCCAAGACCCTGCCTAATAACTTCTGCGGTTATATGTTTGCCGGAACCCTCAAAACTTCTGAGATAGCGAGATCAGAAACCGGCGCCCCAGCGTGTCGTACGTGTTCACGTCCGTATTCGCGTTGGTGACGTTGTTCTGGTA
>Ga0116228_10004378_pt1 | contig 12513 bp, 14 predicted proteins | sample S1TSphfallax_2_FD_89694 | JGI IMG/M metagenome (GOLD analysis project Ga0116228, IMG submission 89694) | Host-associated microbial communities from peat moss isolated from Minnesota, USA - S1T2_Fc - Sphagnum fallax MG | ecosystem: Host-associated > Plants > Peat moss > Unclassified | place...
ACGTTGTTCGCGTTGCCGTTTGCCTACGTGGGCGCCGTGTTCGGCGCGCGCGGGCTGCCGACGTTGCACGCGTTCGTTTGGATCACGCTCGCGGTTCTGGGCGCCCGGACGGCCGCGATGGCCGCGAACCGGTACGTCGACCGTGACATCGACGCGCGCAATCCGCGGACCGCGCGGCGGGCGCTCGCGAGCGGTGCGCTCGCGCCCGGCGTGATGCTCGGGACCGCGATCGCGGGCATCGTGCTGCTGGTCGTGGCGGCCGCGGCGCTGGGTCCGCTGTGCCTAAAGCTGCTGCCGCTGGCGGCGCTGGGCATCCTCGCCTATCCGTTCTGCAAACGCTTCACGTGGGGCGTCCACTTCGTCCTGGGCGCGGTCGACGGCTTCGCGCCGCTAGGCGCGTACGTCGCGGTGACCGGCACGATCTCCTGGCCTGCGGTGCTGCTGCTCTTCGCCGTGACCGCGTGGGTCGCGGGTTTCGACATCATCTACGCGCTGATGGATCGCGACGTGGATCTCGCGCAAAACATTCGCTCGATCCCGGCGCGTTTCGGCGCGCGTAGCGGCCGCGTCTTACCGCTCGCGCTGCACGTCGCGACGGCGCTGCTGCTGGGCGCGGCCGGCGCGCTCGCGCAAGTCGGACCGCTCTACTATACAGGCGTACTATTCGCGCTCGTGCTGGCCGCGTACGAATTTCGTCTGTTCGATTGGGCGGAGAACATCTTTGTATTGAACGAACGAGTCTTCGTGAGCAACATGATCTTCTCGATCGTCTTCCTTGCATCGACTTACGCGGGCTTCGCCTGGCACGTCGCCGGAATCGGCGGGCAAGGCAAGTGAAGCGCCAACGCTTCGTCGCTGGTGGTGCGGCCTTGGCCGCGAGCGCCGGGATGGCAGCGCCGGCGCTCGCCACCTTCGGCGACACGCCGATCGCCGGCACGGTGACCCTCGGCGTCGTCGCGCCGTTCACCGGCGACGCGCTGCGTTTGGGCGAGCAGATCGGCAACGGCGTGCGCGCCTGCGTCGACGATACGAATCAGTTTCTGGGTCCGCTCGATCGAGCGTACGTGATGCGCACCTTCGACGATCAGAATCTGCTAGCGACGGGCATGGTCAACGCCGAGTTCGCGTGCGACGATCCAAGCGTCGTCGCGGTGATCGGTCACTTGAGCGGCCGCATCACGGAAGCCGCGATGCAAACCTACGTCAATAACAAGATGACGGTCATCTGTCCGGGTTCAACCTACGATCGCTTGACCGCGCACGGCTACGGTAACATCCTGCGGCTCACGACTAAGGATTCGACCGAAGGTCAGTTAGCGGGGCGCTATATTTTTCAAACGGTCAAGCCCACGACGGCCGTGACGCTCTATCAGGACGGCGATTACGGATTCGACGTCGCGTCGGGCTTTCACGACGAGATGGACGGCAGCAAGGTCAAAACGACGGCCCTGAGCTTTAGCTGGAACAAGCCCGATTTCCCGACCGTCGTGCAGAACACGATGGCGGCCAAACCCGACGTCATTTACCTCGCGGGCCTCACCAAGGACATGGGGCCGGTCCTTCCCAAACTGCGCGCCGCCGGGTACACGGGGCCGCTGTTCGCCTCGCAAGGCTTCTTCGATCCCGCCACGGCCGCGCTCGGCGACGGCGTCGAGGGGTTGGTCATCTCGAGTCCGATGCCGCCGCTGGCGCTCGCGCCCGGCGCGTTCCGCATCAAGAACGATTTTGAGCGCCGCTATGGCGCGATGACGCCGCTCTCGGCGTTTTCCTATGCGGCCGCGCAAATTCTGATCGCCGTCATCCGCCGCACGGGCGCGTCGGACCGGCTCGCCGTCGACCGTTCGCTCAACTCATCTTCCGTGTTTAACACGGTCGTCGGCGCGATCTCGTTCGACAACGCCGGCGACCCGGTCAATCCGAACATCTACTTTTATACGCTCAAGGGCGGCAATTGGAAGTACACGACGTCGGCCGTGCCGAGCTCCTTTATCGTTAAATAATGAAGCGTGGGCACTCCATTGTTGTTAAGTGAGCGTGGGCGCTTCATCGCGAACTGACGCGTGCGCGGTCGGCATGCTGATGCACGTGCGCCATCGCGGCCGTCCGCTCGTCGGGAGCGTCCTCAAGGAAGAGTGAGAAGCGGATCCGCCACGCGCCCAGCGTGAGCGTGAAGGCCGTGCCCAAGTACTGCATCGTTAAACCTCAATGCGTTTCCAGGACGTTAGTGCGATGGCGCAGGCCCCGATCCCAATGATCCAGACCAAACCGGCTCGCGCCGCGATTCCGAGGCCCAGCGTCGACCCGACAGTCATTTCGTGCGCGGCGTTCTCGTGGATCGAATTGAAGTACGCCAGGGGATTGACGTAATTGAGCGCGACGACGACCCCGTGTACGATCGGCCCGAGCCACTGCGCGCCAGGCAGGACGAGGAGCACACCGAACAGCGCCCAGCTGCCGCCCGCGATCAAGCCGCCGCCGATACGCATGCCCGCCGTGACCGCTTGGATGGTCCCGTACCACATGAACGACATGCCCAGGCCGAGCGCGAGGATCCACCACGCCTGCGGCGTGGTGGTTATGTGGCCGAGGAGACCCGCGGTGGCCAACGGCACCAGACACAGGACGACGAACGCGAACGCGAACGCCGCGAAAATGGCTGCCAGGTCGACAGCGAAGTACGAAAGCGCCATGCGTTGGCGCGAAACCGGCCGCGTGAACGGGAAATCGAGACCGTCACGCTCGCGATTGAGACTGGTGGAGATCACCGTCGCGAATACCGCCGCGCAGTACGCGGCAATGCCGAAGAGCGCGCCGAGCGGAACGTTCAGGCCGGACATCGAGTTGACTGCAACCTGGTGAAGCCGGCCGTCGGCACCTTTCTGAATGACGATTGCCGACCCGAGTTCCAAGCGGAAGCCGCCATTGCTCGAGCCGCCGTGCGACGCGAAGAGACTCACGAGCAGGACAGCGATCATTGCGGCGATGATTCCCGCGAAGAAGTAAAATGATTTGCGTACGCGCAGAAATTCGACGTATGCCATCTAGGCGTCTCCTTGCAAGCCGGCGCCGGCAATGGCGCCTTGCGGGTTGACGCCATCGGAGACGGCGCCCAGAAAAATGTCTTCGAGCGAGAGATCGTAGGTGGTCACCGCGCGCGGACCGAGGGTCTCGATCTCGCGAGTCACGCCAGCCGCGTCGTTGTAAACGTAGGCGCGCAAAATGCGGCCCGTGCGCTCGATGCGCGCGATGCGCGCGTCGTGCGCGAGGCCGTTGGGGGAAACCGCTTCGGTATCGAAGATCGCCTCGACGACCTTTCGTTCACCCTTGAGTTCGTCGATGTTGCCGTCGAGCACGAGGCGGCCTTCCTTGAGGATGGCCACGCGATCGGCGGCGCGCTCGACTTGACCGATCTGATGCGACGAGAACAGGATCGTCGCGCCGCCCGCGGCGGCATCGATCATCAGATCGAGCGCGACGCGCTGAAAGATCGGGTCGAGGCCGCTGGCAGGCTCGTCCAAGACGAAGATACGCGGCCGGATCGCGAACGCTAGCGCGAGCGCAAGCGCCGTGCGTTGGCCCTTCGAGAGCCGTTTGACGCGCTTGCGCGAGTCCAGTTTAAAGGTCGCGCACAGCTCGGTGAAGCGCGCGGTATCGAAATTCTTGAAGACGCGCTGCCCCAGCGTCAGGTGTTCGCGCACCGTCATCCAGTCGTAGAGCGTGCTGCGCTCGGGCACGTAGCCCAGCGACTCGAATGTAGCGGCCGTGACCGGCGCGCCTTCTACGGACACGCTGCCCGTCGTTGGGCGAGCGAGGCCCAGCAGACATTTGAAGGTCGTCGATTTGCCGGCACCGTTGGGGCCCAGCAGCGCGCAGATGGAGCCCGCGCCGACCTCGAGCGTGAAGTCCGCGACGGCGAGTTGCTCGCCGTAGCGCTTGCTCAGGCTTTGAATAGAAATCGCGTTCATGCGTCCTCTTCCGGGTACCAGCGCGCCAGAACGCGCTCGAAAAGCGTGCGAACCTCAGGTTCGGAAAGTCCCAGCGCCCGCACCGCACGGACGGCATCTCCCAGGATCCCTTCGCCCACGTCGGTGGCGGCCCGGCGCAGTTGCGCCGGCGTGCCGTCCGTGCGGACGAAGGATCCGCGGCCGGGGCTCGTTTCGATCACGCGGTCCCGCTCGAGTTCGCGGTAGGCGCGGGCGACGGTGTTGGGGTTGACGGTCAATTCGATGGCGAGGGCTTTAACGGTCGGCAGTTGCTCGCCGGCGCCGAGGGTCCCGAGCGCGACCGCGCGCTTGACCTGATCGATCAGCTGGAGGTAGAGCGGTACTCCGCTACGCGGATCGACCGTGAAGACGGCGGGCATGACCGGACTAGAAACGGACTCCCCAACCCGGGAACATCGCCTGCGAGCGAGGGGTCGGGATCACGGTGCGGCGAGCGGCCGGTTCGTCGTTGCGGTGGAGGGGAGCGGCTTTGTCGTACTTCATTGTGGGTTCTCCTAACGTGTTGTTGTGCTAGTACACTAGTACAATAGCACATTGAGTCGCGAAGTCAACCCCCGGGCGCTACAGATTTGGAACGCCCGCTCGGCGCCTCTCCGGAGTCAGGCGAAGGTCACCTGAGAATTGAAGGCGTGCCGGCGGCATGGCCACAGACATGCGAGCGCCAAATAGGGACTCGATGCCGAGGCCAGCACGCATCCCACCGGGACCCGGGCAAGAGTCCGTCTGGGACTACCCGCGCCCGCCCCGGCTCGAACGGACCCCGCGCCGGGTCCGGATCGTATACGCCGGCCGCACGGTCGTCGATACCACGGCGTCCTGGCGGGTGTTGGAAACCTCGCACCCGCCGGTCTACTACGTGCCGCCCGACGACACGGACGCCGCCGCGATGCGGCCCGCTCCGGGTTCGAGCTTTTGCGAATTCAAGGGCCTTGCCGCCTACTTCGACCTGGCGGTGGGCGAGCGGGTCTCGCCGCGAGCGGCGTGGGCCTATCCCGCGCCGTCGCGCGCCTTCGCCGCGATCGCGCACCATTACGCGTTTTACGCATCCCGCGTCGACGAATGCTACGTCGACGACGAGCTCGTCGTGTCGCAAGAAGGCGACTTCTACGGCGGCTGGATCACGCGCGACGTCGTCGGACCGTTCAAGGGACCGGCCGGGACGTGGGGATGGTAGGCGCCGACCTGTTCCTCAAACCCAACTCGCTGCGCGTCGCGGGCGAAACGCGGCGGCTCGTCTTGTGCATCGCCTTCGCGCCGCTCGTGATCGCGCTCATTAGCATTATTTTTCCCAACGTGTCATTTTCCGAGTTCGTGCTACTGATCGTGGGCGGGCTCGCGTTCGTCTCGATCTCGCGTGGGCGCTTATTGGGTTCGAGTATCCGCATCGAAGGGCGCCAGTTGCCCGAGATCCAGCAGATAACGGACGAAGTGGCCGCGCGCCTGGGCATGCGAGCGCCGCAAGTCTTCGTGCGCGACGATCCGTCGGTGCCGATCGCTGCCGTTGGGGTCGGCGAACCGTACGCGCTCATCATCTCGAGCCAATACTACGAACACTTGCGCCGCGGCGAGCTGAAGTTTTTGATCGCGCGCGAGTTCGGCCACATCGCGGCGGGCCACACGCGGCTGGCCTCCCTCTTGAGCGCTTCAGGGCGCGAGAACCCGGTCGTCGCGCTCGTGTTCGGGGCCTGGTTGCGAATGACCGAATACACGGGCGACCGCGTGGGCCTGCTTTGCTGTGACGGCCTGGACGACGCGCTCGGCGGCATCGCGATCACGACCTTTCACGCGATCGGCCGGCACGTGGACTTAGCGGTGCTGGCGGAGCAACGCCGCGAACTCGAAGCCGAACCGATGCTGCGCATGGGCGAGTGGCTGGCCGCCGTGCCCTATGCGACCAACCGGCTCGACGCATTGCGCGCATTCGATACGAGTCCGCTCGCGGCGCAGTGGCGCCGTCAGTTGACCGCACCGCGCGCGGCGCGAGCGGCGGAAGTGGCCGAGCCGGCCGGCGCCGTGGCGAAGCGCGACTGCGCGCCGGTGTTCCGCCGCATCGCCGCGGCCTTCATCGATTACGCGATCGTCGCGGCGATTTTTAAAACGCCGTTCGGTGCGTCCGTCTCCGAATCGGCCACGCATCGTCTCTCGAAGAGCGACCTGGACGACTTGCCGGGCTTCCTGCGACCGTTTTTCGAAAGCGGCCACGTCCACACGAGTTTCGATCCGGCCGCGTTTCTCACGCTGATGGCGTTCTTCGCCTATAGTGCGATCCTCGTGGCCTTCAGCGGACAGACGCTCGGCATGATGGTGATGGAGTTGCGCGTCGTCACGACGCGCTTCGCGCGGCCCGGCATCTTTCAGACGCTGTGGCGTTACGTCGCGGCGCTGGGCGCCACGATGACGACCGTCGCGTTGTTCACGTTCTTCCTGCGCATCCAGCCCCACGACCGCATCTCGGGGACGCGTCTGGTCCGGGGGCGCAAGGCGGCCTGAACGCCGCCGCGGCAGGCGGAGCCGGAACCGGCGGCATTCGGGCCGGTTCTTGACCTCCGTATGAAAGCGATTGCGATCGACCACAACGGTGGCCCGGACGTCCTGCAGATGCACGACCTGCCGGTCCCCGAGCCCAAAGCCGGTGAGGTTCTGGTCCGCTTGGCGGCCAGCGGCATCAACTTCATCGACGTCTATTACCGCACGGGCACGTACAAGGCGCCGCACTTTCCGCTCGTGATCGGGCAAGAAGGCGCGGGCGTCGTCGAGTCCGTCGGCGCGGGCGTGACGGACTTCAAGCCGGGCGACCGGGTCGCGTACGCCGGCGCGCTCGGGGCCTACGCCGAGTACGCAGCCGTTCCGGCCGCAAGCCTGGTCCCCGTGCCCGACGGCGTTACGCTCAACGATGCGGCCGCGCTGATGCTGCAAGGCATGACGGCCCACTATCTGGTCAACTCCACCTTTCCGCTCGAGGCGGGCCAGACGGCGCTCGTGCACGCCGGCGCGGGCGGGGTGGGCTTACTGTTGACGCAGCTGGCCAAAGGCAAAGGCGCGACCGTCATCACGACCGTCTCGACAGCCGAGAAGGCGGAACTCTCGCGGCGCGCCGGGGCGGATTACACGATCGATTACACGACCGAAGATTTCACCGCCGAAGCCCGCCGGCTGACGGGCGGCAAGGGCGTGGACGTCGTCTACGATTCGGTCGGCCTGACCACATGGGAAGGCAGCTTGGACGCACTGCGCACGCGCGGATATTTCGTGCTCTACGGAGCGTCGAGCGGCCAGGTCCCGCCGTTCAACCTGCAGCTGCTCGCGCAAAAGGGTTCGCTGTTCGCGACCCGCCCGTCGCTTTTCAATCACGTCGCGACGCGCGAAGAACTGCTGTGGCGCGCACGCGACCTCTTTGCCGCCGTGCTCGACGGGACGCTGGGTTTGCGGATCGAGCACACCTACCCGCTGGCCGACGCCCAACGCGCACACGAGGACCTCGAAGCGCGAAGGACGACGGGAAAACTGCTGCTACTCACCTGAGCAGTCGGCACGGAACGGCATTGCTCTTTCGGCCGGCAACCGGCCCTCGGCCCGACGGAAGGAGACGACCAGTCTAAGGCCCCCTATTTGGGTCGCAGCGTCTTTAGCAAATCCCGAACGTTTGCGAGGACGTCCGCGGCTAGTTCGTCGTTTTCGGGGTCACCCAAAAACGAGCAAACATCCTTAGGACCACGGCTATCGACGGTTTCGAAATCCCGCTCAAGGCTCTCCACGGCCTCTCTTAGCGCTACGTGTTCGCCTAACGTCGACAGTGTCGCTCCCAAGCGAACCGGGCCGCCGTCCACGTGCCTGAGAACGAAGTAGAGGTCGTAAGCATCCTTTGGTTTGTCGCGATTTTTCATTGCGATAGCCTTTAACACCACGAACACTTCGGGCGAGCAAAGCGGCAGACTGCGACTTACCAGGCGCTTCTGAAGGTCACGTCCTTCAAGCTCGAGCATTATTTTATTCTGCAACGCGAGGTCCAGACCCAGCATCTTTATCGCTGCAAAGTCTCCGGTAAGATTCTGCAACCTTCCACGCTGCTCAGGAAGGTCGTCCGCAAGCGGCATGAGGAAATCAACTTTACTTCCGGTTTCAGCATGATGCCAACGCTGCCGCACGACGGCCCCGGCCTCCGTGATATCGGGCGTGAAACCAGCGCGCATGAGTTGCATGCGGACCTCCTCGTATCGGTCCTTGTCGAGAATGACGAGGTCGAGCACCAGGTCTACGTCGTTTGTGCCAATGTGCTCCCCGACGAGGTCGTCGGATTTGCCTCCATAAAGTAATGCCGGCACAAGGCCGCCGACGATTACTATTTCATTTCGGCAAGCTTCGTCGCCAAGTGCCACGGCTATCGAAAGGCACGTCGCTTTAATCAGATCCAGACGTTCCGGGGTATAGTCCGATGCCCTAGAGCCTGTCATTTCCAGCCAGCTTCGATGAAACGCCGCAAGTCCTCGCGCGCTTCCTGAGCTCGTTCAACTTCGCCTCGAAGGTCAAGGTACGTCAAGATCGGGCTACTGTAACGTCGTCCAGCCCGCTCTTCCGAACCAATTCTCGTTCCTTGATCTGCGGGGACGAAGTAGACGTTACGCCCGCGCGAGTCATCGGAAATATTCAACTCGGCACGAATTTCGCTAGTTAGCGGTCCCTCGACGTAGACGCGAACTCGACGGAACGAACCAAACTTGGTATAGGCGGCTGCGGCCGGAAGACCTCCAAAAGTGGCCTTCACCCCTCGAGCTTTCAGGATATCACCGACGCGTATTTCAGTGCTAATGCCCTCACGCGTCGAAAGCAGCCCGTATGCAGATGCTGGACGGATGCGATAGTGCTCGTCCCAACCGTCGAGGAGCATCGACGGTTCGGCCACGGCTACCTCTGCCCGTGAAACAGGGTTCGATTTCAAATAGCCACCGGTTCGCAAGGCTTTGAGCGTACGGCTTATGGAGCCCTTATCCAAGGCTGTAGCAGACTGAAGTTGCACGGCGGTCCAGTACCTTCGAGGGTCTAGCAATAATACATGAGCGACCCGTGAGGCCTTGTTCGCAAATGGATTCAATGAAGGTTCGGACGACGGATGGCGCTTGCTGCGTTGACCGAGGATACGGATCCGAAGGCCTGGGGCCCGAATATCCGCGTTCCCCTCGAAGTCGAGCCAACTTATCCCTCGACGACGACACAAGTCGGATCCGGCCTCACCCATGTGTCGCACTACGAGTAGCGGAACGAGTGTGGATTCTGCCGACGTGCTAAGGGTGCCCTCGAGTGTTTCGAGATCGCGGATAGCCGACGCGACGGAAGCACTTCGAGCATCGCTCTTCACCTCAACTAACAGCAGGGTATCTCCGACCCGGATTATGCCATCCGCACGGTTGGAAACCGGCTCGATCGTGGCCGGCTCTTGCACCGCCTCCTCGATTAGTTCCCTTATGAGCTCGATTTGAGGCCCCACGGTTGCAGAATAGCACGGGTTGCAGAAATCTGCAACTTGTGATTTTCCGCAACTTCCCTAGCCGAATCGGCGATGCGGGGGCGCCGCCGCGAGCGCATACTGCGGGACATGAACGCAACGCAAACCAACTCCCTGGCGGCGCTATCGGGGGATCTCGCGGCGGCGGTCGCGGCCATCGCGCCCGCCGTTTCCTACGTCGACGCGCATCCGCGCCGCGACGCGAGCGGCATCGCCTGGGACGCGCACCACATCGTGACCGTCGACCACGTCGTCGAGCGCGAAGAAGACATCGACGTGCTGCTGCACGACGGTGCGACCGCCCACGCGACCCTGGTCGGCCGCGACCCCTCAACCGACGTCGCGCTACTCCGGACCGACGCGACCTTGACGCCGGCGCCGCGCGCCGAGCTGGCGACGCTCGCGGTCGGCCACCTGGTCCTGGCGGTGGGACGGGATGAAGATGGCGCGCCGGGCGCGAGCCTGGGCATCGTGAGCTCGCTCGACGGGGCCTGGCGCACCTGGCGCGGCGGCGACGTCGACCGCTTCATCCGGCCCGACCTCAATGTCTACCAGAGCTTCTCGGGCGGCCCGCTGGTCGATTCCGCCGGGCGTGTGGTCGGCATGAACACCTGGGGCCTCTCGCGCCGCACCGCGCTGACCTTGCCCATCACGACGCTCGAGCGCGTGATCGGCGCGCTCTTGGGCGGCGGGAGAGTCGTGCGAGGCTACCTGGGCGTCGCGATGCAGGCCGTGCGCTTACCCGACTCGATCCGCGCCTCGCAAGGCCTCGCGCAAAGCGCGGGCGCGATCGTGGTCGATGTCGCGGCATGCGGTCCGGCCGATGCGGCGGGCATCCTGATCGGCGACGTCCTGCTGGCGCTGGGGAATGCGACGATCGAAGATTCCGATGACGTACAACGGGCGCTCGGCGCCGCAACGGTCGGCACCGTGCAGCGCGTGCGGATCCTGCGTGGCGGCGTCGTGCACGAGCTGCAGGCCACGGTCGGCGAACGGCCGCGCGAATGACGTCCGAACTGAGCGCGCAATTCGAGGCCCTCGCGCGCACCTTGCGGGCCTCAACCGTGCGGGTGCACGACGAACGCGGTCGCGGGTCCGGCTCGGGCGTGGCCTGGGATGCGGGTGGGCTCGTGATCACCAACGCCCACGTCGTGCGGGGCCGGACGGCGACCGTCGAGTTCGGCACGAACGGCCGGGCCGAGGCGGACGTGGTCCGGCGCGACGACGCCCGCGACTTGGCGGCCCTGCGGCTGCGAAAGCCGGCGGCAGAGCTCGCGCCGGCCGCCGTGCGTGATTCCGCGACCCTCGTTGCGGGCGAACTGGTCGTCGCGGTCGGTAACCCCATGGGCTTCGTCGGCGCCGTGACGGCGGGCCTCGTGCAGCGCTGCAACGCTCGCTGGGTTGTAGCGGATGTGAGACTCGCGCCGGGAAATTCGGGCGGCCCGCTCGCCGACACGGCCGGCCGGGTCGTCGGCATCAACAGCATGATCGCGGGCGGCTTGGCGCTGGCCGTCCCCAGTGCCGCCGTGCGTGAGTTTCTGGGCGTCGCCACGCCGCGCCGCCGGATCGGGGTGACGCTCGCGCCGGTGGCCGCGGTCGCGGGAGCGCGGCGAATCCCCGCCCTGCTGGTCACGGGGATAGAAGCCGGGTCGCCCGCCGAACGCGCGGGGCTCGTGTTGGGCGACACGATCGTCGGCAGCGAGCACGGGCCCGTCCGCGACGTCGAGCGGTTCGCCGCCTCGCTCGCGCGGGGCGCCGCGCTCGACGTTCTGCGCGCGGGACGCAGCCTGCGCATCGTCCTGCCACCCGTCCCCGGCGAGGATATGCGCGCGGCGTGATCCGGACCGTCGTATCGGCATCCTCGGCGCTGGCGCGCGCGGGCCTAGCGGCCGTCGTGCGCGGTGATTCGCGGCTGGCGCTGGTGGGCGAGATCTCGCCGCACGAACTCGCGCGCAATCTCACGCTCTTCGATCGCGACGTGGTGCTCGAACAGCGTGACGGGGCCGGTGATGCGAGCCGCGTGCCCAGCGTGGCGCTCGTCGACGACCCCCGCGAAGCCTGGATGGGCGAAGTGACGGGCGGCGACGACCGCGGGCCGCGAGCGGTGCTTTCGCGCGACGCGTCGCCCGAGGAGATCGTGGCCGCCATCGTCGCGGTGGCGGCCGGACTGATCGCGGTTCAACCACGGGCTCTCGCCGGCGCCGTGGGTCCGGGCGCTCGCCACGAACCCGAACGCTTGACGTCGCGCGAGATCGACGTCCTGGGCGAACTCGCGCGCGGCGCCTCGAACAAGGCGATCGCCGCGCGTTTGGGCATCTCAGAACACACGGTGAAATTTCACATCGCGTCGATCTTCGCCAAGCTCGCGGTTTCCAGCCGAACCGAGGCCGTCACCCACGGCGTGCGCCTCGGCCTGATCATGCTGTAGATCCTGAATCGCCAATAATGCGACCGGCGCTCGGCGATTTCTCGCTCTCTACGGATCGAGGGTCAACACCGTCATGCTCCACGGCGGGAGGGTGATGGTGACGGGTCCCTTCCAGGCGCCCGAAGTGCTCGTGACGGGACCCGCCCACACGTTGTTCTTCGAGAGATCGTATTGCGCTTTACCGTAGGTCGTCACGTGCAGGCTGGACCCCGCGGCGAGCTTATCGACCGCAATCGACATCGGAACCGCGGTCGTTTCTTCCATGTTGAAGAGCGCGACCGCATAACTCGTACCACGCGAAACCGCGAACACGCGCACCGTCGTCTCCGCGCCCTGCCGAGTCAACCCCGCAGCGCGTTCCCCGCTTCGAATGTAGCTCGACATGACCTCGTACGCGCGCGCGGTCGGCAGCAACACGCCCAGCGGGAGCTTCGTCGCGTTCGAGCAGCCGTATTCCGGCAGCCCGTCGGAGACGATCATATAACCACCGAAGTTCTGCCAGCCGTAGAGGGACGACGAAAAGTTCGCTCCCGACGACGCGTCGCCGCAGCCGCCGTAGCCGAGCCACCAGGTCGCGCGAA
>Ga0116228_10004380_pt1 | contig 12511 bp, 8 predicted proteins | sample S1TSphfallax_2_FD_89694 | JGI IMG/M metagenome (GOLD analysis project Ga0116228, IMG submission 89694) | Host-associated microbial communities from peat moss isolated from Minnesota, USA - S1T2_Fc - Sphagnum fallax MG | ecosystem: Host-associated > Plants > Peat moss > Unclassified | place: USA...
AAAGGAAAAGTAGCAAAGTGCAGGAACCATTTGAAAAACATGCTACCGATTTCCAACATATTTTAATGTATTGTCAACAGCCCATGGGACGGGAAAATCAAAACTAATCATTTAGGGCCACTGTAAAAACCTGGCCGAAATTTCCCAGTGTAGTATTGGGAGGGCTCATTAACATGCACAATAACTCCTTTGCTAAAAGGAGGCACTTTCCGTCTTTGGGGGTGAACATTTTGTTTTTGAAAATACCCTTGCTAAATTTTTTTTAAAAACATTTTTTTCACATTTCCTAGTGGGTACCAGAAGGATATTCATTGAATATAAAATTTCAAAAGTTTTTTACTCTGATACCTGTACTGCAATAAAATTCTAAAAACTAATTGCAGCAGGGTATCAGAGTTTTAAAAACTTAAATAATTATGCTGACAGTTTTTACACCATGTAATGCCCTCAGGTGCAGGGGCATTACCGTGGTTGCCAAGAAAGTTAATATGCATGTGCTACTTTTGTAATGCATATGTAATGCTAGTGTTTTGCATGAAAATTTTCCAAAGATGTCAACATCATGTTTCAATTTTGGGCGATTAAGGTCTTGCCTTCCGTACACTTTCCTTTGTTTCAATTTTGGGTCATTGAGGGCATGCCCTTCCCATGGTCTCCTTTGAATCTTTTCTCGTGTTTCATTTGTTTGGGTAGTGTTATACAAGTTTATGGTAATCAGCAAAACTATAAACGGTTTTCAATTTTGCTTTGGAATTCTACTTCATTTATTAGATAGAAGCTAAGCTAGCTCAATGGCCTGGTTTCCTCTGAGTTCTCATGCATTGTGTGGTGTTCCCACATGTTCTATATTCTACATGATGGATGTTCCTCAAGTTTTCAACAATTATTCCTAATTCTTTGACAATACATAGTCATCCTTTTCTCTTGATTCAAAACGTTGGAAGAATATGGTCTCCTATACACACGAGCATGAGGTAACTTGAAGAATAGTTCTTGATATTCTCTTTCACATTATGAAACATGTGTACATTAGGGGTATGTCACTTCTTGACCGAATGCCATGTGGTAACACACTAATAGGTGGATTCTTGAGTTGAGGGAGTTTACCTCAAGTGGAACAAAATGGCTCTTCACTGTATTGACTTTGGCCAGTATCTTTTATGTGTATAAGGAAGGTTAGTGGCAACCTTCCAATACTTGCGTCGGTTACTAACAACATCTATTACAACCTAATACATTGGGGAGGAGGAAGGCCAATGGAAACCATCTTACTTGCACAGGTCACTAACAATGTCTTTGCAAACTAGTACATTGTGAACAGCCCCCCCTTTTTTTTTTTTTGCTGGTGATATATTGCCAAAATATGAAATACAAAATTTAAAAAATTGAAAAAAGTGATTTTGGAGGTTAGAATGAGAAAAATAAAAAGAAAATTCACCAGATTCATATATGTGGTTTGTGTATCATATAGAAGGATGATTAAACATGTGTACTTGATTTCTGATTTATAGCCAGATTTGGCTAGATCTTTCTAGGGATGATTGCCACTTTCTTTTACATCTTCCAACAAATGATTGCCACTTTAGCTTCAAACAGAAATTCCTTACAAAAACACTGGTTGTGGTGGACCATTGTTGAAGTTCCTTGGAGGGCAAGCCACAATATGAAAGTTGTCTGAATAATCACTGTCACGTTCCTAGGGTGAACCCCATTGTCGTTAGCTTTATGTGCACACAAAGTTCCATTGTACATCTAAAACAAACAATTGCTTGTTTTTAAACCCTTTGTTTAACAATTCAAAGTTTTGTGTTCTCCCAATTGAACTATTCCCAAGGATCTGAGACTACAGGACCCCTGAGAAATCAACAGCCAATCAGGTCAACCAGCCATGGAAGCAATTACATACAAGTGTATCCTTCACAATTTGTTACAATTAGAACAAGATAGAAAAATGATTTGTGTTGTCCCAACCCTCCACATACAACCATACAAGTGTATGCTTCACAATGTGTTACAATTGGAACAAGATAGAGAAATGTGTTGTTTTGTGCCTAACCCTCCACATACAAATTGTCATCTCTCCAACTTGTATGGCTCTATCCTAGAAAGGCATTGTGAGAACTCCTTCAGAACAGGTATAGGGGTGAAGAATTAAGAATAAATTGAATGGATAAGGTTATAGTGAATATTTTTGGAAAGAGGTGGAGGAATTAAATTTCTTTCCCTTTTTAAAGGGATTTTTTTGGGGTATGGAGGTTTGAGTGAATATAAGGGGCCAGGAATAAAAGTAAATTGAATTAATAAAATTACTAGTTATATGTGGAGTTTTGTGAAAAGAGCAGAGGGTTGGGAGCTTTCTTTTCTTTTCTTTTTCAAAAGGGCTTTTTTTAATGGGTGGGGAGGGGAAGGGGGGGGTGATGCCACATCCATTCCAAAGGGATTTTTCTTCCTGCCCCTTTGGAAAGGGAATGGAGAGGTGTTTCTTTTCAAGTGCAGGACCTTTTCAATGAGGGGTTGTTTCTTGATTGACATGAGAGAGGGGAGAGGTTTGGTTGTTTCTAAATGTAAGGGTTGAGTTTTCTCTTTTTTTTCTCCTTCTTCCAAGGAGTTGTTCTTGGGAAGGGTGTGGTGGGTTTTTCTCTTTTTTCCCACTTCTTTTCTTGTTTAGGGGGATTTTTTCCAAAAACATCCTTTGCACAAATCGATGTCTCTTCTTTTTTGGCACCAAGCATGGCAAAATTTCACCCCGAAAAAGCCCTAATTTTGAGTTTAAAAAAAAACAACCAAAAACTTGTTTGCAATCCAAAACTTCATGCATCTAACCAAAAATGATTGGTTTTTTTTTGTGAGACCAAAATTTTGATGCAAATGACTAAAAAAATAATGTTTAACCAAAAGTTTAATATATTTAAATGAAATAACAAGAATGGTTTTAAACAATGGAAATGATAATGACAGGTTTAAGGTTTATTTGTAGTATCCCAAACTTGGGATTGAGACATTTAAGATTTGAGTGTGAACCACAAGGTGCATGGTTAAAAGTGATGGGACAACAAAAGTATTGGTATTTTCTTCATTGTTAGACCATTATTTATTTTTCAAGTCATGAATAAGATTTTTAAAAATTAAGTTGTAGTCAAAGTTAACTAAAGTCAAATAAAAAAATAGTAAAATGTTTAGGGTTTAGGTGTTTTCTCCCATGCTTGAAATAGTATTGGATGTTTGTTGTTTTTTTTTTCTCTACATTGAACATTGTGTTTGGCCTAAGCTTTCATTTTGTATTATTGTTTTTTGATTTCTTTGCAAATGTGTGCTTTTTCAAATATGTGTTTTGCCAAGTGCATTTGTTGTGTTGCTTCACTTATTTGTTATCCAATTTATTTTTTTATTTTGCACAATTTTTATTATTGCAATGAAAGAAGGTCAATCAATTGTTGCAATGGATGATTTCGATTTTGAAATTATACATGTTGTGTTCAAAGCAAAGTGTTCAATAAGTATCATGGCATTTTTAATTGAATTGCAAATAAGAGCATAGAAGATCTAGGTTATGAATATTTAAATTGTTATTTGCAAAACATTATAGCTTTGATCCAAATCACTTTGAAAATGAAATCCCCTCATATAGAAATGCATGTGCAAATTTGCAAAAGCACATGTTTGTGAGGATTGAAAACTTTGGCATTGAATCAAAATTGACAAATTTTTTTTGAGTGATATGCATGTTGTCCTTACAATTAAGTCAATAACCATTAAACTGTCAATTTTTGGATTCCAACTTGAGTAGGTTCTTATGTTTTTACACACATATTCCATTAGGGTATTAGAAGTTATATTTAGAATTGGAGCTTTGCTACCATTATTATCACCATTATTGGTGTAAAGGGAGGAAAGGATAGCAAGGGTGAAAAAAAGTTAATGATTACAAATGGAGAATGTGAATTTGATCAAGATGTTCTTGTTATGGCCGACAATTTCAAGATGCAATATGACCAACTTCTCAAGGTGTATAATGGAAGTTAATGTGTTCTTGTCTTAATAAAAAAATGTGGTAACAATATTGATGGAAAGGAGATTAATATTTGAAGACACAAATAATACACAACTTTCACAAAGGTTGTTGATGAACTCACTTGAATTCGCTTTCTTCAATTGCACCAAATTGTCAAATGTTTAACATGTAATGAAAAACATTATTTTTTTTTATCATGTGCATCAAAAAAATTTATTTTATTTTTTCAAGTGGAGGAAAAAAATCAAGTGACACCAAATGCTCCTCTAATGACAACATATAATAAAATAGTAATTTTTGAAAGATTATTAAATTGATAGAAAAAGGGAAAAAACATCTTGGAACCCTTATGTGATTCCCCTTGGGCCATGAGAAAAAATACCTAATGGCCATTAGATTTTTAAAATTTTTTTTGGACAAGGGTCATAAAGAAAATTAGGTGGCCACCCAATTCTAATGGGAAAAAAATGCAAACATTTTTTTTTTCAATAGTGGTAACAAAGGGAATTGGCCAACCACCTAATTTTCCTTTCCTTGGGAGGGGAAAATTAGATGGGCACTCAATTCAATTCAAGAAACAAAAGTTAAACACTTTTCTTTCAGCATTGGTAGTAAAGGGAATTGGGCAACCACCCAATTTTTTAAAATTACTAATGTCACAAAAAGATCATTTTTTTTCCCCATTAAAATTGGGTGGTTACTTGATTCTCTTTACTACTTGCGAAAAAAAATCAATTTTTTTTCCCCATTAGAATCAAATGGCCGCTGAATTTTCCACTCCCTAAAAAGAATAAGGTGGCACCACCTGATTCTTTTCATTGCTTGGAAAAGAAAAATCTATTTTTTTCCCATCAAAAGGCTATCCAATTTTCCACTCAAGAAAAAGAAAACTAGATGGCCATATGATTCTCTTTATTGTTAAAAATGTTTTTTTATTAGATTGAGAAAAAAAATGTATTTATTTTTCTTTCTCATATTACCCAATGTTATTTTTCAAAAATATGAGGAAAAAAATTAAGAAAAGAATAAGAAGAACAATCTTGACGATAATCAAAATATGAGAAACATATTCTTAAGAAATGAAAAATGAAAGATAAAAAACATAATATACAATGAGTAGTTTATGTTGAAGCCAAGAAAATGAGGGAGTTATATAGTTGATGAAAATTTATGTTTGGGAAAAGCATATGGGATAAATATCAAGTGAAATTGGAAACAATTTCACAAGAAGGCTTTAACCATGTTGAACCTTGTGACTCATAATTAAATTTTAGAAATATTGTTATCATTTATTATTTTTGCAATGATTTATTACTAGCTTTAAAAACATTTGTTTAAAAAAACTCTTCTAGTGTATGTTGTGTTATTTTAAAGTTATTACACACATGTTTGCCATATATTTCACCTTACATTTTTGTTTTTTGCATTTGGTTTGAATATTTTTATTACCTTTTTCTTACACAATTATTTTTGCTGCTTATTGGTTTTACACTTTTCATTCCTTTTTGTTAAATTTCATGTGTAATTGTATTTGTGTGTGTGCTTCTATGTTGTTATTTTTTATTTTTCTTCAATCCATTTTTTTCATAGTTTATTGTAAATTTTCATTACTATAAAAACATGGGTTTTACATTAATAGCATTGTCATTAAGATGATTGTAAAGTCAAGTTCATTTGTCATTTTAAAACTAGATTATTAAAACAAATGAAAATAGAATATGGTTGTCATGTTATCATTTTTTGTTTATAGCGATTTAAAAAAAAATTGGGATAACTCAATTGCAATATAACAAAATGACATGTGAAAAGATGGAAGATCAATTTTTTTCAAATTTAAATTTATTACAAAATAGGTTATAATTAATGTACATGAAAAACTTGAATTTATTTTATATATTCAATTTTGAAAATTTGAGAATTTAACTAAATAAAATCTAAGACATTTGATTTTTTAAAAATCCCAAGAAAATATTAAAAATAATGTAATGGTCCCTTGGGTTGTGAACAAGAATATGAGGGTTCAAACCCCACTTTGAACAATGTGTTGTGATTGTGCCATCATTATGATAACATGTCATGGGCTAATCAAACTATAACTCACAATTTGCCAAAAAAACATTGTTGGAATCAAAAGTTCACTTGAACAATGTTTTGAACTTGTTAGTTTAGTTCCAAAAACACAAATTTTAAAAAAAGAAAATCAATTTTTATACAAATTAATATTTCCACATCAACTAGTATTTCCAATCATCTAATCAATTAAAAAACTATCATGTCAATTAATGTTTTTAATCATCTTTAATCATTTCAATCAAAATAAACTCAGTCAAATTTGTCTTGGAAAAACAATTGGTTTTTTTATACTAAAACCATTTTCGTCCAATGCTTGATATGATTAAAAATATGACAGAAATCAGTCAAGAAAACCAATATAAAAACATGGTTTTGTGGTAGTGTCTTACTCATTTTTATTTTCACTTTCTTTGTTTTACTCATTACCTACAATTTTTTCATTGCACACATACTAATTTTTATTATTAAGTTTATTCATGATTTCTTTGATTCAATTTTTTAAAAATGTGACCCAAATGTTGTCCACAATGAGCCTTGATGCACTTCCATTTTTAAAGGAAGGTAAAAACACACTACATTAGACCAAAATTGGTAGCTCAAAGTCCATTTTTAGAGTCCAAATTCAGTGATTTTTTAAAGCAAATATTTAAATGGTGTTGAAGTTCACATATTTTTCCATTTCCAAGTTCATACCACCATAATTTAAACCTTTTTTAAAAACCTTTAAAAATATGGGCTTTGAAAAAGTCAATTTAAATATTAAAATAGACTTTACAAATTTTCATTTTTTAAATTTTGACAATTTTTTTCTTACTTGATTGTTTTATCTTAAGTGTTATGGTACTTCAATGTGTGGTGGTAAAATGTTGTAGGCTTAGTTTCCAACTCCACTATTAAAAAAAAATCCATAATGATAATTTTTTTGAAGTAGTTTGGACTAGGGACATTGGATGTACCATCCTTTGCAAAGTCCACCTTGGAATGCACATTTATCCTTTTGGTAATTTGTTTTTGGGTTTGAAATATTAAAATATAAGTTTCAATTTTTCATCTCACTTTTGCTAAGTTTTAAAAATAGATTTGCATACAATGCAACAATATTTGACTCACCCAAAAAAAACTACCATTATGACCTCCAAAAAAGTCCATTGTAGTATGCTTTTACCTAGGATGTGAAAATTGTTGGGTATAATGGATGTTATCATCTTTTCAATTAGTAATGTTCATTGTAATGATTATCATTCAAAATCAAAGGTTTACAAATCAAGCTTTCTTTGTGGTTCCATTGCAACAAACAATGAACCTATGTTATTAGTGATTTAGGACAAATGGCTTCAAGCAATTGCACGTATGATATTATGTTCAGTCCTTAATTTGCTTTGTCCAAAACATGTTCAACTCTTCATTTTAGTTCACATTCATGGGAAATTCAAATTGTTGGCCACATGTACCCTTCTTGGTTTCCAAAAAAACATTCAAGGATTTATCCCAAAAAATAAACCAATTTGCATGGTGAAGATTTTGTTGCTCCTTTGGTAGTTATTCCTAGTGATGATGTGAAACATAAACTTCACTTTGATGAACTAAAGTATATTCTAAACTAAAAAACCACTTAAATATTTTTTAATGTTGTTCATGGTTTTTTTTAAACATTTCTATAGTTGCATATTGTATACAAATAACACATACATGTAGAAACTTTTTATATCACATTTTTGGTTTGAACAAACTTTATTGGAAAGCCATTTTTCATAGTTTTACATGCAAAATTGTTTTATATGTCAAGAAAATTTTCAATGTTAGTAATTTTATATAAAAGCAATTTTTGAATGTAAATGAATTCATTTGTTTGTACATTTAAAATATTATTTCCAATGTAAACAATTTTCCAATGATTTTTTCCTCAATGTAATAGTCTTCCAATGAGTCATTGATTTGATCTCTTTTTGAATGTGTGGGTGTATGTGTGTTGTGTATAATGTTTCAATGTGAATAAATTTTCAATCTATTCCCTTATGTATAGTTTACAACTTTCAACATTTTGAATCAATTGAATATGTTAATTGTATACTTAGGTCTTTGCATACATTTTGAATGAATGATCCTAAAGTGATCAAAGATTTGGATGAATTTCTGTCTTTTTAGAATCAATGATGTGACAACCTCATGTTTAATTTTCATAACCAAACTTTGAAAAACCTAGAATCAACTTGATATTGTAAAAAGACCTAGCTTGATGGGTCAAGAATGTTTTTGCTTGAGGCCAAGTCTTAGGTGCAGGTATAGGGCTTATGAAATTGTAATTTGGGTTTTTCTCATTTGGCACTCCTTCACTTTGAGTTTTTTTTCCTCACTTTTCACTCCTTGTGAGTTTGGTAAATTTGAGGTAGACGAGATGAAGCCACCTAGGGTGACAAAGGAGGACATGTGTTGGTTTCAAGAGAATCCAACCTTGAGAAAATTTCCCTCCCAAAATTCATTGTGCATTTATCTCATTATGTTGAAGAAAAACTTCGACCAAGTTTTTTTAACCTTAACCGATTTGTTTTTGAAAACAATGATATCTAGTAACGCTTATTTCCTTTTCTCCTTGCATTTTCATATTGATAATGTTGCACTGGTTGCTAGTTGACAAAATAATATATTTTACTTTAGAAGATTTGATATGTGATTTGTATGATGCAACTCACTTAATTAGAGGCCTAAAACCTAAACTGACCTAAAACTTGACCTCAGAACCATCCCAAATAAACAAATTTTCATGTTCATAAGAGGGTTCACCCTACGATAAAGGTCCTCTAGAATGAAGCGCTCCTATTTGCAAGTTGCAATATTACTCCCTCTTTCATGCACCTAGATGACCAATGTGAAGAAGCACCAAAAGCTCCCAATTGTCATGCATGTACCACACAAAAAGTAAGTGGCCAGTTACACAACTACGTGTTCATTCATTTGCAAACAAAACCAGTACCATGAAGCAAACTCATTTGCAAAGTGATGAGAACCTATAAAGCTCTTCCAACTCCAACTATGTGGTAGGCTGAGGTTGAATGCTTGGGCAAACACATTTTAAGTCCAATACTCTAATATTGCACTGCCCAATTCACTTTCCCAATGAAGAGTAGGACAACTTTAGATTGTCTGCATGTGCAGTGAACCTCAGCCAAGAGTTCAAAGCATGCTTATTCTATTGATAGGTGATGAACTTGTCCCCATAATGTTGCCTCTTATTAGGCCCAAATTTCGGCAAAAAGTGCTTGTGTCTCTGAATTTTTCACAACTTCCCACTTTTCATCACTCAATTTACTAACTACTTCATGGCCACTTGTTACAAAATATGTTTTTGTCTTTAGACAAGGGACATCACATGCTAGTCCCTCAAACTTTTGGGTGGTACTGAAATTGGGTTTTGTGCAGAATTCAAGCCTTGTATGTTGGCGGTGATGAATCAGTCCCTTCAAGTCCACACATCCTGAGAATCTCAGGACATCAGTGGTTGCGATAGGAATTCTTAAAATGTAGCCTAAGTGGCAAGTCTTCCATATGTAGATGTAAGAAAAAATTGAAATCGTCTATAAGAAGATAATTTAGCCAGATCTGGCAATAAACTAGATATGAAGTACAAAAGTTTTAATCAACCTTTTATATTTATGGCTACACATTGAAAACCAACTACAAGAATCCGATTATTTTTAAAAGTTTTCTTCCTTTCAGAGATGGAAGACCTCCAATCTCTCGCTTTATTTTCAAATATTTGATTTTTCTTTTCTCTTTTTGGCAAATTTTTTGCCAGTAAAACAAACGGGCTGCACAACATATGTTTTGGGAAGTTGTGAATTTGCTGGCAATTGCAATCAACTATGACAAATCGCTCGATAATGCATATTATGTCTCTGAGGTGCAGAGGTGCATGTATATGGAATCAAGCATGATCAGCTGTGCCTTTATGTTGCTAACATCACATTTGCCCATAGTCTTTAATAGGGTCAGTACAAGAGAACTGTTACAATTCTTTTTTCCCCCAGTTTGCCCTTTGCCCCATTTGTTTTCACCTTGGGATTTTTAGACATGTTTAAGGTCCATGTTATACATGTTTTTGGGCATGTTATGGGTGCTAGGGGGTATGTAACATGCTACAAGACCCTTTGGCAAAGGCTACCTGGCATGTTGTGTGGCCCTCGGTACTCGTAACATGGGAGGTTATATGGGTGCAAAATATGACAAGGTGAAAAAAAATGGGGCAAAGGGCAGACCAAGGGAAGAAAATGCAGGAGTACTCTTGTTCTGACCACATTTACAACTATGGGCAAATGTAATGGTAGACTCTGTATGTTCAAGTAAGGGTTTCCTATACCGAAGTTGCAAGCTCTGTGAACTGGGAATTATGGATGAATAATGCAACGGAAAATCCAAATGGATTTCTAAAACATGTTTGTAAGGAGAAGTGGGTGAAATTGAAGTGGCAGCACCTCGCCCCTCAAATCTTCTTTGAATGTTATTGACAGACAGAGTTTGGATGATCTTATTAACATCTCTGCTCTGAAGGGGCCTGGATGAGGGGTGTCATCTCAGGATGAGGTTTAAGCCACCCTATTTATGGGTAATAGAAAGTTTTATTTGTCTCTGATGTTCTCGGCAATATATCTATTATGTTGTTTGCACAAGAGGCAATTTTCATCATTTTGTGCAGGCTAAAAAATTGGGATGTGAATCAAAGACAAGCCATAGTGTAAGAATCCAAAATACTAGACCCTAGCTCAGACCTGGTTCAATCAAAGTTGAGACAAGGCCCAAAACATCTTGCTAGACTGGTGTTGCAATGGTCTGGTCATGCTAGAGATGGTCCAGGTGAAGAGAAGAGATGGTGGTTCAAGGTCACACCAGTGCTGGTCCAGTATGGACTTTTCAACATACCCAGTGTGGTTCTAGTATTGGGTCTAAGACTGCTTTTTGGCTGGTATGAGGCAAGTATATACTTGATAGTTTAAATTGGTACAAACCTGATACAAGGTTGGTAGGTATTACCTCAAGTACTGCCACAAGGGTGGTATTGCCTGATATCATTGGAACCTTCTAGGGTCCTTGGGTACCAATATCAATACCAGGTTTCATACCAGGAATTGGCCTATATACTAATACTCTTTCACAAAAGCTTGAATTTGATCAGACTTGCAGCAATGCTGCTGATTGGTGGGTTTTAGGGTTTGAATTCAATATTTCCTTAGAATCAACAAATGGGTAGGGTTGGTAGGCACCAGTGTTGGCCAGTTATTGAAGTTTTTACCCGATTTTATCAGCAACCTGGTAATCAAAGCCAGTTAGTTGTTAATAACCTAATTGCCTGGTATTGAATTTTCAAAATCTAATAACCTACCTTGATGACCTGATTATCATCCAGGTAGGTCATCAATCTCTAAACACTCATATTTTAAAATTATATATTTTATTATAAATTTATTTTTCAAGAAAATCCCAGCTAATAACCAGTGCATAACCGGCAGGTTTACCGATGGTTTTCAACAAGTTATTTGATAACCTACCCTGATGCATAACCGACAATTATTATTGCCCACCTGATTGATACCAATATGCTGAGGATGATACATATTCGGTGTGCATTTGGGGTTTGAGGTTTTGATGAATCTCTTCATTCTATTCCCAGATGCACGGCATCACATTTACTAATAGAAAGAAGCAGGAGTGACCGCATTGATGCATTAACTGCACTGCACGCCAAGTATTTGTGGTGGCAGTCACCAGTGTGAAGTGTTGTTGTGGCATGGTTTAGAACCTTCCTTACACTACAGCCTTTAAAAAGGTGGATTTCATACCCTTTTTTCAACACCGTTACCTTGCTTTTAAGAGAGCTTCAGAAAGTTTCACCTACTCCGAGGACTATTTTCAGCCTCCTTTGCTTCACTAGGAAGTACATCAGGATTCAGGCTGTCCACTTTAGCCAGGCAGTTAGTAGTATTATTATGAGAGATATAAACTGCAATTCATGATTATGTTGTTCTATCATATCTATTATGTTGTTCTTGTGTCTTGTTCTTTCACCATTTTAGTTTGGAATACAAATTTCAAGCCACTTTCCACCGCACCTAGAATCTTGTGATAGGTTAGGTGAGGACCCACGGGATGGGGCATTCCCAAAATAAAGGGCCTTTTATCACATTGGGTGAACTGGAATTTCAAGAGGCCCCCCATTCCGAGGGCCTTGTCTGACATAAAGCCTGATGGCTTAGATTATTCAGCATGGTCAGCAATGATTCATTGATAGCAAGGAGGAATCCTTCATGGGTATGTAACTTAGTGTGTAACTCGATGTAATTATTTAATTACTTAATTGTAAAAAAGGGGTAAGTTGAATGGTCATGGTGCATGTGCACCATGTGATGTCATTCCTTGTAATTAAATGTGGAGGAT
>Ga0116228_10004381_pt1 | contig 12509 bp, 10 predicted proteins | sample S1TSphfallax_2_FD_89694 | JGI IMG/M metagenome (GOLD analysis project Ga0116228, IMG submission 89694) | Host-associated microbial communities from peat moss isolated from Minnesota, USA - S1T2_Fc - Sphagnum fallax MG | ecosystem: Host-associated > Plants > Peat moss > Unclassified | place...
ATCATCAACCAAGTTTGCCCTGAATATGAATGAATGCGAGTGGATCTGATGCGAGAGTGTGTGAGCACGCCCGGATTTTATTTGGTCTCTTCTTCTTCTTCTTCTTCTTCTTCTTGTACCCAGCCAGCCAATTACACTAGACATTTTTGAAATAATGGGGGCATCAAGGAAGTTGCAAGGCGAGATCGACAAAGTTTTGAAGAAAGTGCAAGAAGGTGTTGATGTTTTTGACAGCATATGGAATAAGGTAAAGCTCGTACACACACATACATTCATACATGCATAAATATATAATTTTTTCTTTTGGTTAAATTTCGCATCTCCATCTTCTCCTTGTGGTACTAGAGTTTAGGAAAATCGAAAACGGTGCAGGTTTTGGCATAGATTTCATCCCAGGCTTGTATAACCTTCTTTTTTCTTCTTCTGTCACATGCCTCCCACGTCCTATAACTCTGGAGATCTGTGCTTTGTAACCTAATTCGGTTTTTTGGACTCCTGAGAGAGCAAAGTAGGTTTGGTTGGTTGGTTGGTTGGTTTTTATTTTTGTTTGGAATTGTGGATCAATTGCCGTCTCCCACATGGTGTGTGACACTGTTACACTAATTGAATTGACTCAATGGACGTAGTCTCTCAAACTCTCCATATGAAAAGACTTTGCCGAATGCCAGAAACTGAAACACAGGGGAAACCCTAATTGACCTGCTCGCTTGGTTGACCCTTATGTCAACACCTATCATGAAACATCCTCACTTTGTTGTTGCTGATAGTTTGAAAACCTGTTGATCTAGTGAGCATGCAGAACTCTGTATTTTGTGCCCTAGTTATGCTCTCACAATGTGGAGTTTAAATGAATGCTTTCTTTTGAAAAGACAGATTTTTCAGGGTTTTTCTTTTTGTGATTTACCACATTTGGTAGCCAAGTAGTTGCTTGATAATTAGATCCTGGCATTTGATTTGTGGAGGACAGGACCAAGAAAAGGGTTTGGAATAATTGTTTGATATTTGTGTAGAGGTAGAAGTGTCTCCTGGGAGGGCATATCCAATTGCTGCAAAATCCCACTTGCAGGAAATTGTGTTCTTTATAGTTCATAGATTTGACCTTGTGGCCTCGAAGCATCCAATCACCTCACTGGTTATCTTTTGTATCCACCCTTTTGAATGAATTGCAGGATACAATCCTTTTTATCCCTCACAATGCCAAAGTATAGAGGTCAGTCACTTGTCTGCCTATGTCTTTGACAACCTGGACAATTTGCTCTAAGAGGCCACCTTTTGACTTGAGATTGTTTTTAGCTCTGTGTCCCTATGTCTCCTAGGTGTACAAGCATGGGAAATGTGGTTGCATTGTGACTTACAGCGACTGTTTGGAGAGTGTAGGTGTATGATACAGAGAATGCAAATCAGAAGGAAAAGTTTGAGTCAGACCTCAAGAAAGAAATCAAGAAGCTACAGCGATACCGTGACCAAATCAAGACCTGGATCCAATCGGGTGAAGTAAAGGATAAACAGGTGTTTGCAGTCATTTGTTAGTTCTGGCAAGACCAACTTTTGTGCTCTATTAAATAGGAAGCCTTCTTGGAAATGATCAAATTCTAACTCCATTTGTGTTTTTTTATTGAGTGTCATTGAATATTACCTAGAATTGTGACTTTCCTCAGTCTGAATAATTACTGCGTTCAATTGCTAGGCACTTCTTGATGCTCGAAAACTCATAGAGCAAGAGATGGAGCGTTTCAAAGTATGTGAGAAGGAGACCAAGACTAAAGCCTTCTCCAAAGAAGGCCTTGGTCAGCAACAAAAAATGGTGTGTCCTTCTGTCATTGCCCTCTAAGGTAACTCAGATATGATCAATGGCTGTTGGCTGTTGGGGTAGGCACTGGCATGCTCATTTTGCCAGACTCTGCAATGTACTATGCTCATTGTATCATAGGGCTAGAATTTGAGATTGATTTCATGTCTTGTGTGAACTACCCTTTAGATCGCATTGTCATCTTAATTGTGCTTGGTTAAAGGGGGATGATGATATTCCTTTTGCTAGAGGTCAGATCTCAGCTTGTATTACTGTCGTTTTGGGCAGGATCCAAGGGAGAAAGCCAAAAGTGAATCACGGGATTGGTTAAACAATATGGTAGATTGAGCATGCCCTCCAACTCCTCTTACCCTCTTTCCATCAAACACTTTCTGTATCTGTCCTGTATAATCATCTTTGTGCACAGTATCAAGTACATTATTGAGTGGTTTCTCCCATTCTATGTAATAAAAGGGGCCTGCCTCCTAGTAGTTGGTTGTAACTGGTAGAAGAATTGTGCTGGACAGGTCAGCGAACTGGAATCTCAAATTGATTCCTTTGAAGCAGAGGTGGAGGGTCTTCAACTGAAGAAGGGGAAGGCTCGCTCTCCACACTTGGTATTGTGTTCCTCTTTTTTGTGCTGACAAGGGCACTGGTAGAACTGCTCAAGTTTGTGACCTAAATTGTGTACAATGATACTGTAGTGAGTCTCTCAACATCAATCTACCTTATTTATCAGGCCATGTCTCAATTCTCTTGAGATTGACCTAAGTCTTAAGTGTGGAGAAGTTGCCAGTACTTAGGAAGATATAGATCAAGAGGGCATATGTGATCATTCCTGACCCACACATGGGAATCATAGTATTATGTCTCGTAGTTCATGGAGTATAGATTCTTGCTGTGTTCACTGATTTTAACAACAGTTAGATCTTCTGATTTCACAATCTTTAATGTGTAGATGCTTTTGTCAGGTTGGTAGAACAGTTCCATACTCCACTTGTGCTTGGGGTGTGACTTGCATCATGGCTTTGTGGAGATATAGGTACACTTGGAGGACTCGATAACAAGGCACAAGCTACACCTCATAAAGTTGGAGCTCATTTTGCGCCTTTTGGACAATGGTGGACTTAGCCCTGATCAGGTGAATGAAGTGAAGGACTTTGTGGAGGATTACATAGAGCGCAATCAGGTATTGACATTTGTCTTCCTCTTTGACCACCTTGAAGAATTGTTTTGACCCCAGCAAGCTAAGATTGTACCTGTTTGTAGCATAATCCATTTGATAGAAGTTTCTGGTGGTAGTATAATTGGACATCTGATGGCATCAATTGTAGTTAAGGCCTTCCAAGGCACATGTGAACATATTTGTTGTTGGATTTTGTCAAGTGGCAACAGCATGTCCAAGTTTTCCCATTGCTTCCAAAGTCATGACAGAAACTCAGGACACAGATTTTTGTACAATTGTTTGCTGGAAATTATGGGAAAATTATTATATCCTTATTTACACCCACATCTTTATCTACACCTACTGTTAGGAGTTGACAAAGTCAGTGCGGAATCATGGAAGCTAGTCAATACTATTCATGATGAAGGTGATGGTCTGATAATTTGTGAATGACAGTCACAAGGTTATGACTGCACTAGTTCTTGTTGCGTTTGTCTTGTTAGAGCTGACATAATGGTTACCTTCAAAGTGTATCATTACTTCCTGTTATTGCCAGTTTTGGGGGACAGAAACTCAGTATGTTGGTTAATGTTTGACATTAATCTACACCAGTTTTTCCTGGTTTGATTTTCTGTTTTCTTTAGGGTTAGGGTTGCTCTTTTTGTATTCTTGTTGTTTGGTTGCTGGTATCTTGTCAGATTGAGATATCAATAACCTTATTATTGGGTACTCACTATGTCTTTTCAGGTTGACTTAAATCATAAAGTGTTGAGAAATTCTTGCTACTGATGAAGATATTGGCTTCATGGAGTTTCTTCTGCAATCTCATAGGAATTTTTGGAGTCACAGGTAGCTGTTGGTCTTCACAGAGAAAGCCTGGTTTATGCTACATTTTCATCAGGATTCACTGTTGGGAAAAACTGTGTTAACTGGGTGTCCCCTAGGAGGACTTTGAGGAGTTTTTGGATGTGGATGAGATTTACCAGTCCCTGCCTCTTGATAAGATTGAAGCAATGGAGAATTCAGAAGCCATTTCTATTGTGCTTCCTGCAGTTGGTATCAAAGACAAGGTATTGTGATTACATCCTGATTTATCACAATCCTCCTGATTTATCTTTGAGCTGGGACCAAAAGATTTTTTATTCATTTTGCCTTCGGGGTTTAGTTAGAGTCTCTACTGTACAATCAATCACTCAAGGATGAAATCCCAACTCGTGATTGAAGACTGAGGGACATCACAGGAGCAGCACTCTTCAGAATATGCTGAACTAAAATATTTGACATTCAGGCTGCTCCTTCAACTACAAGCCCTCCATAGATTGTCAGCTGACAGTTTGTGTTTTGAGATTAATAGTTTCAGTTGTATTCCATTACAAGGTCACACCTAGAGCTTGCTACATTAAAAGCTAAAGATTTTGTATTTTAAGTCTGGAAAAGTGAGAAGTTACTGGTTTTGGACACCAATGGGGGTTCTTCACGCAGGTGCCAATGGGAGCTGGAGGAGTGGCTACAGAAATCTCAACTTTAGCCTCTCCAAGATTCCACCTGCATGCAATAGAAGAGACTGTGATCTCAGATTCTTCAGCTGAATCACCTGGAGCTTCTGGAGCTGTGGCACCTACCTTAGGAAATCCCCCTGCAAGTGGAGTAATTCCTGGATCCCTAAATGTAGTACGAAGTGTGAGCCCTATTGCTTTTTCTTCACCCACAGAAACTCTGGGTTTGTCATGTGGATGGAGTGGATCAGTGATTCTGGGAAGTGTTGAGGGTGAAACTGCAGCAAAGCCCCTGGGAGTGAAATCTCCTGTTATAAATATAACTCTAGAACCTGCGCCCATCCCCTTGCTTGGCCAGGCAAAACAGGAGGAAGGAGTTGCTCTGGTGGGCAGCAGGACTGGAGCTGGTGTAGGAAAAGGGCCTTTGGTTAGTTGGAAGATGGGCAGAGCAGTTGTTGCTTCTCAGCAATCACCACCCCTTAGTCTTCCTGCACTAAGTGCTTTGACACCAGATCTCATCTCTTCAGGACTTGATCTCAACAAAAGGACAGGAATGGTCAGTGGGGATGAGAGACCAGCATCTGCAGGGCTGTTGCAGCAGCTGGCAGCTTCTTTAAATGCTCAAAATGGACCTGTTGGACAGGCATCTACAACTCTGGGTGAGACTAGTAGCACTGGTGTGGGTAACAGAAGTGGTGTCATAGAGGGGACTCCCAATAGTAGCAGTATCTTCAGTCCACCTCCTAATTCTGGTGGGCAATGGAGGCCACACTCTGCCAGCTCAATTCAAGCACCATCAGAGTTGGTAAGAAAGATCATTGGCATGTATGGTAGAAAGCTCTCACAAAGACCATGATACCTCATGGCTCAAGCTGAGCATTGATAGTTTTGTGGAATTGACATTCAATACCATAGTGACTCAATTCCCTGGTACATAATGATAGTGTGCTAGTGGCTTGCTTGCTGTGGGAAGGTCATAGATCTGTTGCTACTGGTCCTTTCCTTATACATGAGTCACTAACACACAGGATACTGGAATGGAATGAATCAGGGGCTATACCATGCATGCACTGAGATCACACCAGATCAGAAGGAGAAGTTTCTGCAAAGGTATCAGCAACATCAGCTAGGCCAGTCTGCTGCTCCTCTGTTCTGTGCTACACCTCAGATTCCTCCATTTCCAGGCCCAGCTGCAAAGGAACCACTGGCTCATACATCTGAGCCACATTCATCAAGTCTTCAACAGGTGCCCATTTTCAGTGGAAATGAAAATATGTTGCTGTATTTCAGGACTTTTGTTTTGAGCCAACATGAGATGGATGGGTAGGTTCATAGCAGTTATTCAACTTGCTGGACAATTGTCTTATCAGGTCATACTTTGATTTTCCATTTCATATCACAAAGGGCAACTTGACTTCTCATGGTGACACATTTGAGGGCAAGGTATTGATGTTAATGTGTCAGTCTTCAGAAAACTCAGATATTGCAGCAACAGCAGCCTCAAACTGTTGTTATATCGGCCAAGCAAAGCACAACACTGCTACAGCAACCATTGGTGAACAGCCCACCATCCCTCTCTCCTGCTTCAACACCACCTATTCCACCCCTGCAACCTCGGAGGCTGCTGGCAACACTAGGCCTATCTACTACTCAGCTACTGCAATCTGAACAGGCAATTCCATTGGGAACATCCTCAACTCATGATGGTAAGAGATCCTTTCCACTCTTCTTCCATTTGATTGCAATTTATTGAAGGCTTTTGTTCTCTGGTCCATGCTTTGGGGTTTTCAGGTCTTTGCAAAGAAACTGAAATCACATATTTTGGAATCTACTTGTGTGAAACTCTTACATCCTCTTCCTGCTTATGTTCACTACCCAGTGACTTGGTGCACCATTGGCTTTCTGAGCTGCAGTTTGCATGTTGACCAGCTTTTTGTTCTCTCAACTCCTTGTTCTTTCCCTTGTTGTTGCAGTTAGTATCTTGTTGTCAACATCTGTCATGAAATTCTAGCAGCATTTGATAAAGTGTGATGATGAAGTTGATGCAGGCAGGACAACAGGTGAGCCATTGATTCAACAACTGGCAGTTCCTTGTGAGCAGACTGTGGATGAAGCCAGTCATGATGCTGTGGTGTCTGCAACATTTGCTGAAAGCAACACTCTTCCAGACGATGATTTTATGAATGGTGACACGTTTGATGTTGTGGTGAGAGGCCTTATGTTCACCTTGGTCTGCAGACTGACAGCATAGCCACTTTTGTATCTTGCACTTGGTGTGTAACCTGAAGGATTGCATGATGTTCAAGAATGAAGACACATAGAAAAAGGAGGGGTGGGCCAATATGTCTTCATGGCATCCTGGTCATAGTACCTTATCTTTAACAGATGACCTGATTGAGTGCCATTGGTGTGATCAAGAACGAGCCATATTGTTGCTAGCATGATTGTATGGAGGAAAAAAATTCAAGAAAGTAATTGAGAATACATGTCTGGCAAACAGCAAGAACAGCCAACAATTTCAACCTGTGTGTGTCTGAGCACACAGAAGGTGATAGTTGGTGAAAACTTTGTCTGCAGGTTGGAGGTCCAGGGACATTGGCTGAAATGAGTCAACTTTCCACAGAGGTGAACATTGCAGGTGGGCAAAGGGCGCTGGCCTCTAGAAATCCAGGAGTGATCGCAAGGAGAAGCATAATGGATGTGGGCACCACTGGCAACAACTTGATCCCCTCATGTGCAGGAGGAAATACTTCAGTGCAGTATGACCAACTCATGAATCTCCAGGCCCTAGATGCTGCCTACCACACCCTTCCTCTGCCCAAAGACTCTGAAGGCCCTTGTAGCTATATCCCGGTACATTGGTCTTGTTTCTTCACTCTACTTACATGTCATTGACTACCTGAGATGAATTTTTTTCACTCCTGAACTTGTGTTTTTTCCCTTGCACTCATACTCTAGAGCATAGCTTGATAGAGAAGCTATGACTCATGTGAGAATTGATGGGGAAGTTGAACAGCACACTTGAAACTCTTGGTGTGAAAATCAACATTCAAGAGGGTTGTTGAGAAGTCTTGTTCAATGCTGTTGGATGCAGAGATGTCCAAAAGTGACTCCAGGTTACTATCCACAAGTTCAAGCACCTATTGTACATAGTCCAGCTTTGTGGGAGCAGTTGGACAAGGATGTACTCTTCTTTGCCTTCTATTACCAACAGGTCCAGCTCCTGTCTCTAGTGACCAAATCACAACCTTGGTCTGAAATTATGAATAACACGTGTATTTTGTGCTTAAACACATCACAAAGAAACTCAAATGAGTGCTAGAACTCACATAGCTAATGCAAAGTTTAACAATCCACCTTCTATGAAGAATGCACCCTTCAAAGACTCCCTATGTGAGCAGGCTAGGGAATGTTCCTAAGTAGCCATAGGATCCATGTTTGTGAGGTGGGGCTTTCATAGGTCATATTCAGATTTGCAAATGCAGTACTTCATGAGGAACTATAATTTGCAGAGAGTTATCCCATATGCTGATGACCCCCTTCATGCTCAGAAAATATTGGGTTGGAATTCTGTAGAAAATTGTGCTAGGACTGGACATTTGGTGCAGAAACTATGGAAATTAGCTGGCCTACATGCGAGGTTATGGGGTGTGCTGACTACCCTAGTTTGATGGGTTTGATCTGTCCATGAGACAACTGAGAATTGAACTTGATTGAGGTTCTGTGGGGTTAGATTTTACTAACAAAACTGCCAGTAATGAGTGCTTTCGAATTTGGACTACATTGCATGAAAATCTGTTCTTTCTTATGTTTGTTCTTATTTGTTACATTTGACAATTGGGGTGGTACAAAGTGATATTGAGCAATCTCTCAAGTGGCATGCTTGCACAGGGCACTTACCAACAATACTTGGCAGCACGAGAGCTGAAAAAGCAGTCATGGAGATACCACAAAAAGTACAACACTTGGTTTCAGCGTCATGAGGAGCCCAAGATCACAACTGATGAATATGAGATGGGCACCTATGTTTACTTTGATTTCCACATTGCACGTGATAATTTTCAACAGGGCTGGTATGTTCCTCTAATATTGTTCATCAGTAGCAGGCCTGTGCATATTAGGGAAGTCTCTTTGGAAATGTATTGTTCACCCCTTTTTTTTCTTTCTAAGTTATGTGCTGTTTTAGTTTTGGTTCCTAGGTGTTCCGTCATTGATTAAGGGGGCCATAGTGGGGATTGGAGCAGGTGTCAACGGATAAAAACAGAGTTCACTTTTGAGTACTGCTACCTCGAGGATGAGCTGGCAGTTTAAAACCATATGTACAGGGGCAGTGAAGAATAATGGTGAGAGGATGAGCAAGGGCAGCCTTGTGAACTGTCTTGCATCTTGGTACAGGACTTTCTTGGATACAATATATATAGGCAGTAAGAGTACCTTCAATTATGGATTTGTATATACCATAGTGCTATGTCTCTCCAGTACTAACAACATCATGACTGAGTCTTTCCATTGCTTCTGCAGAAACATGGACACCAGATTTTTGTATAATTCTTTGCCCAGAATTTTGAGCAGATTATTATATACTTATCTACAAACTCTATTGGGGGGCAATGAGGTTGATGGGGAGTAATGGCAGCTAGTCACTGTCATTCATGAGAATGTGATGGTTTGTGAGGGACTCTAATAAGGTTATGACCACACTTATTGCCATGTTACCTTCAAATTTTTGTGCAATCTCATAGGTTTGTTTTCCAGTGGCTTTAGGACATGTTCTGCATCTGAGTAGTCACCAGTGGTGTGCTTAAAGGATGTGTCAAGGTGCAGGAGGCCCCAACCACTACCCGCTGTGTAGGCCTGTCTACATGTTAGGTTTAGATGCTTGCTTGTATGTAAAGATTTTCACAAAATTTTTGGCAGATTATTCTGTACATAACTACACCCACCATCAGGAGCTGATGAAGTCAGTGGGCTTGTCATGGCAGCATGTCACTGCTGTCCATGATGAAGGTGAATACTTGTGAGCATCTCTCATAAGGTTATGACTACACTCATTGTGGTGTTACCTTCAAAGTGTTGTTGTAGAGATGTCTGCAATCTCATGGATATGACTGTGGAATGGTCTGATACTATGTGAGTGACACTCACAAATCACAAGGTTATGACTGTACTAGTCCTTGTCATACTTTTGATCCAGTCAGAACTGACATAATGGTTACCTTCAAACTGTTCTTGTGGGGTTCTCTCTGGAATTTCTTAATATGTTTCTCAATTGACTAAGTGGGTTTACTACATCCAAGTAGCCACCAGTGGTGACGTGTTCAGATTGCAGGTGGCCACAATCACTACTCTATATGTAGGTGTATTTATACTTAGGCATAAATGCTTGCTTCTACAGCAGCAAGCTAAAATGAAATAACTTACCCTGACAAGCTTGTTGCAGCTTGAATGAGGATACAATGACTTGTTCTGTTAGCTATGTCTCTGGAATGCTGGCTATCATCATGTCTGAGTCTTGCCATTGCATCCAGAAATTCACAAGACAGTTTTTTTTTACAATTGCTGCCAAATTTTAAGCATTTCATCATAACTTGTCTATAACCACTTTCAGGAGCTCATGATGTCAGTAGAGTGTAATGGGAGTTAGTCACTGTCATTCACTATGATGGTGATGGTCTGATACTTTCCAAGTAACACTCACAGGGTTATGACAGAACTCATTCGTGTGGCCCCAACTGCTACCCGCTATGTCTTCAGCTTTGATGCTTGCTTTTACAGGGACAAGCTAAAATGAAACAAAAAGACTGCACTTTCTCCGACTGAAATTGCTTGGTAAGAAAATTCTGGGAATGCTGGACTTTGCTGTGCAGAAGTTGGGGCTGCATGGATATCTTGCTCAAGCTCAGGCCTGTGGAGTATCATATCTGCATCATGGTTCTTGCTGATGATTAAGTTCTGCACCCAAATAAAATGTGTGGGGTGTTGGTTGCTTGTGATGACATGTCTGAGTTTATACACATTCCTGATGGTGAAGGCAGATATTTTACGTTGCTGTTCACATGATGGCAGAATGACTGAGGTGTCAGATTTGGAACCAGCAAATCTCATTGAATGCAATCTACATCCAAAGACCATGGTGAGAGGACGATGGATCAAACTTGGGAATCCCAAGTGACAATCATAGTGATGGCAACCTTAGGTTTTTTTCAGGGATCTCAATGCAGCACAAAGCAAAATGTATTTCAAGCAGAAGTAATGTATACTGTAGCAGAGAGTTGTAGGTACAGGTAGTTTGAGCTTCTGATAGCCTTCAGAAGTGACCTTGATGTTCCACTCAATGAAAATTGGTGCAGGGTACTCCCCAGCAGGTAACAGAAGGCTGAATTCACTGCTAGCTAGGAATATTATCAGCAGCATGGTTTATCACCATTGTCAACCTTGCCATTTCTATCTGCAACTCTAAGATTATTGAGTGAGACAGAGATGATAGAGTGATTTGCCATGTAAATGATAAAATGCTGGATGACTTTTGTCACTAATCACAGATTGGTGTAGAGACACAGATTGTGTGCAGATGACTCTGGAGAGGACAAGAAACTTCAAGCAACTTGATAGGCAGACAGACCCAACAGATGAAGACTGGATTGCAAGGCATTGAAGAAATATGATGCTTTGGTATTGCAAATATAAATGTGCAGCATCAAATGACGAATGCAGAATGGCCTCTACACTGTTTTCTAAGGTAATGTGCAGGTCAGTGATGCAATTCCCTGTCCATATATATATACACATGCGAACATGGAGCCTTGGAAGTGCTGTACTCACAGCTCCCATTTCACCATTTGGGGTTAAATATTAGTTTTGTTGTAGTTTAAAAATTGTTGTTTGGAATCAACGTTGTAATGTTGAAACTTTTTAACTTTCTTACTTTCCACTTTTTGAAGTCTTTTGGTAGGTAGAGAGGTGCAAGTCAACACATGATCCAATGACTTCCTAAATGTGAAAGAAGCAACTCAATGGGTTGACCTTGGGGGGAAAATGTTCTCCATTTTCAACAAGCTAAACTCAAAATTGACGGAGTTTAGCTCCCAATTTATTTGGAAGCACTAGAATGTAGTTTTTTCTTGGTTTCAAAAAATTTGTACTACCAAGCAGTTTGAATAGGGAAAGGTATAGAAGTTTCTGCTCTTGTTTGTTTTTGTTGAGAAAAGTCTTCCTCTACCCTCCTAACCTATTTAGATCATTTTACTATGTTCTATATTAGTTGATCAGGGCTTTGGCAATGTCATGGTTTCAACTCATGACAGGGTTCATGAGTTTGGATGACATAAATGGAGTGACCATGTGAGTTAGGTTGGCTAGTTCAAAAGCATAGCTTTATATATTTTAAGTGCTTATTTCAAATTTAAGTTTTTTTTTATTCTTGTGGACTTTCAAAAATCTTTTTTTTTGTTTTTGTCTTAAATTCAACTTGCATAAGTTTTGAAAGCTAGAATTAAGTTTGTTTGGGGGAAAGAATTCAAAATAGAAATAATAATTTAGTCTACCTATTTAGTTTTGGAGTTTGAAATTTCTTTTGCTTCTAATAGTCCAATGCAAATTGAGTTCAAACCCAATATTGAGGAAAAGTTAAGTATTGAAAAGGGATGGCCAAACCCACAAATTGTTTATGTGAAATCTCTGTAATTAGTGACTGAGTAATGTGGCCTTTGTAAGAGTGTGGGTACCTTTTTGTTATTTCTATTAATTAGATAGGGAGTAGTACCCCTCAAGTTCCTTTTTTTGTTTTCGTGCGTCTATAATGAGCCAATTTGATTGATCCATAACAAAACAAAACCTCCCCAAAGAAACATTTAACTCTAGAAGCTCTTCAGATTACAATTTTCTAGGTGAAAAACAAGGTTCTTTTCTTTAGCCCACATATATAAGTGAGTAGGGCAGAATTTCAGCCAAACCATATGGGATAAAATTGATGAAATGCCAAGAGAAGACATGGAAGATCCAAAAAAAACTAAAACCAAAAATATTACTAAACTTTTTATTACCAGTTAAAATTGACTCC
>Ga0116228_10004382_pt1 | contig 12509 bp, 8 predicted proteins | sample S1TSphfallax_2_FD_89694 | JGI IMG/M metagenome (GOLD analysis project Ga0116228, IMG submission 89694) | Host-associated microbial communities from peat moss isolated from Minnesota, USA - S1T2_Fc - Sphagnum fallax MG | ecosystem: Host-associated > Plants > Peat moss > Unclassified | place: USA...
TCTGAAATTCCTAGCCACATTGTGTCCATGGTATAGTGTTACTTGTTTCCTCATCCTCACCCATGAACATGACAAGTTGATTAGAATAAAGTGAGATTATTTAAATGCCACCAGTTGGATCAATAATTTTGGGTGTCAAGTTGGGTATAAAAGTTGATAATCATCGGTCTCCAAAATCGAATACCCATTTATTGTATATAATCACAGTTCTCAATTCTTTTGAAAAAATCAAACATCTGCCTAAAACCACCAGGTCATTTGTTGGTTCTTTCATGAAACTCGGTGGTTCATAGACATTTTTGAAATATCTGAAACTGACGGTTCTTTGAATCTGTTTTTTTTTTGTCAAAATACTCAGACTCGGTGGTTGTTGGATTGTGAAATTATTTTAATACCTAGAACTGGTGGTTCTTTGATTCTGAATTTTTTCAAATACCCACCCCACACTAGTCTAAACCAGTGTTGTGTGGCTATTTGAATTCATTTGCCTCAATTCCAGTTGTTTGAAAAAAATCAGAATCAAAGAACCATGGGTCGTGGTTATTTCAAAAACCTGAAAGAACTTGTAATTTTGATGTAAGAATCGATTATTTGATGTTTTTCCAAAAAATTGAGAACATGTTTATATCTGACAATTGGGGACTCTTTGATTTTTTGAGAAGTACACTTATGAATCTTAAGAACAAACTTGATAATCACAAGGTCTAATTTTGTTTCTAAAAATTGCCTGGCAGATTATTCAAAAAATGACAAATCTCAACCCAATGGTTATCAATTTCATGATCAAACTAATACCCTCAATTATTTTTTGGGTAATATCGATTGGTTATGCGTAAGATTCAATTCTCAAATACCTAGTTAAGAATTATGGGTTATATGTCAGTAAAAAGACTTTTTTAATTTGGAAAAAATCTGTTTTCTATCATAAACATGTTTAGTATTTTAGGATTGATAACTTACTTCGATGATAATAAGGTCATCAAGGGAGATCATCAAAAATTGAAAATTCAATACCAGGTAGATAGGTTATTTATCAACTTTTATAAAAAATCAATAAATGGTTGGTAGGGTATCAACAACTAAGTTGATAATTCGTTGAATTCTCAACAACTGACCAACATTGTATAACCGTCTAAATGCAATTGCAAACCATTTAAAGGTTCACTTCAACATTCTTTGTGTTGTGTACAAGGTATTATATTGCTGCCCATGGAGATGGGTTTGCAAAATTTCCAAAGCCTTTTTCACTATTGGCTCAGAAAATATGCCTGAGAAAGAATGTGAACTTTTAGAAGCATTTGGGATGTGAAATTGGAATCACCATATTTTCAGTTATTGTGCATGTCTGGCTAGACTTTGGTTGTGAAGCATCTCCACCCATTTGCAAGAAATGCCCCTCAACATTAACTTGTAGAAGTTGCACCTGTTCTACATGTCTGATCACCCCCACATTGTTGCATCCAGTCGGCATGAGTATTCCCAGAGGCCAAGAACAAATGTCTCTACTGCCTTCAATGTGTGGCAGGATATTGTGATGTCCAAAATTTGCCTCTTAAACCATTTTGCTAGTGTTTTTTAATATGTTTAGCAAACTTTGAGAATAGGATGCACGGTAGCAACAGGAGCATCCAAGACTTTGGCAAGCAAGAAGATTCGCCTTGGAAGAATTTTTTCCTCACGGAGGAATGCTTTGGTGCTTGTTTCTCCACATCTCACAAGACCTGGTCATGCAAGAAATGGTTTGGAGTGCAACACATTTTGGGAGAGGATTTGAGAATACTACAACAAAAACTGCCAAGCTTGTGATGCATATAATCAATGAGGTCTTTGGAACCATATGAACTTTGAAGTTGTCAAGCTTTCCAAGAATCATGTGCAAACCATGAAAACATCTTGAAAAAGGCCTTAGAATTCTACAAGTGAAAGCATCCAAAGGGTTAGAGCTTTATTTTCATTCATTGTTTGTTGGTTTTGAGAGACATCCCTTGTTGGGCCAACATGCACATTAGTGCAATCACAATATTAAGAATCAAAACAATGTTTAATCTTTCATGTTTCAAAATTAAAAAATTTACTAATGTTTCAAGTCATTTAAAAGCATTCAAGACAATGTTTTAAATATATTATGAAAAAATGTAATGATTTGAAAGGAATCTAATGAGGATAGAAATTTGAAACCATTCATGAAGCATTGTAAAGACTTTTATTTTTGGGGAGATTTCTTAACATGACCTATTTTAACATAATAGTAATTTGAAACATTTTTTGGGGCTAAATTTGATTTTTTTTTCAACTATCAAACAAAATATTCTTAAAATATTGAAGGAATATTTCAAAATAAGCATTCACTGAAGGAAGCAACTTTGGTTCTTATTCTAGCATGTTTGAACTCACATGGAAGTTGTAAAAACCACGCCCTTGAAGTGGAAGGGATCCATTTCATTTAGCTCAAAGGTCGATGCAAGTGAGATTGAAATAATTGAAGCATTGATAGCTATAAGTTTTGCAACAAGTCAAGTGTAAGGTACTAGAGCTACCAAATACAACCTACAAATGGCAAGAATCAAAGGTTACACAATAAGACCACATGCTTGAACATCGACAAAGAATGATGACATTTAATTCACAATGCCAACATAGCTATACTATCTAATAAAGTGTAAATATATTTTGATTTGCCAAGGACAAGAAAGCTACAAAGTGCAATTGCAACTTGTGGCAACATCAAGTACAACTCCATCAAACATTGCAATAGGATTTCCATCAAAACTTGGTATCTCTCTGGCTATCCACACAAATGATGTAAAGATAACACATTCATTCAAAATGTGTGTAAAGTTATAATTGATAAAATTATTTGATTTAAAAATAATTAATATTGCAAAAACTTGAAAACAAATTAAAATTGGGAATTTGTAAAATGATTTTTATTATTTGTTGAATACATCATGGTCAAATTTCTAGTGTTACACACTTACTCGCACAACATTAATTTTTGGACCCTTGATCGAAAAATTTCAAAATATCAAATAATATTAGGCTATAAACATAATAAAATATACAACAAATTTAAACTTGTCAAAGTTAAATGAAAATAAATTAAAAGTAATAACAAATCTATCATAAAATATTATACATTGAATGTTTTTACATAAATGGTAAAAAAAGATAGCTTTTCATTATTTCACATTTATTTTCAAATTTCATGTTGTATAATTATGTTGAAGTAAGTTTTTCAAAATGCAAGTAGCTTTTGTAATTTACTTTTGTAATGTGGATTTTTTACACCATATGAATGAAATAGATTATCACAAACAAAAAATATCTAGAACAAAATTTTCATTTGAACTTCAAGAATATAATTATCTTGATATTATAATTGACTATGTACATATTCCATCTAATATTTTGTGTTAAATTACCATCAAATCCAACTTTTCTTTCATTACAAGGAATTTGCAAATTAACAATTGGTTTTTTCTTGTATTTAACATTACTAACTTTCAATAATAAATGTCACATGCAATTGTAATTTTTTTTAACTACCTTAGAAAATTTGCATAAAATTTTAGTTACAAAAGACATGACATTGCATAAAGTTCAAATAATAGTTAGATCAAATTGTGATTAACTAGTAGATGCATGGTACAATGGTTCATTTTTGTGACAAAATGATGTTTTTATCTTGGGTACCCTTAATTCAAATGCATATAGTGATTAATATATTATTAAATCTACTAATTGGGACTTGGCCCTAAACTAAAAATTTCATATAGGAGAAAACTATGTGGTTATTTATTAATAAAAAATTCATTTGTTAGTAGTAATGGATTTTTGAAGTTGAAAAATATGGATTGGTTGTCTAACTAGGACATCACAAAATGAAATTTTTTGTATTGATTCACGTTCCAAATTTGTTATTGGGATTCAATATATAATGTAATACAAGACAATAAACTCATATGAGGAATCTTTTTTCAAAAAACCTTGATCATTTAGTAGTAAGGGACTTTTGAATGGTTAAAATTTGACCATATTCTCATAAGACCATATGAATTATAATTTTTGTTTATTTTTCAATTTCTTTGTCCTAAAAGCATTTTTTTGAAAGCTTTATATGGGGCATTATTCATATGGACTTTGTGGGTTTTCCTTTTAAGACCTCTAAATTAAAAAATGACATCAACTACATTAAATACATGTTTTCACATAGGTTTGGGAAAGTTTATAGGTGATTAAACATGTATTATTTAAAAATTAAAATAATAACATTAAAAAAAATAACAACCATGTCCATTTGAATCATTTAAAAATCTTGTATGGATTATAGGGAGTGTAATTTTTGTCGATGTTGAGTTAATATACTGTGGATTCACCCTAACACAAACTTCTCATTCAATTAACATCTTATCAACTTATTAACATGGTCATTCATCACTGGTTTTTACATCTAAAATTTATAGTCTTGTATGTTTATGCAGCATAGTATTCATGATTAAAATGTCATGGGGACATCAAAAAATTTCAACCATTGAAATGTTGACATATGGTAAACTCCAAGTTGAACAAATGGCACCACACGCCCTACCTAGGTTAGACTAAACTAAGCCAACCACCACATAATTTAACCAGCCAAAGGTTTTTAAGTTAGGTGGCTCCACCTACCTAGCCTAGGTTACTTAAACTAAAGACATGGGTTAGGAAGTTTAAGTGACTTAGGTTAAACACTTCGGCTTAAAGTAGGCACCTAAATTATTTAACTTATATTAGATAAAAAAAATTGTAATAGTAAGGATTTGATCCATTAACTTTTACATTGAAAGAATAAACACCATTACATCTACAAGGGTTGTATGTATTAATTAAAGTATTTATGCACCTACCTACGGTACTTAGGGTTTCTTTAAGGACTACTTAAATCAATTTGGGTATTTGGGGGCCTATCTAAGGGTTATTTTTTAGGGTATTTAAGGTACTTAAAGTGTTTAAAGGTGTACTTAGGGACTATTTAAACTATTTAAAATACCTAATGAATACATAGGTTATTTAAAGTACTTAGAGGTCGACCTAGGAACTATTTGGATTTGTTGGGCCCAAATTAGCTTACCCCAATTTTGATTAGGAAGGAAAAGATGGTTAAGGAAGTTTTGGGGTTAACTTTAAGTTTAAAGTGGTAGGTTCAAACACCTAACCTTATCCCAATACGACCTAAGGGTTGGGTGGCTTGGTTAAGACCAGGGGGGAAATAGGTTAGTTGAATTAGGATAAGGTTGGGTTCTTTTGTCCTTGTCCAAAATTGGTTAAATTTTTTGCAAAAGGGGGAACAAACAAGGTGAAGGATGCTTCTTAGAAGCTTCTAACAATTAGGATTAGGGTAAGATATTACTAATGGCATCTTCATGGAGTTGAGAAGAAAAAAACAATTATTGAATTGGTTTTCTTCTTTCTGAGTGATGAATGGGGCATGAGGGTTTGTGAGGAAGGGGGAGTGATGATGATGGTTGTAAGGAGAAGAAAGGATCTTGGCATATCATGAAAGGGCAAGGTGGGTGAAGGAGGGAGGCTACACCATCATGAAGAAGCAAACTTTTCAAGGGGTGGTCGAATCAACATTTGTTTTAGTGAATGAAGGCAAGATCCTCAATTGATGGTGGTTGTGGCATCACAAGTGTGGGGGGAAGAATTCATGAGCATTGTGATTCGATGGTGGTTGATGGAAAACAAAAAAATGTGTTCAAACCTTTGATGAAGTTAAGAATTAGTTTTAGACAAAAAGAGGAAGTTGGGGGTTGTTGTTGAACCTAATGAGCAAATGAAAGGGTCTACCCTTTTGTGCAACAAGGAACAAGAATTAGAATTTAGGTTGTCCAACTAAGGAAAATAAAAATAAAAACAATTTTGGGGTGTGGTAGAAAGTTTGAAAGATATAGATGGTTGGGAGGTAGTGTGTAGTGGAGGATAGTAGTGTAGATATGTTGTTAGGGTTTAGTAAGGAAAAAGGAGTGGTAGACTTGAAGATTGAACCAAAATTACATTGTAACCACTTCTTGGATGTATGGCACCTGTTTTGTTGGTAAAAACTTCTTATATTTTTGGTTTGATGGTGCTTGTGTGAAATTGATTTGATTAGGACTATAATTGGTTAAGAGTTGAAAGAAGGGAGTGGCAGGGTAAGGGTAAGATTGTTATCTATACTAGATAGAAAAGAGAACTAAATATTAAAAAACTTTAAAAAAAGAAATAGGTAGGAGGGAAGGATTCTAGCTAATATAGATTAAGTTCAAACCATTGCATTACAAAATGTTAATGAGGAGGGGATGGTTTAGGAATAAGAGGAACTTTGTTAAGGTAGAAAATCAGGAACTAAGGGGTGGAATAGGTAACAAATCATGACACCCCCTTTTGAAACTTTTTAAGGGGGCAGGGGGGGGGGTGTTGACCCCAAATCAAGGTGTTAAGGGTTGTGCTAAAATTGTGCCTAACAAGATTACTTGAGGTTCTTAGTGGTTATTTAATCATAGGTTGTGTAAGTTAACATGACATGTTGCATGCACTAGTTTGCCATTAGCACATTACATTTGCAACTATCATATAAAGTCATAATTAAAGTTGAACAAAATACCACATGTTATTTCATCACTTTAGAACCACATTACTAATCACAAAAACAATTAAATTTTTATTTATAATGTTGAATGTCACTAATTGTGGATCATACGATTGCATTTCTCATTTTCAATTTTGTCCAACCAACATTAGTCACCCAAAATTAGAATAACTTTCTTCAATTTTGAAACTTTTCAAAAATTGGGAATTAAAGGTTATAACAAAATCAAAGTGCTAACCAACAATGGTTTTAACCCACCAAAAGCATTTGCCCATTTTTTTGGTTGTCTCACACAAAGTTCATCAATGGGATTACACATTTTCCATTTTACAAGGATTAGAAGATTGTCAGGGTACTTGGAATTTGGTAGGGGTGTGTTTCATAGCGCTTTTAAAATAATATTCCTTAGGTGCTAATTAAACTTTACCATGTATTGAGTAGTGCTTTGTCCCATGGGCCTTCCCTGACTTGAGTCATAGTGCCAAGGATGGTAGCCCATGGGCATAGTCTTGAAATTATGGGAGGCCCATGGGACCAAGCCTTCCCTAGCTTAAAGTACAAAAGGTTTTATACTTGAATGTTGGAAGGTTTGCATACAAATGGTAGAAGGCCCCTTCACTCGACTTAAGCATCTTCCATCCAAGGAGATGATTTCAACCATGAATAAAAAATCCTTAAACCTTGAAGTGCTTGATCTTTCTTATTATGTTCCTTAAGGTGTCCCTAAAGAGAACTGTTATTTACTCCACATTCTTTGCCCAACGTTCCCATATAGTTTGTGGGGAACAACATTTCTATCTTGGGAGGGTGCAAAGTTCCAAACCATCTTGGGAGGGCCTCTTGATTGACCAACTACTTTTATTTAAAGATAAAAATGAAACCATTGATGCAATCACAACTTTACCATGAATCATACTATGTACACCACTGAAGACTGTGAAAGAAAGTGCTCCAAATTTTAAGGCCCAGAATTCAAAATGTCAAGCTTAGAACTACATCATTGAAGAGAGAAAGCAAACTTGGAAATACAGTTCATAACTTCACAACATAAGCTTTACCAACATGATCTTCACGACAACTGATCTTTGGGCAGCACCAGTTCAGTCCTATAGGAGACCAATCTAGCTTTGATATCTCATCCCTCTCCTGATTTGGGCAAAAACTTTAACCAAAGATTTTGAGTGTGTCAACTTTGGATCCAGCAGTTGGATTCATATCTCTATTCATATTGAACATGATCTTGAACTAAGGTGTTCAATAGACATAAAATTATGTCCCTTCAACACTGAATAGGGCTTAAGCTCTGGGGGTTTAAATTGATATCATTTAAGTGCAACTAACCCTAGTCATGGACAATTTATGTTGTGAGTTGTGCCAAGTAGGTAGGCATACAAGGTGACCTTATGCAACTCCACCCAAACCCCTTATTTTAGGCCTTCAACCCTGCTTATAACATCCAAGACAGCTCCCTAATTGTTTTCCAATCCTCACCCATAAACATGAAAATGGAGACAACAGAAGGTGAGAAAAACTCTTGAAATAAAATCATATAGACTTAATCAAGCACAATTATTATATTTTGCAGTGCATTTTGTGGATTGTGTGCAAATATATTGACCTGAAGCTTATTTATCAGCCCAAATTGGCATAAGCTTGAATGTACTGTATCCAAAAAATATTGTGCAAGTCACCTTTGAGACTGCTTTTAGTTTTGTGGGAGTGAGCCCTCCAATTCGGAAACCAGATCTTGAGCTTGACCTTGGGAGCTGCACCCCATGTGTTCCAACTACTACCCCCTTTCCACAAATGTTTGCAATTTGCACCGCCTACATATTAGAGTTGACACTGTGGAGAAAAGAAGGTCCCTGACTCTACAGGAGCATCTACAGGAGGTGGCTCTTCAAGTTAAATTCCAAAGCACTAGTTTGTGATCCACGTCCATCAGAGAGAATCTTGCTGGGATCATGGAACTAAATCCAACCCAACACTGTTCCAAAGGGACTTGATCATGGTTTTGTGTGCATTCTTACATTCCTCACTTGGGCTATAATTTCCCACTTTGTCTGCCACTAGCTGGAAACTAGAAAGGATCATCCCTCGCAGCCAATTCCTTGATGACTCCTGGAGTGCACTTGTGGGTACCAAATAAGATGGAGATAGAACAGCCGCAAAATGAACAGTTCAGGACCCCCAGTATCCCATGGTTAGCTCAAAAGTTATAGGCTTGTTTCTCACTTTGACAATATCATGTTCTTTTTTTAATAGCTTAGATTCATAGAATATAGCAGCCTCATCATGTGGGTGCATGTTGTTTTTAAAGGAATTTCAGTATGTAGCTAAAGTGGCAATCATGCATATGAACATGTTGGAAAAATGGCCATAATCCCTAGGAAGATTTAGCCAAATCTGGATATGAAGTACAAACCTTTAATCAACTTTGTATACTGATGGTTACACAGTGACAAATAAATATAGAAATCTGGCAAGAAAAAATTCCCTCACTTCTGGGGATTTAAAACCCTCCAAAATCACTTCATTTTGGAAATTTTAACTTTTTCTTTTGCTTTTTGCAGAAATTTTGCCAGTCAAAAAAGGTCGCCTTGGTGCAAAGAAGATGGTGTCCCAATTTGGAGTTTGGTCCCAGTCCCTTTGACTCCATGATGAGTCCATACTTGCACAAAATTTGAAATTTTAGAACCACCCATCATGGTTCTTTCATATGCAAGTAATCAAAGAATAGGATGTGACTAGGCATTCCATGAAATTTTTAAGAACTTGTATTTTCACCTCCCAGAGAGTGCAGAGGAGGGAGTCAGTGTCTATTATCCTGTTAGCTATAGGGTCAAAGGCCACATACATGTACACAAGTTAGCTTGTCCTTGGCCATGGCCTCTGAGCAGCACAGAGCCTTGGACCACTTTTTTGTGGCTGAGCGGGTCTTTTCTTGTGCATACATTCAAGCTACCAACATGACCATAGCCCTCAAACACCCTATTATTTCTGCTGCACAAAAATGGGTTGTGAAAACTCATTACAATTACGTATTTGTTTGTCCATTTGCAAGTCCAAAAGAAGAATAAATCATAGTCAATTGAACATGCATGATTTAGTTCCTCTTCATGCTCCAGGAATCACACTTGCTTCGTCGTCCAAATGGACTCATTGTTCCCAAGTGCAAAGCATCAAAGGTTTTTAGATTCAAATAACAGAAGGTCTGCATCTGATCAGCGGAAGCCTCTTTCAACTGAGGAAAGAATCTCCCATGCAAGGAGGTGTATTCCAATAGAAAGCCAAAAACCTTGGACTGCTTTAGGGATGAGGGTGAATAGTGAATACCACTGGAGTTGAATTGGATAGGATGGACATATTCTGGTTCTGTTTGGTAACTGGATTCAGGCTGCTGGTTACAGGACATAGCTGAGGTGCCGCTAACTGGCAGCCTCTCACCAGTTACCTAGTCCATAACCATAGGAATGGGATTGTTTAGGACATGGGGTACATGATGTAGGGCATGAGAGGGTTTAGGGTATAAAAGGGTTAAGAGTTCAGACTTTAAATTAGGTGTTTGGCTGCAGGCAGAATACCTACCTGAGAAGGCTCAAAACCAAAAAGAGATTTTTCATGTCAATTCAGTTTTTGCAGAGATGGTTTAGCAGTGGTTTGGTACCAGGCCACCGCCCATACAATGTACTCCATAGATCTTCAAAGAAAATGACTCAATCTTGTGAGGACATTGAATGAATGAGAAATTACTCAATCTTCAGAGGACATTCAGATGCTGTATTCTTTGATTCTTGAAGTCACTTCAGATCCTGAACATCGTTGCAGGTACTAGAGAAGGGACCAAGATTCCCAATGTATATGATTTCATCATCTAGATCTAAACATATTTGAAATTCAGTACATCTATCTATGAAGGAAGGTAGACTTTTGTTTGTTTTGTTTGTTTGTTGTGTGGTCTCTCCGAAACTACAGAGTGCCTCTTTTGCTGCACTCTTCGAACTGTTGGAAAGCCCTTGATGAGGAGGAGGAGGGGGTACACCAAGTTAGTTTCATAATGTTGAATAATTTTATACAGAAATTTGGGTGCACTTTTTATATTGCTAGAATGCCCAGTGAGTAGGATTTAATGAAGGTGATTTGGAATTTTTTAGAAAGGTGTGAGAAATATTGAAATTTGAGTATTTTTGTCATTGAAAATTCAATTAAATTAATAAAAATAGTTTTGGAGGGGAAATTTTGTTGGGTAACAAGTTCACACTTGGGTCTAGTAGCACATGCCAGAATAGTCTTCACAAAATCCAGCTGATGTCTTATGCAAGCATCCTTTAAGGGAAGAATTGAGGTTTCAGTCCAATGCATGGAGACCACTATATCATTTATTCAGCCTCGCCTCATCAGTGAACAATGTTGCAAAACTTTGGGGAAAAAAACTGCAAAATGGATGAAAATATGAGTAAATTGCTCTCAGAAACAAATAAAGAATCTATCCCCATGCTAATGAAATCTATGCGGGCTAATGGATGGAGTATTCTTGAAAGCAAGGGTATGACAAAAAGTATGACCATTTTGGTATTCCATGCGGGCTCACAAGCACCTTACAGCCCAATTCACAATGTCAGGCAGGGGCTTGACCATTACATAGTATATGTAAAACACTTTGCAAAGCAGAGGCAAGCATCTCACTCCTTCAAATGCCCGTGTAAATTGTTACCCTTCTTCACATTTGAGTATCAAGTGAATTCCTTGCCTGATCCTATGCCAATGCCGTCATCAGTTGACACTCATGCTAATTGTAGATTGACAACTTTGGGTAGCTGCAACTAATCCCAGTAATAAGGCGCGCGCCAAATATAGCGGAGAAGCTGGAGACCAAGGACGAACCCGGAGCCCTACCCCAAATAGACGTGCATGAATGCTGCATTTATGAACCCAATCATAACCCCATCAATTAAGTAGCCACACAAAGACATTCTAGTATTTAATGCTTTTGCACTCACTACAATTTTTTTGGGGGGTTCAAATTTCAACCCCACAAATATGATTTCAACATATACAAAGGATTTTTAGTGAAAAAAAAATGGCCCAAATTCATCATACTTGGAGAAACAAAAATTTCAAATCGCCAGATTTTAATGATAAGTTCCAGTAGTTAAGCCAAGAATATTGAAACATTGTTTTGTTTTGTATTGTCGTATCTGGTTTATGGCTGAATTTGGCTAATTTTGTTATGACTGATTACCACTTTTAGCTACATCACAAAATTGGACCCCAAAAAGAAAAACACACACTCTACTCCACTAATTGACACTAGGTTACATTAGTGTTTCTTTTCCCATTTTTTAATGTTCCATCATGATGGATCCCCCTAGTGTCTAGAATCCCAAAAATCCCAAACTTGGTTGCTTTAAAAAAAATGCTATGAAACCAAAATGTGAGTTGAAATGTGGCCAACAAATCCTGAATTATTTTTTTAAAATGGATATATATGAATATCATAATGGGTGCGAAATTTTGCTCCCAAAAAAAAAGAAAAAAAAAGAAAAGAAAAGAAAAGCTGGGCTACATATTAATTCACTCTAGGTGCTAAATCTGTCGGAATGTGTTGGGCCCCAGTCACAACAAGCTTTGACATTTAGCGCTTTAATGCTGTGAGCTTTTGGTGGCTTAAAAAGTTTGTCAGGATCGTGGGCTTTTCGTGGCTGCCGTGAATAGCTCGTCTGCAGGCCATACTTTTTAGCTCCTCATCCGCCCCCCATTAAATACACCACTCTCTCTCTCATACAAAATTCAAAAGGCCAAATTTGCACCCACCAAATGGGTGCTATATGAATTTATGTCCTTGATTAGATACCTTACCCTAAGGTCAGTTTCGTCATTAAATAATCCTCAAAATAGTAAA
>Ga0116228_10004383_pt1 | contig 12504 bp, 5 predicted proteins | sample S1TSphfallax_2_FD_89694 | JGI IMG/M metagenome (GOLD analysis project Ga0116228, IMG submission 89694) | Host-associated microbial communities from peat moss isolated from Minnesota, USA - S1T2_Fc - Sphagnum fallax MG | ecosystem: Host-associated > Plants > Peat moss > Unclassified | place: USA...
TGTTTAAATTCAAAATATACATTTATAAATCCTAATACACCTAATTATATTCCTTAGAATTCACAAAATACACCTTCGTATATTCATAAGGTTGGAACTAAATTGGTCATGTTTGCATGAGACATAAATTGTTCTTCTTGGATGAAAACTAAATTAAGTGTTGTTCATATGTAAGGATGAACATCAAAGTAGTCACAAATATGACTAACATAAGAAATAGTTGCAAAAATGTCCAAATGTAGTTGGAAATAATTAAGAGTCACATGTAGTCGCAAATAAAGTGGTTACATTTTGGCCAATTTCTACTAATGATTGTGGTCAAAACATCCACATTGTTCAACAATGAACTTTGGCATATATTTTTTGTTTAGTGCTTAAATTGTAGATAATTGTGTTAGATGAATTGTTGCATGAAGCCCAAATGGAATTTTGAAGTGGGATTAGTTGCAAATTGATTTTAACTAATGTGGGCATTAGAACAAATATTTCGCCAATTGTGTGTTGATTATCTTTATACACAATTTTTTCTTTAAATGCATGAATTTGGTGGTGCATATGATTAATTGACAATTCATGCAAAAAAAATTAATAATTTCATGAATGAATTTCTTATATTAAAATATAAAACTTTGTTTTAAACATCATGTACATTGCATGATATTTACCCATTGTAAAAGACTCATGAAGTTGAAATAGACCCTAAATTTTAAAAAACACAACTTTCACAAATTATGGTATTTTGGGTTCTTTTTAAATGTGTTTAATAGTCACATATTACTACAAGGAAATTGAAAGTATAATGAATGATATTATGAAAATTAAAAAGCCTTTTGTGAAAATAGTGTTGTTCAATGAAGTTGTTAAAGGTCCTTTACTTAAACCAAAACTTGAAACTAAAACATTTGATGATTTAATTTGGATTTCTCAACACCTATATTATTCAATAAGCACAACTTTTCCTAATTCACATGCCACTAAAGTGGCACCACATAGACAAATGTGATAAGAATTGTAGAAAAGTTGACCTTTTGACATCGATTTTGGTTCATTTGAATTCATCCGCACCCAAACATGAGTTTTTCTACCATATTCCACTTGTGTGTTAAATGTTTTTAGTTATGTTAAAATATGTGTGTAGGATAATTGGATTATTATGCATGTCGAGTTTTGAATTGTAGTTGCAATAGGGAGATGCCAAGTAATATTTAAGTAATTTGGCCAAATTTTTTTGGAACTTGATTGTAAAGGAAGTTTTGAAATCTTTGGTAGCTCCACAAGTTTTACCATTAACTACAACCTCACAAGCTTTGCTATCAAATGTGGATGTGGATCCACAAGTCTGCCATCATTAGTAGCTCCCTTTGTTCTACCATTAAATGTCAACATCTACCACCAACATGATCTCCATAATTTTTGCCATTAATGGAAGCTCCAAATTTTTTTCCATCAATAGAAGCTCTAGTAGTTTTGCCATTAGTAGAAATTCCACATGTTTTGCCATCATCAATAGCTCTATAAGAAGTAAAGAGATGGCTCTAGATCCTAAACCTAATTTGGATCACTAAGAAAACTGTGTGAAGGTTGCACAAATCCAACAGACTAGGCATTCATTCCAATAGCAACTTCCAAGTAAACATTCAACCATCAAGAGAACATCTTGTCTTTCATCCTTATCAAATTCATCTCTTCCCATAGCTATATGCAATAATTAACATTTTGCATGGTGTAAAAAGTGTTAATTATGTTGGATCTATTTTTGCATGTTCATTTCTTCAAAACCTAGTTACAAAAATTGGTTACATTTATTGGATTTTTTGTTTTGACACAGGGGAAGATGGTGCAAACACCTCAACAATGGAAGTGATTGATGGAACCCATAAAAAGAGTCCATCTAACTCAAGCAAAGGCAATAAATAATTGTGTCCAAAACAAAAGGTTGTTAAAAAACATGCAACCACACATATGGTGGAGAAATTTATTTGTACTAAAGGCCAAGTTGAAAAAAATAAGCTACCTCCATCTGCAAATAAGCGAACTAGATTAGCAAAATGAATTAGTATTACAAATTATGATATTATTTGATTTGATTAGTTAATCCAAGTCAAGGTTTATGCATGAAGGTCAATTTAATTATAATAGGTTTAGTGTGAGAATTTGAGAATTGAAGTTGAAAAATTTGCCACAATTTAGAGAATTGTTGTAAGCATTTTTGACATAGACCTAGGTTCATTATTTTTTATTTCTTCATTTGAACCCTTGGGCTTCCACAAATCTATATGAAAAGAAATTATTCCAAGATGAATAGATTTTGTGACATTCAAATTTTATTAATATATGTTTCATTTATTAATCGCATGAAGAAGCCCACCTTGTGAATTGGTGCCTTATGATTGCTAGCAATTGTTCAAGCTTAGTAAATTTGGTGAATGTTTTTGAGTTTAGGTTGTAGGACTACTTGGACAACAATTTTGTAACATTATATACATAAACATATGCTAAGTAAAAATCCTTTAAGGTGTACCACAAAGGATAAAAAGGGCCTAGTCCTTATTGTAATCCTTTTTGACCTTATATTTTGATGCCCATAAAAAGTAATGAATCAAAAGTTGTCAAAATCTTTAGAAAGACTATAGTTTAGACTATTACAATGTTAGATTCCATCATAATCATCCATAAATGTGTCTTTACATGGTAAAAAAGGACTAAGTAAGAAAATAAAAAAAAGGTGACATTATGACAAAATTTTGGTACACTTAAAAAAAAATTGCACCCTATTACTTTGTAAGGTTGTAGATTTGGTATCATTAATGATAATATGTGGTTTTGGGTTAACTTTCATTATTTTTGGTTCTAGATTCAATGAAAAAAAATCATGTACAGATATGACACATGTGCATTAAAATCCATGAGAATAGGAAAAATCTTGAAACATGTGGCCCTTCCTTGATCATAGAATTAGACCCAATAACATGTTTAGTTGCATGTATAAATAGTCTATAGAGTTATTAATCAAGTGTTTCAATTTTCCAATGTAGAATATGACAGAATTTGATTCAATGTTGTGTGGGTCTTATTTCTTTGCATGTTAATTAATGAACACAACCTTATTGCTTGGATTTGATCAAGCAATGCATCACTAAGATTTTGAATGTTGTTTGTTTATTACAAATATGAACATCAAATATAATTTCAAAGTTGAAGGAATATCCATAATTTTAGTTGTTGAACTTTAGGTTTTTTGAAGATTATCCATCATCAAATGCAAGATATTTTTCTTGATAACATTGTGTGCCTTGAATATCTATGTAGAATTGTCATCACAAATGTGTTGCATGGGGACAATCAATTCAACTAATCTTATTGTGCCACATTTGTTGTAAATGTTCATTTTTCACTTTAGTGCATACCTACCCACTCACTATCTTTAGCTACATGGAGGTATGAATGGACAAACACAACATTAGGTGGGAATTCAAACAACCTTATGAAGTTCCATGGACCTAGTACTATTTGCAAAAAAGGATGAAGAAGACCCATACACCTTTGTTAGAAACAAACAAAAACAAATGTCCTAAAATAATTTCCTTAAGTTGGATTTATAAACATTATTATTTTTCCTTTTGCAAGTCATTTATGATTTGTTGGAGAGATCTTTAGGGCATTTGGAACTGGGAGATCCAAATTGAGGGATCATTGTTATAAGACTGAAGTGCATCCAAGTTTGACCTAGACATGATTATGTAATTTTGAAAGATTTGATCATTTTGTAGTTTCAATATATGGGCATTTGAAGTTTCTCAAATCTACAGTTTGCTTCCAAGGAACATACAATGTCATACACTCCATGCTTGTCACATATGGTAATCCTAATAGCCACAAAGAGAAAATGGACATTAGGGTCACCTTTAGGTGTATGAAGTCTACACAATTGTTCCACTAATTCCTATTATATTATGGGGTGAATGTGAATTATTGAGCTCCGCTATTTCTATTATTTTTCACAACAACTTTCTAATGTTATTTTGCATTTAGAGAATGGCTTTGTGCTTGGATTTGATTGTTTTGTCTCCAACTCTTCAACTGTCATTATAGTCCTTTTCATGAGTGTGCATAGTAACAACCTTAAATGCCTATTTAGCTACTTGAACTACAATTACGTCTATGTATAGAACTTGGATAACAAAATTGCCAAGTATAAACTAGGCCTTATAAAAGAAAAATTGTTAAGTCTATGCATGCTAAGCCATGAAATCAAAATCAATTTTTAATATTAAAGCTTGTTGATAGAACTGAAATATTTAGGTCCATGTTGTCTCTTTTAATGTTGTCTTGATCTCTTCCAATAGTTCTACCACTACTTTTAAACCCTTTTACACCTGGTCAAGTTTATTAAAGTTGGTAATACATAATCTTTATAGTGTGTTTTTAGCAACCTCAAATATTCCTACTATAGTACTCTATGTCGATTCTTTTGCTTGTCAATCACCTCCAACTATGAGTTGATTTAAGCATGTTGCAATTGTCTCTTTTAACAAGTCCTTGTGCTTGTCTTCAATGTTCTTTAGCTCTGTATTTGCAATCTGTATCACTTGAAATTCAACATTGTTAATTTCACACACTTGCCTTCGTGTTAAAGCAAAATGTTGGCGTTCTTCTGAGCTTTCAATAACCCCATCTAAACAAAAAATCTCATGTTCAAAACTAGAGAACATAATCTCATCTTCATGCAATATTTTTGTGTAGATTTTCACTCTCAACTCACAACTTGACATTTGTTGTTGCAAATCATGTTGTCTTTTTGCCATTATTTGCAAAAGTCTACCACATGATTTGATATCTGCTATGAGTTCATTTATTCAAACCTCTCAATTTGTTTCATTTTTTTTTTCTTTAATGCATTTGCCTTTTCATTGGCCACATTCTTATGTTTTTTAACATCAGTAGCATGATTAGAGTAATCTCCATTGTGCTAGAGTACTCCAACCTCTTCGTTACTTTCAGTGATTAAATTTCTCGCATCTCCTTCTCTTGGATCTTGTAGTTCAAAACTTGGTCTTTTAGTTTCACAAGTTTATTTCTCCTTCCAAGAATCAGATCCTGTCACAATGTTAATACATTGATTAATGTTTCTCCTTATTGTCCCCTTGCTTGTGCTTTTGTCTTTTAGTTGTCTCAAAAAAACGTCTGGTCCTCCTCTTGCTCTTGAAATAATAATTTTGAATTGCCTTGTGTGTTTGCCCACCTTAAAATTGCATTTCTATTGCAAATTTTGCTTCATTGATTTTATACCCCTTCCATTATGCCACAATTCCTTTGGCAAATGCTAGGTTAATATCACTATTAGTAACGATCTTTTTTTGATATACCTTGGGCCACAACTATTCCACAAGAACAATGACCTCCAGATTTGAACATTGTTTTTTATATTTTTAGCCATGGCTATTAGGACACTAGGCTCCCCACATTTTGTCACAGTCCTCCATAATAACATCTTTAGGATCCATGTGTTTGGGATTCAATCCATTGTTTGAAAGTCCAACCGTTTTAGCAAACCATTCAAAACTCCTTTATTTGAATTATTTATCACCCATGGTATCGGTCATAATTTTTGATCTACAAGCAAATTACCCTCTTAAAAGGAGGTCAAAACAACAGACTAAGTTAAAAACATCAAAGGAAAACTTTTGAAACATACTAAGCTAAAAACAACAAAAGAAGTCTTTAGGATAGACTGATTTGAAACACCAAAGGAGGTATGGGTTATTTAGGGATGGACACTTAGATATAGTAGTGATCAAAGTCTTAATTGTGCCTCACTAATGAGATCAAAAGTACTTCATTTAAGTTGCCAATTATTTGGAAACATTTGTTAAAACTCCATGACGCACCTTTAAATTCCTTGAAAGAATCAAATGCGAGTTCGAAAATGAAAACAACGGAAGGAGTTAGGGTACGTTCCTTAGTTCGTAGCACTTGGGGGTAAGAAAGGCGTGTTGGAGCTCCAAGATGCAGATTAAGATGAATGACAATTAGGTTAATTATTCATATGAACTTGCACAAACAAAACAATAAGTTGGTTAATGCATAGTTGGAACATTTTTGATGCACGAACGAACCACAAGCATACATGGATTCACAAGATTCACCATGGCTTAAACTTGGGGGCAGCCACCACCTTCCCATTTATAGTTTTTTTGTGATTACCCACAGGGGTTGCATTCAAATGTTATTTTTCCTAACACTCCCAAGTTGGGAGTCTTGACATTTTTGAAATTAGGACTTTCAACATTTTGGAGGCCCATAACCTATTGTGCAAATCTTCGATTGAAATCAAGTATCAAACAAAGTTGTATCCCTTGTTGAGAGCTTTCCAATGATATATGGCATGCCACCTACACGCACATAATTCAAGGCGATTCCTGATTTTTAATGGTTGGGAATCAAATTGACATTTTGACTCCTAGCCTTTTTTCAGCCATAATTTATGTTACATGTATTCAAATGGGTTAGGCGAGCCCATTTTAAACATTTACATTTGGAAAACTTTCCAATGGTATAAAGAATTATTCAAATCAATGAATTTTGATCTTTGAAATGATTTTTTGAAAATTTGGGATTCCATAGGGACTCCAAAGGGAGTGTGTGGGCTCATTCCCTCACACTTTTTCGTGTTCCTAGGAATGTGAACGTGACTTTCGGGTTGCATTCTCGGCCCACACCTTTCAATGCCTTTGCTTTGGTCACGAGCCCAAGGTTAGGGTCGTGACATTGCCAATGATTTGGAATTAACAAATACCACATTTGTTCATGTGCATTAGTTTGAGAGTACTGAAATTATTCTTGTGTAATCAATTAACCTTAAAATCATTATATTGAAATTATTGAAAGTATTCATGTGTAATAAATTAACTTAAAAACCCAACATCAATTAAGTTAATCCATTAATGCATTAATGTTTATCACTAATACTAAGTAGTGCAAATGATTATTGGAGCTTAATCAATTGCATGGATTATGGAGGTTCAGTTTTTTGATGAAATTTGTTTTGGGGGGGAGTGGGGGGGGTGAGGTGGGGGGTTGGTGTGTGTGTGTGCCAATGGTAATTGGGTCCAAGTTGCCAAGATACTACAATTGGCATGATACTCACTGCTTTTATAAAATGTATGGATTGGGAAGTTTAGTTCATTGGTGAAGTTTTTTTTCTTTTTTTTCTTGTGGGGGGTGGGGCGGGGGTTATGCCAATGTCAGTTGGGTCCAAGTTGCTAAATTAATAGAATAATGCATGAAACATGTGCATGGGTAGCAAAAATTAGACCAAAAACCCATCCCATAAACCCTAATATTCAACACAAAAAAAACCTTAAACCCTAAATTCCAGACTTGAAAACCCAACCCCTAAACCCTAAAACCTATACCCTAATCTTAAACACATAAAAAAGACCTTTAAACCCTAAATTTCAGACTTGAAAACCCTAGCCCTAAGATTAAAACCTGAACCTTAACCCTAAGCCAAAAAATCAGACTTGAAACCCAACCCCCTAAACCCTAAAACCTATACCCTAATCTTAAACACAAGAAAGCAAAACCTAAACCTTAAATCTCAGACCTGAAAACCCTACCCCTAAGATGAAAACCTAAACCTTAACCCTAAGCCAAAAAGATCAGACCTGAAACCGAACCTCAAAACCTTAAAACCTATACCTTAATCTTAAACACAAAAATGCAAACCCTAAACCCTAAATTTCAGACCTGCAAACCTTAGCCCTAAGACTAAAACCTAAACCTTAACCATACGCCAAAAAGATCAGACCTGAAACCCAACCCCTTAAACCCTAAAACTTATACCATAATCTTAAACACAAGAAAACAAAACCTAAACCCTAAATTTCAGACCTTATCCCTAAGCCAAAAAGATCGGACTTGAAACCTAACCTTAAAACCTTGAGACCTAAACCTTAATCTTAAACACAAAAATGCAAACCCTAAACCCTAAGTTTCAGATGTGAAAACCCTAGCCCGAAGAATAAAACCTAAACCTTAACTACGCCAAAAAGATCAAACCTGAAACCCAACCCCTAAACCCTAAAACCTACCTTAATCTTAAACACAAGAAAATAGAGCCCAAACCCTAAATTTCAGATTGGAAAACCCTACCCCTAAAACAAAAACCTAAACCTTAACCCTAAGCCAAAAAGATCAAACCTGAAACCTAACCCTTAAACCTTAAAACCTATACCTTAATTTTAAACACAAAAATGCAAACGCTAAACCCTAAATTTCAGACGTGAAAACCTTAGCCCTAAGACTAAAACCTAAACCTTAACCCTAAGCCAAAAAGATCAGACATGAACCCAATCCCTAAACCCTAAAACCCAAACCCTAATCTTAAACACAAAAAAACAAACCCTAAACCCTAAATTTCAGACCTGAAAATCATAACCTTAAGGACCAAAACCTAGACCCTAACTCGAAGCCAAAAAAATCAGACTTGAAACCCAACCCCTAAACCTTAATCTCAAACACAAAAAAACAGACCCTAAACCCTAATCTCAAACACAAAAACAAGACCCTAAACCCTAATCTCAAACACAAAGAAACGAACCTAAACCCTAAATTTCAGACCTGAAAACCTTAACCTTAAGGACCAAAACCTAGACCCTAACCCTAAGCCAAAAAATCAGACTTGAAACCCAACCCCTAAACCCTAAAACCTAAACCATAATCCTAAACACAAAAAAATCAAACCCTAAAGCCTAAATTAATGTACCATTAAATGTTGAAATATAAATAAATATAAACTTCATGATTTCAAAACAAATAAAAAAAAACTTTGATGGAAGAATGTTGTATGTGCATGTATACATTGATATGCAATTTCATTGATAAATTTCAACTAAAAGTACTTAATCTTTTTGTTAAAAAGATCATATTGTGACAAGCAACTACATGTTACAAATGTATTTAAAAAGATTATTGCATCATTCTTATTTGCATTAAGTTTTCAACATAATGATAGATAAAAATGTAAACCATTTTTAATTACAAATTTTGACCACTAGACCTTTTCTATTTGTGTTTCAAAATTGTTCTTCTAGTGAAAATTGTAACATTGAGTGAATTTTTGTGTCCATTGTACCATGTAAACACTGGTTTTCTTACATCAACTTTGTTTTGGCTTTTGATGGATGTTTTCTAACCCTTGTGAGGAAAAAGAAACACACGCAATACATAATTGAAAAAATCAAAGTGGGTTTAGCACAAAGATGGCATGAGGAATAAGGATTAAATTTCATTTCTAACACTATGGACACAAGTTTCTAGTTTTAAACATTTGACAAACAAAATGTAATGTGAACTTTTCCAATCATATAGGTATCCATTATTTTATGCATTTACATATTTGTCATCATTATCACATTTGCTTGCACTAGAAAAAAAACACTTATTTTCAACTAATTTCTATAGCTAAATTTAGTCATAAGTGACATTTGCAATTAAAATCCCTTAATTGCCTTAGACAAGTCACATGTGATATTAGTCATAAATGACAAGGGGTATTGGATGAATGAAAAAGTCAACAAATATAAGTTCATTTTTTGACTTCATTATATACATATTGTCAAATGCGACTAAGATGCAACTATTTTGGTCAATATTGAAGGCAAATGATGTGTTGCCACGTGTTTCAATACTTAATTATTTCAAATAAATATTATTATTATTTTGAAATAATTTGCAACGTTCAATTCACATGTTTGGATGATTTATATTATAACACATGGCCTAATGTAAATATGCCACGTGACATTTCAAAATGAATTTAATACAACACATTAATATTAGGTTGGTAAGTACCTAAGTAGGTCCCCACAAATTTAAGTTAGATACTTACTTAGGTAAAAAAGTAGGTAGGTAGGTCCTACCTTCGTAGGCTAAATACCTACTCATATAAATATATATTTAGGTAAATAGGTACATAGGTCAACTTAAGTGGGTAGGTCAGACACCTATTTAATTAGGTAAATAAGTAGGTTGGGAGGTATGTAGTTTAAATTATGCATATATATATATTTCTTTTGGGTTAAATCTTTTGAATGATTTATTTCATGTGCACACATTTTTTAATGTGAAATTAGATAACCACACCTTTGGTTTATATAATGTTCAAACTAGGAATGGAGAATAAATAATATGGGATAAGTTTTGAAGTAACAACTTCCTCACAAATTAAGTTCCAACTTCAAAACTTTTTTCATGCCTTTTTTTTCTTATTTTTAAATTTCTAAACAATTCAAATACATGGCTCAGTAAATAATTACATAATCATTTTATTAATAACGATTAAATCTAACATATATTTAGAATATACATTACATATATTAAATATTCATTATCAACTATTTAAATAGATAATAATTTCTCAATATTTAATTAATTAATTATCTTGTTATTCACAACTTGTCAATACAAAACTCATAGATAAATAAATAAAATTATTATACCTAGAATTAAATATTATAAATATTTATTTTCAAATAAAAATAATGAACTATAATTGCTATTAGAAAATAAATTCAAGTATAAATTATTTATTTTAAAAGTCACATTAAACTAATTACTATATCATTAATTTATTATTTAAAAATAATAATCGGTCAAGTAAATGTTTATTTCCATTGGTAATAATAACTATAAATACCATAATCTGCTGAGAATATATTAAGATTTTTAAATTACTATAATATTACTATAAAAATATTTATCAGAGATAACTAATCACAGAATTTTTATTTAGAAAATACTGTATAATAATTCCTGCAATTATAATCATTACAATAATTATTTTAAATACATTATAAATATTCTAAACTTTTTATTCAGATTTAAAGTTATAAATTATAGACTGAATAATTATGTTCAATTGAAAAATAATTATTAAACTATTATAATCAATTCTTATCTGAAATAATTATAATGATTTGAAAGTAATGTAATATTAATTACGATAATTGATTATTTTACTGTAATAATATAAAAACTTATGTTTAAACAATAACTATTTAGTGTTACTTATAATTAATAAATATAATCATTTATATAAGTATTTAAAAAAGTGATATATTATGAACAAGTAGTTAAATGAAATAAATATTTTAATTTATTATATTAAAATCCATGTAGTTATGGTCATAACATTTATTATTTTAATTAAATTATGATTATTTTAGAAACTTAAATAAGAACTAAATTTATGATAGTTTATAGATTATAATAATATTTTTTAATTATTCAAGTATTGTAATTCCAACTTAACAAATAAATTAAGTAATTACAGTGATTTTATGTCATTGTAGAATAATTATTATTAATATAGAATTTTATGTTTTTACATTAACAATTTACAAATAACAAGTAAATAATGAGTAATACATACAATTATTTTAGTGTATCTTTTTTTCTAAATACAATAAATACAACAAGTTTGTAGATTATTTTAAGATTATTATGAAACTTTGAAATAAAAATCTTAACTATAGGACATAACTTTTCAATTAGGATATGAAATTTTATTATTATTATTAAAAAAACATAAGTGTTGTATATACAATGGTTATTTCTCATGATTGGGAATTATTGTTTTAATCAATGTGAAGATCTATGTTGTAATATTATTTATTCATTTAACATAAGTAATTATAAATAATAAGTAAAATAATTTATTACAATTACATTAAATTTGCAATAAATTTTTAAATTTTTTTAATGATGTAATACAATTATATATTGTAAGTACATAATTAAATATTCTAGTATACAAAAATGTAATTTGTACAATCATAAAAAAAAAATTAATTCATTTAATTAGTGGCAATATTTTAGTTTTAAAGATATTAAAATTTAAAATTACTAATTATGGAGCTGAATTATAAATTATAACTATTATAATTTTATAATAATTATATATTGATTACAGTAATTGTATATATATATATATATATAATTATTGAACATAAATAGTGTATGTTGGAATATACTTAATTTATTGGCAACTATAAGTAATTTAATGTAATGAAATTAGTATAATTACAATAATCATATCAATGAATTTAATTACAATAAGAAAGTATGAATTTAAAGTTCAATTATAAATCAAATAATTATTATAATTGATGTATATAGACATATGTTGATTGCGATTAAAGACCACTTTGCTTGTGACTAATGGGATTTTAGATGGTTACTTTCGGATGATAAATCCAACCCATGTATAGATGTAAATCAATTTAATCGCAGGCTAGGCATAGGTGACTAAGTTGATGCTAGCATGATGTCACATTAGTTGAAAAGGGCAAAAAATTAATTGCAAAACCAAATAGTCACAAGTAGTTGTAAATGCATTTGGTCACATATTGGCATTTTTCTTCTAGTGTTGTCTCTTTGTTTGTTGGGAAGTAGATACATGACATGAAGATATATGATATGGAATATATTATATAGAATAAA
>Ga0116228_10004384_pt1 | contig 12504 bp, 5 predicted proteins | sample S1TSphfallax_2_FD_89694 | JGI IMG/M metagenome (GOLD analysis project Ga0116228, IMG submission 89694) | Host-associated microbial communities from peat moss isolated from Minnesota, USA - S1T2_Fc - Sphagnum fallax MG | ecosystem: Host-associated > Plants > Peat moss > Unclassified | place: USA...
AAAAAAAAATTGTGTTTCCAAATGAACTTTTGACCATTTCAATTAATTAGGGTTGAGTGAAAAACTTTGTGGGTTTAATTTAGTTCATTTCTAATGTTTCCAATTCAACTTTTGACCACTTATTTTGAGGGTCCAAGGTTCATGGAACTTTGGGGGTATTTTAAAAAAAAAATTGTGTAGTTCATTGAACTTCTAACCACTTCAGTCAATTAGGCTTGAAGTTTCTAATTTTGTGGGTCCAATTCAGTTCATTTCTAATGCCTTAATTGAATTTTTCACCATTTATTTTGAGGGTAAGGAGTTCATGGAGCTTTCAGGGGGTTTTTATTTTTATTTTTGTGTTCGCAAATGAACTTCTGACCACTTTGGTTAGTTAAATGAAATAATTTTATGGGTTCAATTTAGTTCATATTTAGGTGAAATCAAATTACAAGGGGCCAACAATGTTATCACAATGTATTGTTTTCCAAGGGTATCCATGTTTGAAGTTCAACCATGGTAATATTGGAACACATATTTTTCAAACTTTTTGCATAATATGGTAATTATAACACAAAGAATTTAATTGCAAAGAAAATTCCTTTTTCCAACTTATATTGTGAGGTTCCAAAATATAGTTGTACCAAAAAAATGTACGTCACTATGTATTAAAAAATGAAAATATACTCAAAAAATGATTGAAATGATTTTTAGTCTTTATGAAATTTGTAGTATTTATTAAACATTGTGATTCCATATGATTGGAATAAGTTTGTGAACCATGGGAAAAATTTGATAATTATCATATCACAAATGGGTGTTTTTGGGGGTTATGACCATAAGTATGTGGTAATTAACATTTTGACAAACTATCATTTTCAAATGGAAGATGACAAAATATGTGAGGTGGGCAATTAAAAAATAAATTATTTCAAACATTTTTGGTTGATTAATTCAAACCCAAACCTAATGTAGTCCAAAATTAAAAACAAATATTATTATATTGTATATACCATAAATATATTCAATATTCCTTGAATTTAAGTATTTATTAAAAAAATTAAAATAATATTAGTTATCATTAACTTTGTGAAAATCAAAATATTAAGCCCAAAAACCAAAAGTGAAACCCAAAATTAAATGCAATACATTTTGCAGAAATATATCTTATATAAATGTTGTGAAAGTGCCCAAATTGGCGCCCCCCCGTAATGTGCTTTGAGCCATTTGATGCTTCCAATTCAACTTTTAATTATTTATTTTGAAGGTTTAAAATTCATGGAATTTTGGGGGTTTAAAAAAAAAATTGTGTTTCCAATTTGAATAATTGATTATGAAATTGAACATTTGAACAACTAAATATGAAATAACGTTAATTCTAGGCCTGCAATTCTATGGGCTCACACAAATGGTAATGTGACCACTTGGTTGAATTACTAAAACCTTAATTTGACACTATGAAAAAGAAGAATGTTTTGTAACTGGCCCTGCAACTCAATTTTTGAATTGCATAACACACTTGCAACTCACTATATTTATATGCCATGACTGTTAATAAACAAATTGCATGAGTAGTAAAATTGCAACTCATTATATATATGGTGTAATTCATTACAACTCAATTGCAATTTTATCAAAACAACTCATTTATAACTCCTATAATAATTACACCCATGATGCCATGCTAACATCATTAATTGTCATCCATCTATTAAAATTTAACATGTAACATTATGAAGATTTTTAGGCATAAAAATTATATTTTCGAAATATTAATCTCAATCGTCCATTATGATTGTTAATGATGGTATGAGATTGTGACATGTGACACAATAAAAAAAAATGACACATGGCATATTAATTATATTTTGAAAAATAAAATACATATAAATATTTATTTTAATAACTAGGTAGGTTGTACATAACCATAGGTAGGTAGGTTGGTAGGTCTTAAAACATACATACCTACTACGTATTTACTTAGGACCTACCTACCTACCTACTAATCCCAGGATGACACATGTATTTTAATGTGAGAACATGAAAAAATAAACCTTCTTTCTATAGTTTGTAACATGGGATTTGAAGACAAAGTATATGGGTTAAATCTTTAAGTTGTTCTTTAATTGCAAATTTAATTACAATTGAGTTACAACTATAAGGTAAACCAACCAATGACCAAACACTTAAATGTTTAGGGCAGACCAAATCCAAGGGGATGGTTCCATTTTTTTTCATTTTCAAACTAAACTTGAACTCTTCTTATTGGCGCATTAAAAATCATCAAACAATAATATAATTGAAAAAGTTATGGCCCCCCAAAGTAGACGGGGTCAAGAACTTAAAAAAACAATCATTGAACATTACAAAGGCTAGTTCCTAAACACCCAAAAAAACATATGTATGTTGCTTTGTTATTATCAAAATTCAAAAATGATTTGTAAAACTTCAGGTGGCATTTTTATAACATTTAAAATCATTTAAAATTAATAAAACATAAGAAAGTTTTGAGGTTTGAAAATAGAAGGGGTCCAAAAAAAAAAAAAAACACGTGTTTTGTAAGTTGGAAAACTTATTTGTCTTCTTGTTATTTTTTCATTATTCCATTTCCTTTACATTGCAAAGATGATTTCTAGCTCGAGGTAACATGTTCCCATAACATTTTAAAATATTCAAAATCAAACACAAATGATGAAGATACAAATTATTGATGAATATGGATCCTTATAGAGTTATAAATAGTTGTATTATAATCATAACATAATTGAACAATATATTTTAGTAGTGACACATTAGTGGCTGTACTAATTGTAACTTGATGAGAAATGTATTCCATAATAGGTGGTGGAAATGGGAACACATGTCATGATTGCATATATGTACATTGTACACTAGTTGCAACATAATTGTTGTTTTAGCGACACATTTGTAATAGTTGTAAAATAGTTGCCACACGCAATTACAATGTATAGATTCCACTTGATAACATGCCCTTCAGATAAAAATTCTCCTAGTGCTTCTGGTTTTCTATGTTTATTGGCTCTGCCCCACAAGCTAGAGCCATTGTGATAGAAACCAGAAGGCCAAAGTTTGGTATCCCTTCATTCTAAGGTCACATGGAGTCCAGTATAGAAACATTTTCAGGCTAACTCAAGTATTCCTTGGGCTTCACCTCACCATGGTAATCCCCATGTGTTTCCAATTGACCTAGTATGGTTGAATATTTACCACCCTTATGGATGTCGTTGAAAGGGCCGAGGCATTATGCGACAATGGGGAGCGTCGCGTGCCGTATTCACACGACGAGCCCGTCTCTCTGGGCGCACTTGCGATTTTGAATTCCAACGGCCACATCCTGCGACACCCGTTGAACTCTTCGGAAGAACAGTTCTCGCAGTCCCGTTGTTTCCAGATCATCACATGCTCGATGTGCGTATTGAGCTTACTCTTTCTTTTGCTCGGTGTTTTTCAATTGATTGGAATTTTGATCAAGGGCGTGCGTGGAGAGTGTTTTTTGGTGGGAGCCGCGTTGGTACTAGATTTCTTTCTGGTGTTGTTTTGGAGCTATTTTCGAGGAGAAGCCTGGAGAGAGAGGAGAATTAGACTAGGATGGGCACAGCACGGGATGTTATCACGCTCAAAGGCTCAGCTGCCATCGTCAGTGAATTCCTCTGTACGTTTCTTCGTTCTCTTCTTAACTTTACACTTCTCACTATTCTAACGAGCAAACATCAACGTTGGTGACTCATAGGAAATGCAGTGTTATGATGCCTTTGATGATGTGCAAAAGTACGAGGTTTTATGATGCCCTTTGATGATGTAAACATATGATGTTTTATGATGCCCGTTGATGATGGAAAAGTATGATGTTTTACGATGCCCTTTGATGATGCAGAAGTAATTGATGTTTTACAATGCCCGTTGATGATGCAACAGTATGATGTTTTCTAATGCCTTGATGATTGAAAAGTATGATGTTTTATGATGCTTTGATGACTTAAAGTATGATGTTTTAGTGTTAAGTGTGCAGAGCACATGTAGAGTCATTGATTGACATTGTGGCCTCCTATTGTAGTGCAGAGCACTGATGTTTTTTCTTTTGGTGCATGTGCAGGCTATGCTGTGAACAGGTGAGGATTAAAAAAAAAAGATTGTTTGGTCTCCTAGAAGGGGAATGCAATTCTCTTGAGCAACCCTTACCTCCTGTTCTGATTTTGTTACCTTATCTAGATTGGTGCTTACAAACTCTTTGCAAGGGTCTCAAAGAGTTTGTTTGTGTTTGTAGCATTCTGTTTCAGCGTGGGATATACCCTTCAGAGGAGTTTTCAAGGGTGAAGAAGTATGGGATGACACTGCTCATATGCCAGCAGGAGAACGTGAAAGCCTTTATTGAGACGATCACTGCCCAACTCTCAAGTTAGGAAAACATCCAACATCTGTTGCATTCTGTCTGTTATCCTTTTCTCTCAATTAGATTCTGGCTTGTTCTTCAGATTCATCATTTGGCTGCTTAAGCAGCTCACTTTGAACAGGATCCAGAAATGATGAGGTGTATTGGACTGTGCAGACTGGTTGGAGGCAGGAAACTTGGAGAGAGCTGTGTTGGTGATTGCAAGTATTTCCACTAAGGAGGTTCTGGAGAGATGGAACTTTACCATTGAAACAGACACAGATGCAGTTCATAAAGGGTAAATGCCCCACGTTTGAACTTACAAGATGCTTGGCACACTTAGAGGATGCAAGGATTGCTTGGAAGATGCTTCCAGGGTAGGCATATTTGAACCAGGTTGGAGATGATTTTCAAGGATCCAGGAATTGCAACATTAACTGTTTTGCTGTGTTGCTGATTCAAGAGCAGGGTAACTAAAGAGAAAAGTGACAAGGAAATCATGACTGACATTCAAGCCATAATGCGGCAGATTGCTTCAAGTGTGACATTTCTCCCAAATCTTGAAGAGGCTTGCACTTTTGATCTGCTAGCTTACACTTCTGTGGACTCCAAGGTGCCTCCAACATGGGGGGATAGTGATGCTCGCCTGATTCACAACCCTCAAATTGTGAAACTGAGATCGATTGACACTAAGGTATGCTCATTTCTCTTTGTTAATAGTTTGTAAAATCTTGTCACATCTTGGGAGTGACCAGTTACCAATTTTGGAGTTTTTGCTGTATTTCTTCTCCTGAAAGTGCATGCAATTGCTTCATCAATCATTTTGATCAAACATCAGGGCAACTCATGGTCTTCCATTCATGGCCACTTACAGCTGATTAGCACCAACCCTACATTTAATTGGTGATATTGATGAAAGATCTTGCCAGGTTTCCTCGGTATGCCACACTGAAAATGTAACCCCTAAACACTAGTAAAATATGTATTGTTGTCAGATAAGAGTATGTTTGACATAAAATCTTCACAACAGGTGTAATACATCTCTGCACCTTATTGATGTGGAGGATTTTGGATTTGTGTGCAGGTGCATCAAGTAGAGGCTCTTGTTGCTTACAAGTTCAATGAAGAAGTGTGAGTACTGCAAAACAATGAATCTAACCATCAGCATGGAAGCAAGTGAGGGCATAACCCTCAGACCTGATTTAGCTGTGAACTGGAATTTGCCTCAGTGCACCTTGTGCACCAATCATCATCCAGGCACTTTTGTTTATCCACTAGATCAACCATATATTGCAATCATTTTTGTGAATAGCTCACCCTGTTTTATTGCTCAATGGTCGGCAGACCAGAGTCAAAACTCATGGCTTCCAAGTTCTGCTGACATCTTGTGCCAGGGCCCTACTTCTGATGTTCAAGACTCTCAAGATTGTTTTCGGCAGTATTGAGCACCATGCAAATTAATGTGTAGAAAATCAGATTCTCACTTTGCGGAAGGTAGCACCCTCTGTTGTAGAAATTCTGGAAGGTACTAGAAGTGTCATTTCGGTAGCTACATTTAGAGGTTGATTGAGCTAATTCTTATTTAAACTCAACAGGGTGATTCTCTTGTTCAGCTTGTTATATGTTGCTAATATAATGGTGACAAGAACCATCATGGCAGAATTGTCACTTGCAGGGGGAAAGTGATGAAAGATCCCACTTGTGCACCAAGATCAAACTACAGAATGTGGCCTCCTCACTCTGCTAGGAATTACATTATGTGGATGTGCATGATAATATGCTACATTACATGGCAGAATTGTTGTTTGCAGGGGAAAATGATGAAAAATCCCACTTGTGCACCAAGATCAAACTATGGAATGTGGCCTCCTCCCTCTGCTGGGAATTACATTACATTACATGTGCACGATAATATGCAACATTTTCAGAAATAATTCAATATCATTGGAAAAAGTGTTAAACAAATATGCCTATTCTGTGAGCTTCAGATGTAAGTACCAAAAATCCAGGACAAATCTCCACTGTTGTATGAGTTATAAATTGCACTGCAAGGAAATGACACAAGTAAACGATGTAGGATTTTTGTTCCAACTCAGTACTAATAATGTGTATCAAACTACATGAATATGGTGGTCCTGTGTCATTTACACCCTAAACCCAAGAAATCTCATTGTTGAGAATGTATCTAGGAATGATCTGCACACTGCTTTTTGAATACTCAACCTGCATCATGCATCTATAAATTTCAATCTCAAAATGTATGGCTACTACTATGGTCATTAACCAGAATGATATCATTCACACCATGATTGAAAGGTGACCTTTTTTCTAACAATAAGGGAGAGACATCTTGCCATACTTAGTGGTCTTCTCTATTCACTAAAGACTGGAGCACACTTGACTTCTGCTTGCCATATGTGCATCTACATATGTGCATGGCTCGGTGATGAGCAGATTTAAATTGAACTGACTTCTTGCCAGTGGCATGCTTGGCAGAATCCTTGGCATGAACAGCCATTTGTAGTGTGCTTTCACTGCCTGGACACACAGCTGCCATAGCTTCAACTACAAGCTCTAAATGTGGACTCAATTCATGTTCATTAGTAATCTGGTCAATGGAATGCACAAAAGACCCTCGGAGCCAGTTTTCTTCCACAGGCCTTAGCTTTAGGTCCTTCAACTTTCTCTCCAGCTCATGGCAGAACCTCAATGCTCCTGTTGCCTGATTGTCTGCATGCTTTGCATCAGATACTCTCTCAGGCTTTGGCCTGGATGTCTGCTCCATCTGTAGAGAGTGTTCTTTCCTGTCAGCTCAATGGATTGAAAGCTCATAGAGTTTCTTTCAACTATATCAAGACAGTGAGACTTCATCAAGATAACTGACTTCAAACATGATGAGAAAACACCCAGATCAAGAATCAAGCAGGCACTTACAAGCTTTGCATAGTGATTTGTAACTTGAGACAGAGGGGTATGCAATGCATCTTCCAGTTTGCAACGTGGACAGTGGCAGACAAAACCCCATCCCTTGGTACTCAGATCTCTCCGTTGTTGAAGTGGCTGGAAGATATCAAAGTAGCTTCGAGTGATCTCTTCCCCAGCCTGTAAATCACGGGATGCGAATATAAACAGTGCTCTCCCCACCAAAATTTGTGATGTGTTAGGCATGCACGAATGGTTGATGAAGGATGGTAGCCACCATAGCCCCCAGTTCTCAACCTGCATCCATGTATATCTCCATTTAAGCAAACAGAAGCAAAGATGTAAAGAGTTGGGGACACTTGCCCCACTTGCTTATGCACTAAGCCCCTCTTGAGAAAATTCTACTTCAGAATCAGGACATATTGGAAGACACAAGGATAGACTATAGTAATCAATGATTACCTTGTTTTGCTGATCTGCTGAGCTTGGCAAATTTCTCCAACCCATGGTGGCATTGCCATTGAAGGCATTGAGTTGAATAATGCGGCTGATGCAACTAGTATCAATTGGGGCCATGGGCACAGTTCTGCCTCTGCTGTTTGAGGTGAGCCAATTTGCAGGAGGAACTGGCAACTTTGTCTCTCCATCACATAATGTGTGCAACTTTTGACTATCTGAGCCTGAAATATGTGGATTTGTAAAGATTGGAGCAAATGCTTCTTGGACCTTCCTGTGGATAGATTCTTGAGAAACTTCAACACCTCTATGGTGGTTAAAGCCTTTCAACTGCATGAAAGCTATGGGATTTGAAACAAGTAACAGCTCGCCAGCTTCCACATGTTTCTTCAAAACCAGCCCCCGTCCACGTCCATGACCCACCTCGACCACCTTGATAGGTCCAATGTAATCAGCGCATGAGGGAAACTCCCCTACATACCTTCCCTTCAAATAGAAATTGGACAAATCAAACAAACCTGATACACTTTGCTGGACACGAACAGTACTCTCATGCAGTGCAGCTTGAAGGTCTTTGTCTGATGGAGCCCGTGGAGCAGCTTGCTGCAAGCAAAATGCCATCAATGCATTCAGTTAGTGACACAAACAAAATCAACTAATTTACTGTGAGTAAAAGTCTGCACTGGAACCATGATTTTGGGCTATGTCAATCCCACAGAAATGCATAGGGTACAAAGAAAATGAATATATTTTTGTCTGGGATATACTCAAGAAAAAAATAAAGACCAATGTCAAGAGACTGTTGTATAGTCGCATTCTCAATGTCATGACAGACACCCAATGGTATACAGAAAACTGCTGGGTGATGGATAGAATATTAGCTAGCAGTGAAAAGTTTTCAGATAGAGATTGCTGTCAGCACTTTAAAAATACCAAATTGGTGAGTTAAAAATCTAGTTGAGACCTCATATTCTGACTGAGCTGTATTCACTGATCATCTCACAGAATAAACAGAGATTGGTAAGGTAATGTGGATAGAAGAACAATGCACGTACTTGCAAGATGGAATGTGCTTCACGATACTGGTGAAGCCCAAGCAATGCCCTTCCTTTTCTGAACAGGCTCTTGAGATGATCAGGTTGCAGGGCAAGTGCCTTCTGGGCATCCTCCAACCCCTTCTCATATTCTTGAAGTCGAATCCATGCTTCTGCACGGTTTGAGTAGGCAAGCAAAACCTCAGACTCAGCTCCATGCCCATTTGCAATTCTAGTAGACTTCTTCACAGATCCATGAGATCTACTGTGCTCCTGCTCCTTCATTGCCTGAAGAATACCTCTTGTGTACAGTTGTGTGGCACCATAAAAATCTTCCTGGAGGAAAAGTTTGTTTCCTTCCAACCGCAAAGAATTGGCACTCAAACTCTCCTCCAATGTACTGCTCAAATCAACCTGCAGCTGAGCTTCAGCACCTTTCTGGGGTTTGGAGACCTCACCTGTTTCCTCATATTTTGATGTTTCCACATCCAATGCCTCAGTCTCTATAATCCTATGTATATGAGACCTATTAATTTCAGCAGCCTCAATCACACTATTATTTTCAAGAGTTACACTGGATTCCTGCAGAGCTGGGCTGCTTACAACTTCTTCAACTTCACCACTGTTTACTGCTTCAACCTCCAGATCTCCAGCTTTATCTTCACTTTCTTCATCACACCTACCATCTTCAGCGGTTTCCTTCACACTTGTGCTTTGGAGAATTTCATTACATGCCTCCATGTCTGTGCTGCTAACAGTCACTTCTGCTTTGACACTCTTTTCTGCATCCACCTCTGAATCCCCACCTATTTCTCCTCTCTTTTCATAGTCACATCTATAATCTTCAGTGGCTTCAACTGTATGCGAGCTTGGCAAACTTTCATGACACTCCTCTGTGGCTGTGCTGCTGAAAAGTTCTTTCACTTCATCACTGATTTCTGCATCCACCTCTGAAACTGCAGCAACATACTGACTCTCTTCATCACGCCTATCATTTTCAATGGTTGCATCCACATTGGTGCTTGGCAGAATTTCCTTATACCCTTGTGTGTCTAGGCTGCTAACAATCTCATTTGCTTCATTACTCTCATCTTCTGCAACCTCTGAAACCACACCTGGATCACTGATTTCTTCAGTACACCTACCAAGTTCAATTGGATCATCCACACCTTTGCTTGGCACAATGTCATTACACTCCTGTATGGCTGGGCTGCTATCAATGTCTTTCACATCATCCCTATTGTCTGCCTCCACCTCTGAAATTCCAACTAGGGCTTTGTGTTCTTCAACACCCATGTCATCTTTCATGTTTTCATCCTTTGTGCTTGGCACATTCTCATTACCCTCCTCTCTAGTTACACTTCGAACCAACTCTTCCACTTCATCACTCTTATCTCCTTCCACCTCTGAAACCTCAAGTGTTTCTTTGCACCCTTTGTCATGTTCAATGGCTGAATTGCTAGCTAGCTCTTTCACTTCATCACTCTTATCTGCTTCCAACTCTAAAACCTTAGCTATGTCTTTGCATTCTTCATCACTTACATCATTTTTGGTGCCTTCTTCCGTGTTTATGTTTCGAGGAATTTCATTCGACTCCTCCATGCCAACATTGCTCTCAACCTCTTTCACTTCATCACTCTTATTTGCTTCCAACTCTAAAATTTCAGTTCCTTCTATACATTCTGCATCATTAGCATCATCTTTGGTGGCTTCTTTTGCATTCATGCTTTGAGGAACTTCATTCAACTCCTTTATGCCAACACTACTCTCAACCTCTTTCACTTCATCACTCCTATCTACTTCCAACTCTAAAACCTCAATTGTGCTTTTGCATTTTTCATGACCAGCATCATCTTCATTGACTTCTTCCACATTTATGCTTCCAAGAATTTCACTGGAGTTTTCGATGGGAGTACTCCTATCAACCTCATTTAGTTCATCACTTTTATCTGCTTCCACTTCCAAAACAATTGTTGTGTCTTTACAGTTTTCATCACCCACATCATTTTCAGTGGCTTCAGGAATTTCACTAGACATTTCAATGGCACCACTACTTTCAACCTCTTTCACTTCATCATTCTTATCTTCTTCTAACTCTGAAACTTGAGTTGAATCTTTGCATTTTTCCTGAGCACCATCCTCTTCAGTGGCCTCTTCTGTATTTATGCTTAGAGGAGTTACACTATACCCCTCGATGGTACCACTATTTTCAACCTCTTTCACTTCATCACTCTTATTTGCTTCCAACTCCAAAACCTCAGTTGCCTCTTTGCATTCTGTATCAGCAACATTGTCTTCGGTGGTCTCTTCTGCATTTATGCTTGTAGGAATTTCAGTAGATTCCTCAATGGCAATGTTCCTTTCAGCATCTTTCATTTCATCACTTATACTTGCTTCCAATTCTGAAACCTGAGTTGTGTGCTTGCATTCCTCATCATCAACATTGTTTTCAACGACTTCTTCAACATTTGGGCCTTGAGGAATTTCACTAGATTCTTTGATGCCAACATTACTTTCCACCTCTTTCACTTCATCACTCTTATTTGCTTCCAACTCCAAAACCTCAGTTGCCTCTTTGCATTCTGTATCAGCAACATCGTCTTCAGTGGTCTCTTCTGCGTTTATGCTTGCAGGAATTTCAGTAGATTCCTCAATGGCAATGTTCCTTTCAACATTTTTCATCTCATCACTTCTATCTGCTTCTAATTCTGAAACCTCAGTTGTGTCCTTGCATTCCTCATCACCAACATTGTCTTCAGCAGCTTCTTCAACATTTGGATTTTGAGGAATTTCATTAGGTTCTTCAATGCCAACACTACTTTCCACCTCTTTCACTTCATCATTCTGATTTGCTTCCGACTCTGAAACCTCAGTTGCCTCTTTGCACTCTTCATGAGCAACATCTTGTTCAGTGGTTTCTTCTCCATTTATGGTTGGAGGAGTTTCAGTAAACTCCTCAATGGCAATGCCCCTTTCAACATCTTTCATTTCATCACTTTGATCTGCTTCCAATTCTGAAACCTCAGTTGTGTCCTTGCATTCTTCATCACCAACATTGTCTTCAATGGCCTCTTCAACATTTAGGCTTTGAGGAATTTCATTGGATTCCTCAATGCCAGCACTATTTTCGACCTCTTTCATCTCATTGCTCTTATTTGCTTCCAACTCTGAAACCTGTATTGCGTCTTTGCATTCTTCATCACCAGCATCATCTTCGATGATCTCCTCTGCCTTTACGTTTGGAGGAATTTCAGTAGACTCCTCAATGGCAATGTTCCTTTCAGCATTCTTCATTTCATCACTTTTATTTGCTTCCAATTCTGAAGCTTCAGTTGTGTCCTCGCGTTCTTCATCATCAACACTGTCTTCCATGACTTCTTCAGCATTCAAGCTTTGAGGAATGTCATTAGATTCTTCAATGCCAACATTACTTTCCACCTCTTTCACTTCATCATTTTTATTCGCCTCCAACTCTGAAACCTCAGTTGCCCCTTTGAATTCTTTATCAGTAACGTCATCTTCGGTGGTCTCTTCTGCATTTATGTTTGGAGGAATTTCAGTACATTCCTCAATGGCAATGTTCCTATCAGCATCTTTCATTTCATCACTTCTATCTGCTTCCAATTCTGAAACCTCAGTTGTGTCCTTGGATTCTTCATCACCAACGTTGTCTTCAATGGCTTCTTCAACCTTTGGATTTTGAGGAATTTCATTAGATTCTTC
>Ga0116228_10004385_pt1 | contig 12502 bp, 7 predicted proteins | sample S1TSphfallax_2_FD_89694 | JGI IMG/M metagenome (GOLD analysis project Ga0116228, IMG submission 89694) | Host-associated microbial communities from peat moss isolated from Minnesota, USA - S1T2_Fc - Sphagnum fallax MG | ecosystem: Host-associated > Plants > Peat moss > Unclassified | place: USA...
ACGTCTGCCTGCCACTGTCCCTGTAATTCCACTTCCAGCCTGCCCACGAACTGCGGCACTTTGTGTAGTCTCTCGCGCGAGTCTCTCCGTTCACCTTCGTGCTCACCTGCCTATCCTCCATAGCCATGGGAACAAAAGGATTTTGATGGGAACAAGAAGAATTGTTTGGGAACTTGATGAGAACAAATGGATATTGATGGGTTATTGATGGGAACAAGAGGAATTTGATGAGAACTTTTTGGGAGTTTGATGGGAGCAAAAAGAATTTGATGAAAACTTTTTTGGGAACAAAAGGATTTTTGATTGGTTATTGATGGGAACAAGAGGAATTTGATGGGAATTTTTTGGGAACTTGATGAGAACAAAAGGATTTTGATGGGAAATCGAGCCCCCACCCCTTCAAAAAGATTTTAAAAATCCCTTTGGGGGCATTTTTGCGCCACCCAATTGGCTCACCCTTTCAAAAAAAATAAGAACCATCCTTGAAGGCATGTTGGTGCCACCCAATTGGCACTCCTCACATGTTTTATCCTAATGTGTTCACATTTTCTTTTCGGGACAAGCTACCAAAATAGGTGCTGCCCATATATGGAATTTGTTTTTAACAAATTGCAGAGAGGGCAGGGGAGAGATAATTAGATGGAGAAGCTAAAAAGGTGGGCAGACAATGTGTGCACATTTGATCCGCCTGCCTCCATTTCTGCCAGCGGTTTGTAAGGAGCAGGCAGGGCAGAACCCAAGGTTTTCACAATCATGTGCGCAGCACACTCAACATGTATATCAAAAATCATACATATCATAGCACAAAGCTAACTTCAACACATGTCCAACTAATAATTAATTAATTAATTGTAAATACTCCATGTTGAAAAATAAAATATATTTTAAAGATTCTCAATTTTTCTTCACAATATTTTGTTGTTTGAAAGAAATAGCTTTTGAAAATTTCCTAAGTGTATTTGAGGGGCACCTAGTATCCATGAATATCTCTCCTAGGAAAGAAGAGTGACAGATACTCAAGAGTGGGAGGCACCTATTGTTGTTGGTGATTCACAAATGTCAAAGTTCTGGATAACCCTTCACCTGGTGCTTTACCAGTGGGTAAAGCTTACTCACAAGTGTGGAACATTTCCAAATTCCAGATTCAATGACTAGGTACCCCAATTATGGCCTCATCTTATGCCCCTTGTTTTGGCAATACCGCCACTTGTTGGCTACCAAACTAGGCTATAGTGTTTTTACTATGGGACGAGATATTTTTCTAAGGTATAGAACAACTTGGGGGATAGGCCAATACAAACATGCCCAAGCATCTAAGTAGTGGGATTTTTGCTCCAGTTTTGGTGGGGATGAGACTGGCGTGTGGTTGTGTATAAAGACGATGCTGATGGCACCACTGATTTTTAATAATATTTTTTTATTGTCTAAAAAACCAAAAAATGGGGAATTTCAGGAAAAATCTTGTTTTTCCAGTGTAAATCAACCAAGTTTTTTTAGTTTTTTGGGAAATTTGGTCATTTACAAAGAAGATGATGATAGGACCACTGATTTTTTCCAAAAAAAATTGCTAACCCAAAGATGGAGAATTTCTGGAATTTTTTTGGTTTTTCAAGTGTAAATTGACTAAATTTTTAATTTTTTGAAAATTTGACAAATTTTCTATATCAGAAAGTTTGGGGAAAAAAAAATGCCTCCCCAGGATAGGACCCATCCCTCTTGGGTGAACCAGCACCCATGTAGGTACCATTGGTAAGATCCCAAAATCCATTTCAATTAGGAAAATTTGAAATTCACACCTTTTTTGGTTAAATTCACACCCTGGTCGTGCTTGTCTTGTTCTTAGAGCCTGCATGTCTGCCACGTTTCTTGACCACGATGCGAAGAAAGGGTGTGAATTTAACCAAAAAAGGTGTGAATTTAAAATTTTCCTTCAATTATTTCTAAATATTACTAATATACCCTTTGGTAGCCTAAATCAGGGTGTCTGAGTTCAAATGTAACAACATTCTTTGGGCTTAAAATGGCCACTAAGAGGCCTGACTGAAAAAGGTAAAGGTGGCAAGTGCCAAGGTGGGGTGCTGGTTGACCCTGGCCACACCCATCCTACACAAGTATCCAAGGTTTTTATGGCCAAATATGGCAAGTGAACCCTTCCTTCATCATTCCTCTTTATTCGCGACTCTAGTCAGCAAGTTTATTCCTTTTTTTAATGCTCTCCTTTTCTCCCAAAACGCGTGGAAGCACTGTTTGTCCCCTTGGCCTCGAGAGATAGCAAGCACAATTGTGAGTGAATTGGCGGTGAACCTTTCGTGCACACACAAATTAGCAAAGCGCTTCCCCCATGTCTACTACAAACTCACATCCCCTTCCTTTCTTCACGATAAACACTTAAAAGGAACAAACATAGTCCCAAGCCCAAGCTCTAAATTACCTTAGAATCATGGGCAAGTGTAGATGCAGCTTCTTCAATATTCGTGTTAGCCTTGTTGCTCGTGCATGTGCCTTCAAAGACGAATGCACCACTCAATCAATGTTCTTGACAGTCGGCAGATTTCCTTTCCTTACTCATGCTTGCATTCTTCTCACAAGAAACAACGTTATCAAGTTTGTCTTGTTCTTGTTTTGTGCATTATCGAGCTTGTCTTGTTGTTGTTGTCTAACCACGGATTCTCCTACAACCTCCTCAGGACCCCCTCCCTTACCATTTCCGTTATCAGATCTTCCCGCCGGCCTGAATGCCACACTCGTCGACGGACTTTGGTACTACTATGAGACAAAAGAGGGTAAGGTTTCTAGTACTCTTACTTTCATATTTTATTTACTTTGTTTTTTTTGGGTTCGCTCTGTCCTTCAGGAAAGAGACATTGTGATGCACCCAGAAACAGGCCAAACTTTGGTATCTCTACATTCTAGGGTCGTGTGTAGTCCACTGTAGAAACATTTCCAAAATAAGTTAACCTCACTTGGGCTTCACCATGCTAAAACCACCATGTGTTGTTTCCAATTTAGTATGTTGAATATTTATCATCTTCATGATGTCAATTATACGGCAGATGTTGTTTTGTTTTGTTTTTCCACTCATTTATTGAATATAGATCATGCAATCAGATGCACCCAATTCATAGTATACTAAGTTTCAGTAATGTAGGAAGTAGTTCATAAATTTTGCCCATACTTAATATTTTACATTACTCTTGCACATGCTTTCAAGTCTTGAATTTGTGAATAGGAATACGGTTTTGTGTGTTTCACAAACTTATGATTTACATGACTTTGTTTTGTGTAATTTTGATGTGCATGCAGTCGATGCAATGCAAAGTCTTTTCAAAGCTTGGAGCAACACAGCAACCAATTCTTTTTCTTATAATTTGCCTGGTTGGTCAAATCGGGTCGGCTTCGACTATCCTTGCTTTGAAAAGACTACTTGGCAAGGGGTCGTATGCCTCTACGAAAGAAGTTTGTATAATGGCACTATTCCAATCTTCCTTACGGCAGTACACTATATGTAAGGAACCTACTTCAAAGCTTTCCTCTATCAACCATTGAATCTTTTGTTGTTATAATTGCATGAACCAATTTTCATAGAATGAACTAGTAGCCCATATTAACATCACATTTTGCATAGTATCATTAAGCCAACTCCTCCCAAACTCTTATGCCAATATTGTCCTAGTATATAATGGTTTCTTTCTCCCACACTTGCCTTTATGTGAACACCAATGTTCAAAACAAACAACACAAGTAATGTGCCTGAACCTTGTCTACTTCTAATACAAGGAGGATGTTTCAAGGTTGCTAATGTGCACACAAAATTTTTAAGGTTTGTGCAACCCTCAGTATAATGAGAGATGCATGCTTTAAGCTTGCTCTAAATTCTTGTTCAAAGTTCCTTGCACTTTGCATCTCTTTTGCAAGGGAGATATGCGCAAGACATGCAACATTTAAATACTAGGTCACTTTTCAAAACAATACAAGGCATGAATTCAGACAATTTGGTTGCCCACAATTATTTTTTCACACTTGACATAATCCTAGGAAATAACATAAGAGTTTGAGCTCACTAAAGATAACTCCTTAGAACAATTCAAGGTTCCCATTTTATCAATTATTTGGCCACAAAGGCTCTTTTAATTTACACCTAGACATAAGCCTATTCCATAAATCCCCTATACTAATGTGTTTATCTTACTATAACCTTTGTTTATATACAAAGAGGGTTAAAAGGAACATTGATTTCTAGTACTTAGCAATCCTTCATGATTATGTTGCAGAGAATTGTCCAGTCTTGGACTTGAAGGTGTCCTCCCTCCGGCCATTGGGAATCTTTCTCAATTGGAAGCTTTGTAAGTTTTCTCATTTATTCATTGGATCTTGTTGTGAACATGAACTTAGGGATTGTGTGCCCTTGATCAAATTTGCCAAGTAGCATCACATGGTCATGAATTACATGGTGTCCATTGGTTGAAAATGAGGTTGAAAATCATGTGTTTTGTATTTTTAAAAAGCCATGGATGGTCATTAGAACTTGAAATCTACTCATTTGTATCAATTTTTTCATACCTAACATTTAATTTGACCAAAGTGTTCACATTGACCAAAAGGTACATCCATTTTGACTAAACTTTTGGGGCATGAAAAAAAAAATTACATTTTATTAGTAAATTTGATTAAAGTGACCTTTTTGACCAAGTGTCAAATTGAAGATCTAGTCCAAATGAATAAATGTCCATCAAAATGGCCATGGTTTAATCAAATTGACTATCTTGATTTGACCCTAAATCAAATTGACCATTATGATTTGGCATTTAGTCAAATGAACCATATTCATTTGATGACTTAGCCTATTTGTTAAGCCTAGGCTACCTACCTAACCTAACATAGTTAGTGGGTTAGGGTAGGCCTAGATTACCTATTTAGCCTAACATAACTAATTGGCTAATAGGTTATTTGTTAAAAATAATCTAATTACTAACATAGCTAAATAGCTTAGACCTACTTAATAGGCCACCTAGGACATAGCCTATAGTTAAAACTATTAAATAACCTACTAGGTAGTGTAAGCCTTCTATGTAGGTATCCTAAGTGACCTAAGTTTACTAGGTAAACTTATTAGCCATATAGGTAGCCTACTAACTTAGGCATACAATAAGTACATAGCCTAGGCCTACTAGGTAAATAACATAGGCCACCTAGGCCTAGTAAATAAGTAGCTTATATGGGTCCAACCACACTATTAGGAGCCACACATGCCCCCTTAAACCATTTCTTTGTTTTTAGGGTATTCTTAAAATCTTTTAATGTCTTTCAAAAAAATTTTTTTTTTAAAAAGTCTGATCAATACTATTATTTTAAGGTGTATTTTTTTAAAATCCCAAAATATGTCATTAAAAAATATTTTCAAATTGTGCCTTTATTGTCAAAACTATTTTTAAGTTGATTTTACATAGCTTTTAACAATGGTTACAAAAGGTTAAAAACATTTATACATATTTGTCATTCATTATATTGATTCCATTTTTTATGATATGTATGTAATATATTCACTATATATATATAATTTATTTTCTTTTTTTTTTACAATCCAAAGTTCAAAAAATTAAGTAATGGTTACAACTGCTTTTGGTACATGTTAGCATGATTGTACCCATCCTACTAGTTAAGTAAGTAGCCTAGGCTACATAGGCTTACTAATTTAGTAGTCTAACTTAGGCTATCAAAGTCTATGTAGTAGCTACATAACATAAGCAACGTATGCCTACTAGGTAAGTAGTTTAACCCAAGCCACTTAAACCTACTAGGTACATGTAGCCTAGTTTCAACCACCTAGGGTTACAAGGTAGGTAGTTTAAACATAGGCCACCTAGGCCTACTAAGTAGGTATGTAACCTAACTTAGGCTACCTAGGCCTATGCTAAATATACATAATTAACTTAGGTTAGGCCACCTAAGCCAACCAGGTAGGTAGTTTAATAGCCTATTAAGTAGGTGGCCTAGGCCTAAACCTATTTAATAGACTAGGTTACATAATTAGTATGTCTAGGTTGGGTCTATTAATAGGCTAGTAGTATAGGTACCTATGTAGCTTATTAAATTACATGTAGGGATAAATATTTTACTAAGTAGGTATAAACATAGACCTAGTAGGTACCTATAAGGCCTAGTAAACTATAACCTACATATTACCTAAGTATATGTGTTTATTAAAAGGTACCCCCTACCTACTCAGGCTAACCTACTTATTTATGTAAATAATGTAAAAAACTTCAAGTTCATGTAGTACAATATGTTGAAAAAAATTAATACAAGTTTACTATAATATGTTGGTCCAAAATCATGTTAGTTACAATACATTGTCCAAGAAAATTACCTTATGGGGTGGTGGTGCAATGGTTGAGGATTTGACTATTCAATGCGAAGGTGAATAATTTAAGTCCACACACTTGCAACCTAAGTTACCTTGGCTACTTAGGTGACTTAATTAGGTAGCCTAGGTTGTAAAGCCTATTAGACCACATAACCTAAGCTACTTGGTCTAGCTTAAGTGGCTTGGTCTAGCCTAGGACATGGGGTTGGTAGGTAAATAGATAAATTATTTTTTGGCATTGATAATTAGGTTTATTAATTAGGTAGGTAGGTAGATGGGGGTAAGGTAGGTATTTAATTTATTAATATTTCCATATTAATTTTAAATTATATATATATTTGGTTGTTGCTCGAATTATATTATTATCAAAATAATTCAATAAAAAAATCTAGTAAAAAAAACCAACCAAAAGACCCAATCAAGATGGTTAGGTTCGAAACAACTTGTCCAAGATGACACTTTGGTCAAGTTGGACATGAAGCAAAAAACCATATGGGGGGGTTTTTTTACCAAAATTTTTAGTTAAAAAAACCATGATTTTTTGTAGTGTAAGGAGAGCCAATTGAATTTTTTTTGAAGTGTTCCAATTTAATAAAAAATTTATATAATGTTTTGCGACTTGCAGAATTTTGGTAGGGAATCCTAACCTTGGAGGTCCCATTCCACAAGAGTTGGGTAATATGCAATTGGTGATCTTGTAAGCATCATTGCACCCATTGACTATCACAAAATCTTTGACCATGTTATGTTTATATAGTAGCTACTATACAAAGATTCATGAAAATAATTAAGGTTTTTGCTCATGCATATGGTGAAAGAAATTGTTCTAATTTAAGCACTCACAAGTCTTGTTGTAATGAGATAGCAGGGATTTGCATGATAATGCTTTTAATGGGAGCATTCCAGTCACATTGGGATTATTGTCAAACTTGACATTATTGTAAGTATAATCTCCAACATGTCGCCCGAATAATCCATAATTTTCATTATTTTTTGGTATGTTTAAATGAGTATATACCCAAAAGCAACAAAATGTTTCCTAACATATTATGTTTGTTTTTTCAAAGGAGACATTTTCCTTGTAGTGAAAACATTGTAGTCCATGCATAAGGTTTTTCCTCCTTCAAACTTCTCCATATGGTTTTTGAAGCCTAGGGCCAAGGAAGTTGCAAATCAATTTCATATTCAAATTAATTTTGCACCTTAGTTTTAAAACTATGATTCCACTAATACTAATGCTCAAAAGAAGAAATTTGCATATTTCTTATAGTTGTATAAATCTTGTTTACCCTCCCCCCCCTTTGTGAAAGGGTTTTTAATGAAAGCAAAGACCACTTTTTCACAATTCTTGGAGGAGATGGAAAAATTCAAGTGTTGCAAGCTATCTATTTAATATTATTGAGCTACATGTGTTATATTATCCTGATGGTTTCCATTTTTTTGTTTCAGAGACATAAGTGGCAATGACTTGACTGGACCAATCCCTCCACAATTAGGAAATGCTAACCAGTTAATATCATTGTTATTGAATAACAATAATCTCACTGGAACAATTCCAGTTTCGTCAACCAACAATTATAATCTCGGTGTTGATAATCTAACAAGCCTAATAACATTGTAAGTGTCATGTAACTTCATCCCTAACATAATGATTTCATTTTCATGTTCATTCAAATGTACCTAAAAACATATTTTCTCAATCAAAGCCATCATGAGTGAATAATATACATTTTCTTAATTACAAATTTTTAAAATTTTCATAGGAAAAAAATGCCTATTAATATAGAAAAATTTCAAATTTCAAAGGGATGAATGGGGTTTTAGGAATCATTTCATTCTAGTGTCACACATGTGCTAGAGTGGAGGACTTTTCCACAAACTAAAGTCACAAACTTGATTCCATAGATCAATTATATGAGATTGCCATCTTTTACTACGAATATCACTTGTCTTGCTATGGTGTAGGGAACTACAAGAAAATTTATTGAGTGGAAGACTACCCAATCTCCAAGGCACATACCAACTCTTATCATTGTGAGTGCAATGTCAATTAACCAAAATCAATGTGGTAGTCGTTGGTTATGTTTGGAGTTTGCACATTCTTCTATGTGAACAATATTTGATCATGCATTTTTGGTTGGGCAAATTTCAAATGATACAACTACTCATGTTGATTGTGAAGACAAGTAAACATGCAAAAAAGATGTTGGGTTTGTTATATAATTAATGATTATTTAAACATAATGTTATTCAAAACATTATAATGATTATGTATGTGGGAAGTCATGCAGGAATTGTAGTTTCAACAACTTAAGTGGGAATGTGTTAATTGATTCAATTTTCAATTTAACAATTCCACTTGGTACTTTGGATTTGTCATCTAATGCTTTCACTGGTGTTCTTCCCAATTTGAATAGCTTTTCAAACTCATTGCAATATTTGTGAGCTCTTCATTTCTCTAAATTCTTTTAGCTTATGACATTTAACCTCTTATGAACATGAACCCAATAATTATTAGAATGGGTCTATGAAAATTGTGAATCTTAAGGTTTCAAAAGATATTGTGTTAAATTGTTATAAATCTAATCCAAAATTAATGATTTGTTATTGTTTTGAAATAATTTTGGTCTAGAGAAAAATTGCGTTGAATTGGAATGCTAGAAAATGTGAAACAAAAGAATTTGCCTACTTATTTACAATGACTTAAAAGACATGTTTTGTGACTTTCAAATGATCTTTTACTAAAGTTACATGATTACATTCCTTGCATATGAACACTAGGTTTACAACTATTATTGTGAAAATAATTGCACATGTTTGTATGTTAACAAAATGAAAGAAAATTAGAATGTTCCCTCCTATAAATAAAAACAACTATTCAAAATAGATGTAACTATGTTGTTATCTTTATGATGTGCATGTGGTGAAAGTCCCTAGAAGTTCTTTTGGGGTTAGGTTTTAAACCTTGCTAAGATAATTTAATAATCCTATTTTCCACACCAAAAACAAAACTATTGTTGGCACATGCAGGGATTTGAGTAGCAACCTTTTCTATCCAGCTACATTTCGTCAATCTTGGCTTTCAAATTTCACAAATCTAAAAACGTTGTGAGTATATATAATTTTTGGAACCAAGTTTGAATTAAGATTAAGAGAGTTTTTTTTAATGATAACTCCATTTTAAAGTTATTCTTTGACTTGAAGTATAATGAAAGATGTCAAAGGAAAATATCAATTAGGCATTTCTTTAGATTCCTTCTAGGAAAATGCATATGCTCATGAAACACCTTCTATGGCACACTAAATTTTGAAAGTTGAAGGCATGTAATGTTTGAAAATTACATCCATATCTAATATTTGGCTTTCAACATAATACAAGATTCATCTCATACCACTACAAATGGTTGGACAAATGCGAAAAAAAGGGTATATATATGTGTGTGTGTATATATACTTAGAAATCAACTATGCAAGTGGCTAATTTTTAAATGCCAATCATTATTTCACAACTAAAAGCAATACTTGGAGGGGGGGGGGGATGAAAACTACAATTATTTTACACCATGTGGCATGTTGGTCTAGATATAAATCACAAAAAAACATAATCTAATTTGGCCTTATGTTTTAATTGTGACTTGGGATGCAGAGGGTTATCAAACATATCTTCCCAAATATTGACAAGCATATTTCCCCATGCTATTATTGATTTGGGTCTTATTATGGGGTGGTTCCCATCACTACAAATCTTGTGAGCACTATCGTGTAGTCATTTTAAGCATGCTACATTTTGGTTTATGAAAGTTCATAATGTTATGTGAATGAACATTTGAATGGTAAAATTAGTTCCACATATCATTCTTGGATTTTTTTTGTTCCATCCAAGTTGATAATGTCTATGACCATAATAATATAATCATTTTTATTACAAATATAAACATTTTATTGTGTTGTTGATCAATTTCGCAATTTTTGCATGAATAATATTTATTTATTTATTTCACATAAACTTAATGGGATTTGCAGAAGGCTTGACCAAAATAACATCACAACCTCCCTTGATTTGGCAAACATCAACATAACTGGGCCATTACAAGCGGTCAACCTCACAGGGAACAATATTGGACCAAATATTACATTATATTATAATATGTCACATTTGGTCTTTAGTGGAGTTTCTATCATGTGAGTTCCATTATATTCAATATGACCTTGTTTTGAAATTCATTGAAAGAAGTCTAACAATATGTTAATTACTTATAAGCATGAATTATTTCAAATTTTGATAGGCACATCATGGAACAATTTTGTGATAACTTGAATTTGAATATATTGACAGGCTTGAAAACAACCCTTGTTGTGTTAATGCCGGGTTGAATGATGTCGAGCTTCACTACTTTTGCAATATTATAAACCATCCACCATTATCAGGCAAGCCTTTTACGTTATCTACACATGTTTTGTCAAGTGTGTGATGTCTTGAAATTATTGAAGTATTTACAAGAATTTTACAAAATAATTATGTAGTATGTGTAAAGGTAGATAAAGATCCTTGAAACCACAAAACCCATTTGTACGTTTTCAATATTTTAACAAATAAGTCATGTGTTGTTCATTATTTCTTTTGTAACTTTAAGCTAGCTATGGGATCAATGTCCATTTGAATATGAAATAAAAACATGGCCCACCTTCACCAATTAATCATTTAATCATCTATTGTAGTTTAACAATTAGTTATGAATCTTCACAAACCATTCATTAACTTGTGGTTTATGAATTTGTCTTTCAGACAATGACCACGTGATAAAAATTATAGTGCCTGTGACAATAATAACTTTTTTAGTAACAGTGATTGGCCTTTTCTTATATTGGTCTGCACGAAAAGACAAATACACTTTACTACTTCAAATCCAACAAGGTAATGGAATTATTCATGTATGAGTTCAATTGACGTTGTTTTTTAAATTTCACAGTTTTCAACTTCAAATAAGCTTAAAGATTTTCATAAAATGTTCAAATATGAATTGGGGAAGTACTTTAATGAATCAAACTAAATAATAAGGTATATGACATTTTGTGGAATAATGTACATTGGCTTTTGAAGTAAGATGAATATGTTACAAATATTGTATTGGGACAAGCATGTTATGTGACATTAAAATTCATTTGTACAATAATGTGTTGATGTAAATGTCATGAAATGTAGAAGCTAATTTCACTATCACATATAAATCATTGGTTTAACATCAACTGAAATTCCACTAGCCCAATTTCTCAAGACATGTGGCCACCTTTGAGTATTAGGCCATGTTAAATGTAACATACAATCCAAGTACAACAAAGGTTATGAAGTTGATTGCCCACCAAAAACAATTGGGTACATAACAGTCAAAGCCTATAGGAAGGTCAGGCACCAAGTTTTTTACCATTGCTATAATGATTAAAAAGTGAACACTTCAAAAAAAGAAAAGGATATGGGCTTAAATATGAAAAAAAAATAGTCATGTTTATATGCAAACTAAATGTTTATTTTAATGCATGTTCAATTATTTGTTATGTTATGTTAATTTAAATGTTTTTAACTTCCTTAACTTTGTTATTTAGACAAAAAAATGTTTAAATTTATCAAGAAATTTACTAAAGTAGTACATGTATTGGACTTAGAATTTGCAAAGCAAGATGTGCAACCTACAATATATGCATACAATGGTATCAAAATAGCCACTCGAGACTTTCACCCAGACATGAAGATAGGCCAAGGATCCTTTGGAGTTGTGTACAAGGTATGTACAACATTCTTGGATCATCTTTTTGTGTTATATTGTTTACATTAGTCACCTTGAACCTTCAACGGTTGTTGAAATAAATCATATTTTATTGTTGCAGGGAGTACTACAAGATCAATCTGAAATTGCTGTGAAGCAATTATTAACAAATTCGCAACAAGGCATTGAAGATTTTCTTAATGAAGTTGTGCTCATCACAAATGTGAGACACAAGAATCTAGTGAAACTCAAAGGCTGTTGTCTCACGGGTGGAGGAGCATACAAAAGATTACTTGTGTATGAGTTTGTTGACAATAACAATCTAGCTGAAACTATTTTTGGTAAATGTTTTCACCCATGATTCAACTAAGTTCAA
>Ga0116228_10004386_pt1 | contig 12501 bp, 10 predicted proteins | sample S1TSphfallax_2_FD_89694 | JGI IMG/M metagenome (GOLD analysis project Ga0116228, IMG submission 89694) | Host-associated microbial communities from peat moss isolated from Minnesota, USA - S1T2_Fc - Sphagnum fallax MG | ecosystem: Host-associated > Plants > Peat moss > Unclassified | place...
AATTTTTTGGATGAAACTTCTAGTTGGTTGAGTGTATGAATGAAAATAATTCCAAAATAGTTATGACGAATGGAAATTATTGGACTCACATAATTTTCATGTCCAACTTCATCCCAAAAAAAGGTGTCAAAGGTGAAACTCGGAGTTACATTATAATGTAAAAAGGTGAAAAAATAACTTGTGTAAATTAAATAAAGTCACACAATAAGTCAAGGGTAGGAAATCCACATAATGATGGAATAGGAAAATGCTTTAAAAAATAGTGAATAGTGCCACTACACACATCATATTGAAGAATATTTTCATTTCTGTAATATAATAAATTCCAGAAGAATTATATCCATAATAGTCCTATTTAACAACAATCTAATGACTTTATAACATAATTTACGTCTAGGATTTTGGCATGATTTAATAATCTATGAACTTCATTCCAACTCTATGATGGATAGTGGATGAATGGTTCACTAATCCCAAAATACATGGCATATTGCAAAATGTAATACAAGTGCTTAAAGGGCACCCATAGCCCCCACTTGCATAGGGATGAAGCCATCATGGAAAAAAGATCCATGCAAATTCAAGTTGGGTAATCATTAATTGTGACCTCATATTACTTACAATTTTTTGTTGGTCCTAAAAGGAGGTTGTAAATCCATCCATATCCTAGAGGAGGAATGTTTGAAGGAGTTAATAGTGTGGCTTCAAGAGTTCGTCCCACCTCCCATTTATTTGCTTGCATAATGGATAGCTTCAAAATGTCAAGACAAGAAACCTTCTTCGCATTCTTTGATTTTGGCCAAGCATCTAGATTTGATGGCTTATAGACAGGGGTAGAAGTACTATCTCCAAAAAAAATTCGAAAGGGCATTCCAGGAGGTTGTTTCATGAATGCAGATATGTTGTCCCTAATTGGATTAACAAGGGGACATTTTGGCTTCTTCGAAAGCAAGAAATTAGCCTCCTCTAATGCCACCACCTCAATTTGAGTGAGATTTGTCCCTTCTTGCACATGCCATAAGGAAGGCAAGGCTACCCTATTTAATGCATATTTCCTACTTGTCCTTCCCACACAATGCATAAGGTCATCATGAAAAAACCAAAACTTATGTAACTCAATCGACACACCTTGAGTTGTAGACTAGTAACCAACATAACATGGAATAGGAATACCATGATCTGTTTGTTTTGAAATGATTATGGCTTTACTGTAATGTTTAATGTCTTTTTGCAATGTTGAGCAACAACTACTTGACTTCAAGGGACAACATCCAATTTGCCAAATGCCATCCCCACAGAAGCATTCAAGGACCTTTGGTTCCATTGTGGGTGATAATTAATGGGATCAAGGCCATTGGCCTCTCCCACATCAACAACTCATGACTAGTTGATTAGAACCATTGCATTGGCCACTTTTAGACAAGAGAAGTTCACTTGATCATGCCAGTGTGAATTTGTTTTTGACCCATGTGGAAGGTTTGCCTTGTGTTTAGTTGATCCAAACACTTTCTCACCTTCCAAGTGCAATATTATATTAGAAAGACCAAAGCTTGAGGTGTATTTGGCAAGTTCAATAGTAATTTCGATTGGGTCCCCAAACTAATTAACCTTACACAAGTGCAATTCATTTTTGTTCGGATCAATCACAAATGCACCTCCTTGTAAGAAGGCATAATACAATGAAGATTGTTTAAATGTTCCAACATAATTGTCGAATGTTGTAGTAAAGAAACAAGTACCCATGTTACTAGATTTTTGTAACCAAATGTTATAGATTGTTTCAAATAAATTACAAGTTGCCATATCAACTTGTTCAAAAACAAATTCTACAAACAAATAAAAAGAATGAAGTTAGAATTTAGGAAGGACAAATGGAAAATAAAAATTGAACACAATAGTTTAGTAGAACTTACATCCAACATGAAGCCTCCCCATTGTCACACATGAAAGTGCCAGAAGTTGAACCAATTATTGAGCTCGTGAATGGTGCCTTTGCTTGCAACTTTAAATGAGTACCACCAAGACCAAATGGTAGCATATCAAAGTTCAACTTCCTCCAAGGATATGGCTTTCTTATAATCATAACAAAGGGCTTTGTGTTGATCATGGAACTTAGGAGCGATCAACTGCTTGGTATGTCAGTCGAAAAATTAAATCCAATGGAAAAAAAAGATTATTCTTTGTCAACCATCTTCATTATAGGATTCTAGTCCCAGAAACAATGCAAACAACATTCCAATTTACTTGCACACCATCTACCATGAACCCTTTGAAAACGGGCATACCCAACCCTTTCTTCTCAAGAACTACATTCAGTTTCCTCCACAAATTGTATTGAGCTTCCATGTCCTTGGATTACATGTCACAGACCATAATTGTCATGACCTTACAATAGATCGGGTTATAAATGTGATTGGCCATGGTTGTCCATCCTTTAACATGTTTTACATGATTGAACATCATCCACACATTTGCAGATTGTCACCTGGTTGCATTTGTCAAACTAGATCGAATTCGAACGAAGCTCCATCAATGGACATCTTGAACAAATAAACCTTATGTTTAGTCTATTGATCAAGAAAACAACTATCTTAAATATTGTCATAACTAAACAATGCCTTCAATTTGAGGATATATTCAAGGGAACCCAAGTTATCAGGATGATGCTTTAATGAAATAATCAGGAGAGCACAAAGGAGTGAACTTTAACAATGTTTGATTTAGTCTTTCACCTTCGAGGAACTCCACAAGACTTTTTCCATCTTCGTTGTATAAATGACAGGAAAGAAAAGTTTTATTCGCGAACAAGGCAATAACCAAATATGTGCGACAGACCTCATCTACAACCATGTTTTTCATGTCCTAGAAGGATTTTCTACACATCCCATCTATAACTGCATGCAAATGGATGCCCAAGTGGATCATGGTTGTCGAAAGATTTGGAAATTTGTGAACAACATAATACATTCTAAAATTACAAGTTTGTAAACAAGTGGGCGAATAGTTGCAAAACTTATAGTTAATGGTATAGATTGGGGATTTCATGAAACATATTTACATATTGGTAGTTGGGAACAATTGCCATTCTAACTAATTTCATTACGTGTAGAAGAATGTTGAAATAAAACACAAGAATCATTTTGACAACACAAACGACCAAGGCATTTGGTCATTATTTGGTGGGTCAGAAATTCACTCAAAGAGGGAGAACCACGTCAAGAAGGGATGGGCCGTCTTCATCAGAAAAATCACAAAGGTCGATAAACAATGACTTTGCCATCAAGATAGAAAACTTTGAATAATGGGAAACTAGCTTGGGTTTTTCCTTCATCACAACACCTTCTATAGCAATGTTTGCCATTTTTTGTAGTTGTGTTTGGTGTTAGAACAATATCTTGAGAATTTTTGAACACATGCCTATCAACGATTTGATACTTGCCATTGGTGATAGTCCAAAACATCCTTTCAAAGTCACATTAAGAACTTGATAAACATAACTTAAAACAATGTTGTATTTAATGTAAATAATTTCCTTATAAACATGCAGAGATCCCTGCCAAAATGCAAACATTTTCAATCACTTGAACAACTCCAAAATTAGAGACCAAGATGGTAAGATTTGGCTTTCCTACAACATGGAAAGTAGCCATCAAGATTAAAAGAGAAGTTAAACACTGAGATAAATTTCACACCAATATCACAATTAGAAGATAGAAAATGCCATTTCATCAAGAATTCAAATTGAGAAATAGATGAGGAATTGGAGCTAGAAAATTCAATGTGAGATATAAAAGGACAAAAACATATTATTAGTAGAATGAATCGACAAATAACAATAGCGCACAAAAAATAATCTCACATCACGGGGAAGAATGCAAAAGGATTATAGAAAATTAAAGTGGAGAACGGATACAATTTTCCTCTCACATAAATCTCATCAATATAGCTGACAATGCAACAACAAGAATAATATTGGCAAAAAAATAAAACTATACATTACCCTACACAATGCATTAAAAAATATTGACAACAATCCCGACATTCGACACAGTACAACATTGAAAAGGCACATAAATGTGCAAGGGAAACAATGAACTTAACAACAGTAATGGAACTAGAGTATTGGGAATGGTGTTCATTCAGAGAAAGACTTAATTCTAGGATTTCAAAGTGAATATGTCGTAGGGTTGCTTTAATAAACCCCAAATAATAACATCAGAATGCACCATGGCCATTCAATCCGTCTTGAGATACTCCAAATGATTCATTAACACAAACTAGATGATGGCCATAATAAACCATTGTCCCAAGAACACCTTCGATTTGAATCATGTAATCCCATTGGTGAAAGCATTGAAATGGTCCCAAGGGGAAAAAAATTCCAAGGGGATTATAGGGAACAAAAAAGAAGCATAAAGAAGGAAACAACACAAGGCTTGAATACAAATAACATAATTTAACATTTATTACAAACTACTGAGCCAAAAAATAAATCTTGTGGCTTTAAAAGCATTAAGAGAATCCTAATCCCAACAATATGATAGCGTACATGAACACCATGTTAGGCCAAAAATACATGTTCATGGCAAAAAAATTAAATGACCAATTTTCCCACAAATTAAATAAATATACTCAAAGTGATAGAATGCAAAAAGAAAAAATGAAATTTATGAGAAATCCTATTATACGAATCATGTCCAGTGACATCCTTAATTCTCCCACCATTTGTAAATAATGACTTGACCTAGGAAGTCCCAAATTTTAGTAACCCAATCGAAGTAAATTTGAACCTAAGAAAATATTAGTGGAAGCTTCATAGAAATAGTGTGTCATAATCTATTTATTTTCTATAAAAACTTGCCAACATTAATGGTATGTCTTTTGGGATGAAATCATTAATGGAACAAAAAGAAATGATAAACAAATTTCTTATAAAGTAATAACTACATGCACAAGTGTGTAGGAAAAATAAGAATTGATATCACCACACAAATCATAACCCACCCAAACACTAATTTAAAAATATTATAAGGTTTCAAGTATATAACCTAATTTAAGAAAAGTTAAATAACATGTTTGCCAAATCTTATAAACATTACAACAATATTAGGCTAGCTTTGATTGCCATTATTTTGTAGTTGCCAAGCCACAAAGAGCGTAACATGGCAAAAAATATTCACAAGAACACTAGTAGGGTTGATAATCGATTTCATGTCGGAAGACCAAAACAATGGTCATCGTCAATTTACATTATAACAATTGCTTAACAATTGCAAATTAGTATGAACATACATTGAAAATGACTAACAATATTTTGTTGAATTTCAAAAAGTAGCATAATTAATTACAAATTGGTTAACATGAACAGAAAGGTTGGAACCACAACAACAAACTATCATGGTTTCTTAGAAATTTTCAATTGTTCATAGAACAAAAAAAGATAGGTTATTAAATTTGAATGGTAACAAGTGGCACTAAAGTACAAGTTGTTGAAATAGAACTAGATATAAGTCATACAAAAGTTTGCAAATGCCAAAAGAAGAACACACAATAGTGGGGTCGAAACTTACAAAAAGGAAAGGGACATCTTTTCTATGGATGAGTTCAAAACAATGTTAAAAAAGAAAGCAGATGGCATAATCAAGGAAAAAAAACCTTCAGCTGCAACACTAAGAAGTAATAAAGGAGGAGGTAAGTTTAATGTACCCATTTTTTCAGGAAGAATGAACATTTTTCGAGTTTTTCAAACTTGCAAGATAGTCTTTCAAGGTTGTATAGATTCACATATTTACTTGTTTCCAATTTTCAAGCAAAACCATTTCCAACTCAGACCAACACAACCCAAGAAGCAAGTTACTCTCCCATTTTCATTTTTTATTTCAATTTCAGTTTTGACCTTAGCAAGACCAAATTGTTTTCTAGACTTTGGAAGATTCTTCAAATGAATGTTCATGCAATGGCCACTTTATGGCAACACATGAACTTCAGAGGTGGTCAAATAAGATTATTGTTTAGAGATCTCCAACATTTATTGGAGCTCTTTAGTACTTTTCAAAACACTAAAGAGCTCAACGAAGCTATTCATAATTATATTAATTATTATTTTTCTCCTAGAAATCGAGTTTGTATATGTATTTTTTTGGAATAATCTTTCAGAGCAATTCAAATCTAAAACCAAGTCTAGGTTTTCCAAAGATTTCATGGACCAACAAAACTTTGGAAGTGTTTAGTCGACGCCAACTAAGAATTTCCAAGATGAACCAAGGAATTTGAACTCACAAAGAAAATGCGGTTATTCGAACTGTTGGGTTGTATAAAATGCACTTCAAAGCTCACATTTAAGGTTTTGGATTTCTTTCGACACCTTCTAACAACTTACATATAAACTGGTGTATAGGGTTTGGAGACATTGGCTGTAAACTTGATGTTGGAAGAGGTACACATTTCAAGCTTGGTTAATCATTATGTGTGTAATTGATTTAATCGAGTTGATTTTGATAGTGATTTGTTTCTACAAAAACCACTGAATTGGTTTTGTTAGAACGAACATTTTATTTCTTACACAAGGAGTGATTTCTTTTGTAAATTTGCAATTTATTTTTTGTACAACTAACAATTTGTTTCTTATAAAACATGTGGTATGTTTCTCATATAACCAACAAACTTTTCCACTTACAATTTAAGATATAGATCTTGAGATTTCCATTTTTGTTATGACACTAAAAATTAACTCACCATTTGTGATAGTTTAATGAATAGGAAGCAAGCAAGGAGAAGGATTTAAATTTGACAACACAAGTTTTGGACTGTAGAGGAGTAAGCTTTTCCAAGAAATGATACTTTTGAAATATGTGAATTCAATTCTTTGTCTCAATTGTCAACATTTAGTTTAGCATTGTTTGAAAATATTATGTGTTGTTTGTAATGCTTCCATTCTCTAGGTCGATTTGCAACACCTCTATGTTATGGATACATTAGTTATACTTGGGATTTTTGCATTTGTGTCTCAAAAAGAGGTGGGTCTTAAACCTTCAACTCAAATTGTTTTTCCTCATTTTTCTCACAAATGTTTTTTAGTATGACAATACGACCTTGGCTGGTGTTGATTGAAGGTAATTTCTCTATACTTGTACAACCATAGCCGCAATCTCTCTAGTAGGTTTGGTTAGAATGTGCATGGAACGTCAATTGACACCGATTAACATTTCCATCGCAACAAAGCTTGCTTCTTGTGACAATTGAAAACCACATGAGAATCATTATTGTTTGTCAAAGAGGTGTAGTAAAAACATTTCACACACAATTAGTCGATGATTATTGACAATTGAAACATTATTGTTTTCCATGAACTAGTTCCTATTATCGATTTGCATCAAACTAAGAGTCATTTTTGTTGATGTGCTTCTTGTCAACAATTGTCAATCATCGCCAACTAACACTGCAAACACACCCTTCTTTAGATGGCTAGTTTACTTTGCAAAATTGCATTGCAATTGGTCTACTTTGCATATGCCATCAATTAGCTAGTGAGTAGTACATGATTATCTAGTTTTCAATAGAGGAGTTAAAAGACATCAACTTTCATTGAAGATTTGACTATTCCATTTCATGAATTGTTTATGTAGCTAGTTCCAACATCATGTGAGAATGTAATCCAATGGATCCAGAACAAGAACAAGTTTAACACCAACAAGGTCTTGGAGAAATTCAAGATCTATCCCAAGTGAAAACTTGAATGAACATTCCATTGTGTCAATTCATTCCCATGCCCACTATTAGGCCTGTTCTTAAAATTGATGTGCTCAAAATGGAGTAAGCCTATCAAATGGGTTACAAGTAAGGGGAGAAGGTCTTCTTTGTTTCCCTTACAAATTGGCAAGTGAAGATATTGTTATTTCAACTATTGAGTCATCGTGGGGGCCTTTCTAGAAGGAAAAGAATAATATATTTAAAGAGTTTTTATAAGGAAACCCAAATTTCAAGCCATTGTTTGGGAAAATGTTCACATATGGGATGGGAACCACAAACTTCAAACTCGGTTCTTGTATATAGAGAAAGTGCATCCATTTGATGTGGATTGGCACATCTGCGTGGATAGTTTTGTGTTTGATAACAAGCACAACGTTGTAAAGTTCTTCACAACAATGATGGAGCTTAACAAGTAAGCTTGCTCTATTCTTACACTTCCATCTATTCCTCAAGTTGAAGATTTAAAGATAATATTAACTTTTTCTATCACTATGGAAATGTTGGTCCATTGAATTGGACCATGTCAAGCCATCTTTGGTCCATGAGGTTTTTAGGATCCAAAGTATAGGAATGATACCCTTGCAACATTTTAAAGAGGTCGTTCTAGACGAACAATATAAGAAATGCGAGGCCAAAACACAAAAAACTTGGTACAACCTCACACAAAAGGTCTTTTTTTATTATATGTATAAATGAGACAATTTATTTATGTTATTCCATATTCATACCATCTTTGAAAAGTTGAATTTAATTTTCTGCCACTAATCCTATATCAACTTTCTAGAAGGAATTAGTTGTGGCAATTGATATTGCCCATCAATTATATTATGCGGTTGCTATGGACCTAACTTTGAAAGACTCAGACCAACTATAAATTTTGAACAACAAGGCTATGGACATGGTCCGTAAGGAACACATGAGTATTTTCCACAAACAACTGCTTATATGTAATCCTTCATTGGGCCACAGTTTTTTTGAGCATCCATGTTCTTACATGAGGTTCAAATTCATTATGATATGAATCTAGAGTTGGAAATGCTACTGAAAAACTTCAAATGTTATTTCAACTTGTGTTAATACAAACCAATTTTTTTTTAGCTCAAGCAGTGAAATCAATTTGGAGTTATTAAAGAAGCTCAAAAATTCCCAAAATAGGGAATTTTAGATGCCACGTTTAATAAATGCCTTCACAAAGCCACATTTTGGCACTAGGTTTGATTATCAACTAACTTTTTAATCTTGTTTTCCATGAATAGATCTCAACATCATTTTTGGAATGTTAATCATCTTTTAATTTTATGGACATCTTCCTAGAATTTTGTAGTTAAAGGTGGAGGTAATCAGGTTGTTTGATTCCACAACAACAGACTTCAATGTCACCATTGATCAATTTATGAAAGTCATGTTTCTCTTAGAGTATATTCAAAAGTGGAGACTTGAGTTATGGGGATTGGAGTTCAAAGTGAAGGTGGGATCACACAAGGGAAGATGTGGGAGCTTCAAACTAAAGCAAAGGAGGCATTGAAATGTGTGTTTTAGAAGTGAAAAATCATGTGCATTCATGAATAATTTGCATTGAGTCCTTCAATTGTTGAGGCTTGTTGTAGGGTTTCGTTCTTCACATCTACTGTGTCAAATATGTTGGAGCCATATATTGTTATAGATAATTCCTTTCTTATTCATAACAATTATTAGTGTTAAATTGTTCTAGATAACATTATTTTTTTATTAATAATTAATCGGTGTCAATTGAAATGAATTAGGTTTTTGACAGGGGTTCAATCGATGTCAACTATGATCCATTGGTGCCCTCTATGGGTGTCGAGAATCCTCAACATATCCGATATATATGGGGTGGAGCTTAGTCAAGCTGATTAAACATTTCCAAAGTTGCTTTTGCAAGTTCATGTTAAGGGTTGTTTTGTGCCTAATTCTTGCCTAACTATTTACCAATTGAATTTCACAAGTACTTTTTGCATGTGCTTCTTTAATTGAATGCCATTCAAGAAATGCATGGACTCTTCAACATTTGATGCGATCCAAAGTCTAACAACACTATGTTCCAAAAGGAGTTTGTTAAATATTAACGCTCCTTTCATCTACCTTATTGTGGTTGGTATCTTGATTGTCCTTTGGACTACATTCCTATTTCAAAGAGGTCAAAGCAAGAGAATTTCAATCCGTGATTTTTAGAGAATCTTGTTTCCTCTCAAGGAAATAAGAAGGAGGATATTGATAAGAAGAAGAAGAAGAAGGATGTAAGTGAGGAATTTTTCCACACCTTCCACATGAAGATATGCACTCACAAAACCCACTTAGGGGTGGAACTATGATGTAGTTGTATTTTGACAAATTAAGGTGGTTCAATGAAATGTAAGGAGTTCACTAAGAATTTAATGGGTGGTGTCCATTTGAAAAGTACAAAAACATTGTGGGAGAATCAAACTCACCATGATAGAAGGTGAAGGAGCCTTATGTTGATGTTTAATCCAAGTTCATGCTTGATGGTTGACCCCCTACGTTCCATTCGTCATGATATTTTCATACAACTTCCTAATTTAACATGCATTAGAATTCAAAAAGCTGATCTTTTTAAGGAAAAATGGTACAAAGTTTTATAAGTTTTTATTTTTTAAATCAAGAGTTATGCCTAGAACTAAAACTATTTTGATTAGACTCGAAAAAAAAATAGACAATTTCAACCCCCTCTACTTCCGGCAAGTGTAGCTCCCTTGCAGCAAAACCGATGAAGTTGAAATTTTGGGAGAACCTTTTACACCTCTTAAACTGAAATTGATTCAAGTGTGAGACAAATCCAACAGTGGATCTGAGAGCAACAACTATTTTAATTAATAATCTAGGGGCTTCGTCATGGAAATCCCTCCATGAACTCTACTACAACTACTTACTACACATAACTTCCCTTCATGGTTTTTGTTTACACACTTTTTTTTTTCCCATGAACAACACTTTTCCACACATAAGAACTAAAAATTCCACGCACACTCATTCTCCTCCTTCTCCTTCCAAAAAACACACACAAGATACCACTTTTTTTTTATAAGCTTCCTATCACCCCTCCTTGAGCTTGTTCTCCTTGTCCAATGGAAGGTTGGAAATCTTTCCCTCCAATCAATGGCCTCCTCATCCTTCATGACCCAATGAGAATCGAGAATGATTTTTCTCTCTTATGGGATTTAGAATGAGAATTCCTAGGCCTAATGAAACATTAAGAACATTCCCTTCACCAATTAAATAGGATGATAATCCTCATGAGCAATGGAATTGAAGGACTCATCCTTTTCCCTATCTTGGACATCTTGATGGGGCTCTTGAGCTCCATCATTGTCAATTTCATCCATTTGATTTTAATCATCCTACTTCTTCATCCTAATTATTATAAGTAACTAACTATTAAGATAATTTATCGGTGGTAATAAGTTAACATCCTTGAATTCCCCATTTGACTAAATCAACTCAATGCATGGTAATAGTAACCCCTTCATGCACCAATGACTCTTTTAATATTCCTTAATTATTTTTTATCATGTACTAATTAATTATGTAATATATACTAAATTAGAATGAAATTAGGAATTATAAAGATTCCCATGTACTTCTAAATCCACCGTCGATACTAGGGCTTCACGAATTCGTTGGAACAAGGATGTCCGGGTCTTCATGGAATTTCACCGTCACTGTCACGCCTCACGCCTACCCTAATTTCTTGAATAAAAGGAACGACCCCTTTGAACACAAGTGCCAAATTGGTTCGGCTACCTTTCGGATTTTGATGATGCAGGTGAAAATTTAGTTATGGTGGATGATGTTGTTATGCCTTCGGATTCTCCCGTTGCACCCGTACAAAAGGAAAAACTTGAAGAAGCGTCGTTTGACGTGAATGTCTTTTAACGGTCGCGCAAAAAAGAACCGTCCAAAAGAATGATGCGCACTTGAGTCGATTGTTCAGCATAGGATCGTCGATTGTCTTTTAACCCACATGCCCTAGCAATTTATTTAAAATTTGTTCTTACTCGTGGAACCGCGCCAGAAAGGTTTGAAGAATGTCAATGTGAAGATGACGATGTTCGCCTTCATTGTGAAACTTGGGTTTCCGGTGATGGCCATTATCGTTGGCTACGAGGCCTAATCAACCCCCTTCCCATGGAGCATCGAACTGAATACCTAGCTTGCACCATTCGTCACATTCTAAATTTTCTATAATTGTGATCTATTCCCCTTAAGTGATTAACTAAGTTGTAATTCACTTGAGGCTATTCAGGTGAAAACATTAATAATTAAATTTGATCTTGATCCTATTCAGAAGGTTGATAGAAGTGAAAACTAAATAAGGATGTATTAGGATTGCATCCTAAAAATCTCACAAGTACATCATTAGTGTTTGAAGATTATTCTATAAACTAATTTTAATATTGTCATGGCAAAATGTCAATGTTAATTACGGGCTTGTATTCCCAATATATCAATAAAATCACTTTTAATTCTACATCCCCTTTCACCTCCCTACAACATAAAAAAACAATGCACTTAAAAAGGTTACTAGGTCCTAAAACTAACTAAACATTGCATCAATTTAAATACAAAAGTTCTCTATGCTTGAAAATATCCAAAGGCTGATTCAACTAATAATAATTACTAATTGGTGGTTTATAAGGATTCAAATCATTATTACTAAAGAAACTTATGGAACTAAAGTTTAACAATTTGTTGAATCATAATCCATGGCTCACA
>Ga0116228_10004387_pt1 | contig 12501 bp, 9 predicted proteins | sample S1TSphfallax_2_FD_89694 | JGI IMG/M metagenome (GOLD analysis project Ga0116228, IMG submission 89694) | Host-associated microbial communities from peat moss isolated from Minnesota, USA - S1T2_Fc - Sphagnum fallax MG | ecosystem: Host-associated > Plants > Peat moss > Unclassified | place: USA...
ATCCTATCTTTCTTTTTGCCCTAGCGCCTCTGTAGCCTAGGAGGGGGTTCAGAACTATCAAGATTAATCCCTTCTAAGTTCTAGCACATAGGTAAACTATCAAACATATTTCAAAACAACACTTGCAATATTCATCGTACACATAATTTCCAACATGACACTTTACACTCTTTCAGGATAGGATCACCCACCTGTCTAAAGTCCTATCACCCATGGGTCTAAAGTCCAATAATTGTGTAAAAATTACATTGCAAGGAGTTCATCACACATGCCTAAAAAAATTTCTTTATGGAATCACTCACCAAAGACTATTAAGTTTGCACAATGATATTCACAACAATCTTCACATTTTATTTTTTCAAAGATTCCTATTCACATATGATACTTCTACAAGTCTTGATCCAACTAATAACATGAAATTATTAAATGCAAATTATGCCCCAAAAGCTCCAATATTTACCCTTGAATGAAAGAAGTGGATGAATAGTTAACCACATTCATCTACATTTATTCCCCATGCATCAAACCAATCATCAAGTGTCATTGATAATTTTTCATCCTCCTATGAATAGGTTCTACATTATTGGGAATCTAGGATTTGATCAAATATACATATTTGACCTCCCATTATTACTAACCCAAAATAGTTACCTAAATTATTCATAATCAACCCTTATGCCCTTATTCAAAAGATTTTCTTTTAAGGCCCACGAGGTTCATTATTTTATTCCCTATTTTTATCTATATTGTTACCCCAATATTAATACTATTATTTGTAATTACTAGTACTTATTTTGTTATTACATTTCCATCGTTGCTACATAGGTTTTCATTGCTCCTACTTGTAGAACTATAATAATTCCTTTCAAACCTTATGCATTAAATGTTGAGATTCAACATTTCATATTGAATTTTAGCATTTTATACTGAAATTTAATAAAATTTCCTTACATTACAGATACCACTAAAAGGGGGTAGGTGGTGAAAGGAGGCCCAAAAATAAGGTGAAAAGATGGTGATTTTACGAATATATTTAATGTTTATAAAAATAATAAACATATTCATTTTAAGTTTATGAAAGTCTAATGTGCCTCAACTATTTCAATCTTAAGACCTTAAAGTTTGATGTGGTTCAAACCAAGAGTGAAAATCTTGTGGATTTTTATTTTTATAAAAATTTCAACAAAGGAATAAATGATTTAAAAAAAATTCGGCAAAACAAAAAATAATTTAATTTATGTTGAAATCATTTTGGTATTATGATACATTAAAAATTTCTTACTACTGTTTTATGATCTGAAAAAAAGTTGATTTATTACATGGAATCATCACAATGGGATTTTTTGGGTTATCCATTTTGATTTAATAAAAGAATCCATAAAGTCATTATATCTTTGAACTTTAATTTCATCCTTTATTCCTAGTTCATCTTCAAATGAGAAATATTTGTGAAGTGAGCAAAATTTAGAAAAAAAAATCAATATCTAAAATAATCTTCAAGATATTTGAAAACTAGGATAGTAAAAAGTACATTAAAATGACACATCATTTGACAATAGTGAAAATTTAGTACATTGGGATAACCCATAATGAAGGATAAATACAAAATCAAATTAAAACCTTAGCACAAAATTTGTTTTCTCGCCAAATGTGATGTCAAAAGAAGTTTTAAGCTTTGTTATATGCTAGTGCATTTTCCCTATTATTATTATTGTTAATTTTTGTATTCCAAACCTATCTTTGAATGACTTTCTGGATTTTTCTAATGTTTCTACTAAAATCAACAATGTCAACAATGACCTCAAAAAACTTTATGTGAACATGCACTTACACCATGCTAAAAGTCACCAATTTTTTTGGGTTGCTTCTAGAGATTACAAATATTCAATCACCTTTTGGTTTCATCTTTATTAGTGTGGCCTATACCATTGGCCCAAGTGTTACCACGTCCTCAATTGGTTTTTCCTTCCAAAATTTGGTTTTTTGGGATTTATTTGAATTTTCAGCAGTAGAAATCACTTTTAAATCAATATTTCCCACATTCTGAATCCAAATCTTATTAAATAAATTCCATTAAATCTTGTTCATCACAATTTGTCCAACAACACCAAAGGCACATTCCAATTCTTCCAAAATTATCAACTACAATTTAATTTTATTTTCAATGAAGAAATCATTAAATATTCAAGAACTTTTGCATCACAAGTCCAAATATCATAGAACTATGCCCATGCACCCATCCTCATCAAGAGCTTTCCAAAGACACAAAGAACACAATTTGAAACATCATGGTTCAGTGGATTTCATAACTACAAAATCAAAACAAACTACTTTCTTTTGTAGATATATATTGTAGCTTATGCCACTGACCCAAGTGTGAACTTGTTACACTTAACTAAATTTTCCTTCCAAAACCATATTTCGTAATTTAATTGAATTTCCAATGACAAAAACTATTGAAACTCAAAATCTCTTACACCTTAAATTTTAAAATTTCCAAATTGCTTTCATTAAATCACTTTCATTAAGGGTTTTCTAAGAATATCAAGAAAGCACCCAAATTTCCCTATAATGTTTGGTGAAAAAAATTCAATTTTCAATAACTTCTCCATCATTGGCCAAAACATTATGAAACAAATTCCATGCACCCCTAGTCATCAAGGAATTTGCACCTATACCAAAAACATTGTGAAAGGCTATCGTAACCCTAGCCTTGGGTTTGTGACCAAGGCAAGGGTTTGCAAAGTTGCAAGCCAAGAAGGAAGCCTAGGAGTCACATCGCATGCTCCTAGGAATGTAGGAAAGTGTGAGGGAATGAACCCTCACACCTCCAAGGGAGCTTTCCACTTTGGGAATTGGAATCCAAATGGACTTCCGAATTTTCATAGAGCGATTTCAGGGGTCAAAACTCAATTTATTGAGGAGTTATTTATATCCTTGCAAAGTTATCGACAAGGGCTACAACTTTGCTTTGGACCTCATCTCCATCAGAGGTCTGCACAAAAAGTTATGGGCCTGCAAAGTTGCATGAGTTCTAGTTGTGAAAATTTTGGGATTCCCACTTGGAAGTCCCGGGACAAAATGCCATTTAAATGTGGGCCTTGTGGAGAGGCACAAAGTATACTATAAAGGGGAAGGTGGTGGCTTCCCCCAAGTTTGGGCCGTGGTGAATCTTGTGAATCCGAGTTTGACTACGGTGCGTCCTAACACCAAAAGTGCTCCAACTATGCACTAACCACCTTGTGTTTGGTTTTGTGCAGGTCCATGTCCCATCCTGAAACTCCAGCACGCCCCTCTACCCCCCCGAAGTGTTGCGAGCCAAGGAACAAGCCCTAACTCCTTACTCTTTTGTTGTTTTTAGTTTAAACTCACATTTGAGTCCACTAGGGAACTTGGGAACGCATTAGAGGCACCTTGATTCGGAAGATCTCAACATGACAAACAGACTACCTTCATAAATATTTTTGTGATAGGTTTTTCTTCATGCTAGATTCCACATTTATTTGTGATAGTTTTTTTGTTTTTTGTGTCCCATAACTATCTAACCAGCTTGTGATGTCAACTTGGTCATGATAACAAAAGAAAGGTAACTTTCTGTATAACATGAACTTGTGCATGATGACCAGAGCAAAGTTACCTTGTGTATAACATGAAATTGTGCGTGATGACAAAAGAAAATTATCAAATAGAAACCATTCTTATCCTACGCTCCTTCTCCAATCTCCATTCATCAAGCCTAAGCGAGAAGGATAAGGAAAGAAATTAAAAGGCATTACCTTTTTTTTTGTCCAAAGAAGATTCCAAAATAGGATGGGAACATGGGAAGCCTTTCAAGTCTTGGGTGGGTATCTAGTTTATCTACACCCCCTTGAGGCCAGATATGAGACTTTTTCAAAAATACTTACCTTTTGGGGGCCACAGTGAACTAACACCCACCAACACACCGTGATGGAGGAATGGTAAATGATCAAAAAATAGTTTTTTGTTGGTTTTTAGTTCCCTGGCAAACCATGGTGGTTAATTCAATTACTTTTTTTCCTACCTACCTACTAACAACCCACAAGCAAGTTGTTAGTAGGTAGGTAATAATAACAACCCTTAGTTATTCATAAACCATCTATTTATTAAGAAGTTGTATTTTTTTTACCTATCTACCTATAAATAAGACCTATTTCTTACAAAAATTGGTTACCAAGATGAATCCAAATATTAACTTAGTTGAAGTTCATCCACAACTGAATAATAATAGACATCTAATGGATGGTGTATTAATGGGCGCTAGTTCACTATGGCCCCTTTTGGGTATAGGTCTATCAATACCAACCATTTTTTTCAATTATAACAGGTTATTAATGTGGCTACACATGTAAGGCCTCAAATAACAGAAATGGTTAAATATGTGTGTGAGGTGGAGTTGACTTGGCCAATTATCATAGTGGTTATAATTAAAATACATGTGATCAAAAATAGTGGTGATATGTGTGTTGTCCAAGGATTACATTTGGCTACATCCACTAAGAGCCCAAATGGGCTTAGTTTGTAAGAACTAATCAACTTAAAAACACTAAAATTTGAGAAGAGCTTGCAAATAAAATTTCAATCCAAAGACAAATCGACAACATTAGATTATGTGAATTTTTGGAATTTAATGAATTGGAGTAGGATACACCTACAAAATAACATTCGTAATGATTAGTGGACACTCAAATTATATCTCAAATAGCATGAAGGGGATTTGAAACCCAACCCCCATAAAAGTGTTGCCCATTGTAGCTTAAGTCCTTCTTGCACCCAAAACAATTTTTAAAAAAACTCTACAATATTCATCATTTGAATCTACCATGTGGCATGGGCAACAAGATATTCCATGAAAATACCATGGATAGAACTAAAACCTCAATGAAGATCATTTGCACATCAATTTTGAAACCATCCCAAGAGATCAAATGATACACACCTCCTCAAAAATAAATTCATTGGATTGTGGAAAAAGATAGTCACAAATTGAACAACCAATGCAAGACACAAATGCAAACAAAAATAGACTCACCAAGTGATTCAAATAAAAATAAGGCAGTTTATATGTGAATAATAGTGATTCTTGAATCATAACATCAAACTGCAACAACCAAAACATCCAATTTTGGTTTGACACTTTACAAAGCTCTAAAAACATTGATGTTGTCACTTATACATATGCACAATATTGGACTTTTCCAATCCACTTGGCAATGGTTTGCTCATATGGAAATTTTACATAGTAAAAAAAACATTGGTTGTAAAATCTTGTGCATAGATCCAAGTGTGTGTTAAGTTGGTTCCGTAATTTTTTTTCCATAAACTTACAGTGTTGAATGTATGTTCATCTTCAACATAACCAAGCACTTGGATAGCAACAATCTTGGCCAACTTACTGTATTCGAAAAGCTTATGGTTGAGAATGGAAGAGGCAAAAATTTTGTGCCAAAGTCATGTAACATGGTTGAGCTGGTTATCCTCTTTCAAAACTATCTATGCATTATGTAACATGGTGACCTTGAAAAAAAAGGTCTACACATCAAGGTTTTAACTTGAAAACAAAGGAAACAAAATTTTCCCATTTTCACCTACCTTGTGAAGCAAAGAAAATGTGGGTTTCAACACATTCAAGTGAGTGTGGAAATTTTCCTTTGCTTCTAGTCCATTTAAGCCCAAAATTGGGGATATATCACACCCAAGGTTGTCATCACTTCATGATGTGGGAAGTAGTGTTCAAGCTTTGAAATAAGGCCTCAAGTTGCACATTTGCATTCATCTTCTACCTTGGTTATGGCTTGGTTAAAGACATCTTTGGTGACAAGTTGTTTTTCTCCACCACCATCAACATGGGATTGGTAAACAAGGTATTTATGGTCAACAAATGAAATCACAAGGTATATAACATCCTCTCCATCATTCAAATAAGAAAACTAACTAAAAGGAAAGGTATGACTAGTAAAACTTGGATTGAATTGAACTCATTAAATACCAAATCTTCATACATGGCATAAAGATCACAATAAAGTTAATATATTCTTGTTGGGCCAATTTGACAAACTTCACAAAATCACACACAAACACATCTTTGTTCAATGCAAATTTGATCAATGCATGCACACACATTCAAGCATTAGAAGGATACATGGAAGCCCAAGAATGAATTCAATATCCCAAAACATTCAAGTATTTTAGAATTGTATCACTTTTCGAACTTTCTACATCCATTTTGACATTTAAAGGTCGATATTCTACAAAAACCCGCTTTGTTGGAAAAAACATAAGGATCCAACGGGTTTTCACATTCTTGAACAATTTGTTCCCTTTTCTGTTGATCAACTTAGCAAGTTTATGAAATTCCATGAATTTCTTTGAACTATCAGTAAAGAAAACAAATAATATTTATAAGATACCTTCCAACCAACACACTAGATATAACTCCAACAAAATGACACTACCAAATTTGTCTTATGTGCAAAACAATGGATCTCCAATGAGAAAAGGAGTAACTTTTTCTTTTAATTACAATGTCACACTAGTTTGATGGCCTTGAAACACGCTATTCCCATCACAACCCATGTTGACAAGCTTAACTTCCAATTCAATATTAGAATTCTTATTTTTTCAAGCTAACCAAGTTGATTAGATGAGTATTTTTTACTAGAAGCTAAGGGCTTGAATGATATTGGGTATCTTTTAAGCTAGTCATAACTAAATGAATCATGACCAAATTAATTATGGATAAATTGATTATATTGAAATTAATTTTGCCTCAACTACCTATGAAAAAATAATTAAAATTAAAATCAACCATAACTAATCTAACCATGGTCAATTTAATGATGTTCAATTAACCATAATTTGTTTAATTGTATATGTTTTAACCATGGTTAATTTAGGAACATTTAATTTAACCATGATTCATTTATCCATAATTAATTTAATTATGGCTAGTTTAGCCATAAGTATTTTAACAATTATAAATAGTTTAACTATGGTCAATTTAACAATAGTTGGTTTAACCTTAATAAGTATAACCATGAAAATTACTTTAACATAATTTATTTAACCATTAATAGAATTGCACCATTGTTGGTTTTGTCATAATGAATTTAACTATGGTTACTATAAGCATAATTAAATTAGCTATAATTATTTTTAACATAATATTATTTTACCCTAATAAGTTTAACCATAAATAAATGACCCATAATTTGTTATAAAATATTGTTAATTTAACCATGGTCACTTTCATTAGTTAGTTTAGCCATGGTTAATTTTTCCATAATTATTTTAAACATTTTTTATTTTAGCCATATTTCATTTTTTTTCATAATTAATTTTTCCATAAAATATTTATTCATTAATTAATTTAACCATATTAACTTTATTAATGGTTAATTTAGCCATATTTATTTACTCATGGTTAATGAACCATTTCTAGTTTAGCCATGGTTAATTTTGCCATAATTTAAACTATTCTGATTTTAACCATAATTATTTCATTAATGTTTATTTTTCCATAATTAATTTTTTCATAATTGGTTTGGCCATAAAATATTTATTCATTTGTTAGTTTAGCCATATTAACTTTATTGATGGTTAATAGTTAACCATATTTATGTACTCATGCTTAGTTTAACCATTTCTAATTTAGTCATAGTTAATATTGCCATAAATATTTTAACCAATTTGATTTTAGCTAAAATTATTTCATTCTTTTCTATTATAGGCATAATTAATTTTTGCATAATTGGTTTGGCCATGAAATATTTATTCATTAGTTAGTTTAGCCAAATTAACTTTATTAATGGTTAGTTTGACCAAATTTATTTAATCATGGTTAATTTAATCAATTCTAATTGAAAAATGGTTAAGTTTTGCCATAATTATTTTAACCATTTTGATTTTAGTTGTAATTACTTCATTCATGTTTATTTCAGCCATAATTAAAATTTTCATAATTTAATTTAATTTAATCGTGGTTAATTTTGCCATAATTATTTCATTCATGTTTATTTGAGCCATATCAACTTTATTACTGGTTAGTTTGACCAAATGTATTTATTCATGATTAGTTTAACCATTTATAGTTTATCCATAGTTCATTTTGCCAAAAATATTTTAACCATTTTGATTTTAGTCATAATGATTTCATTCATTTTTATTTTAGCTGGAATTAATTTATGCATAGTTGGTTTGGTCATAAAATATTTATTAATTGGTTAATTTAACCATATTAAATTTATTCATGGTTAATTCAACTGTTTTTAGTTTATCCACCTTTATTCATTAGTTTAACCATAAAATATGTATTTTTTAATTTATTTGGCCATATTTGTCACAACCCTAACATTGGGTTCACGACTAAATGTGAAGTGTAGGGGCCCATGAGGCCGAGAATGTGTTTAAGTGTGAAACACATTTTCACAATTGGGGGTGAGAGACTATACACCATTGGAATGTGCTATACACCATTGGAAAAATGTTTTCAAAGGTTATAAAATATTGTTCTTGCACTTTCAAAATAGACCTTAATTTGAGAAAGATATGAACATCAAAAGTTTTGGGACAACAAAAGTCCCAATTTTGGGACTCCCAAAGAAAAGTGACATTTGGATGTAGTCCCCACGGAGAAGCACAAAGTATATTATAAGGGAGGAGAGTGGTGCCTCCTCCCAAAGGTTGCGAACCTTATAAAGCTTGTGCTTGAAGTTGTCCTTATTAAATCCATTACACCATTTCTATTCAACTTACATTAATCACACTATTTTTTTGGTTATGCAAGTTAATCTCATCTTCAACTTTCACTTATGAGTTCGTCCTAGTCCCATCCCAGAGCTCTAGCATGCCTTCCTACCCTTGAAATGTTATGAATTATGGAATGTGCCCCAACTTCTTTTTTTCTGTTATTTCATTTTGGGACCCACATTTGGGTCTCTTGAAGAATTCAGAGGCACATAAGTATTTATTTTACTCATGGTAATTAGTTTAACCATTTAGAGTTTAGCCATAAAATATATATTCATTAATTAGTTTTTCCATTTCTAATTTAACCATGGTTGGTTTTACCAAATTTATTTTACCCAAAATTAATTTAATAATTATATATTTGATTATTATATATTTGGATATGGTTAATTAAACCATAATTAATTTAGTCATTGGGGGGGGGGGGGCTAATTTAGCCATTATTAATTTAATAATCATTAATTTTGGCATAATTACCTTAGTTGTGGTTGGTTTTCACATTATTATTTTACTAATCATTAATTTTTCCATAATTAATTTTTCCTAGGTTAAATTAGCCATTTATTTAACTTATGCAATGTAAGTATGTGGCTAAATAGCCTGAATACAATTAGTTTATATGTAGGTGTATTTATTTATACATACCCTACTTATACTCCACCTATTTACCTATATTTTAACCTATAGGTAACCTAGTTATATAGGTTAAGGTGGACCATTCATATACCTATGATAAATTACTATTTGGTTAATTAATTATTTACATAAAATACACTAATGAATGTGTAATTAAATAGTTAAATATTAATTATTACAAATACATTGTTGATAATATATAATGAATTAGGTCAATTTTGTAAGGATTAATTATAAATTGGTTCTAGTTATTAATTATAAATAAATAACTAAACATTCATTTTTATTCATTTTTATTTTAACTTAATTAACATAAATATTTACATACCTTTTGTTTATTTATTTACTTAATTTATGTATCCTACATACTTATTTAAGAATAATTTGTGTGAACTAAAAGGTTCTAGTGTTATGTGGACATAAAAATGTTTCTCCCTCCCAAAAATTTGTCCCATATTATTTGTCATCCTTTCCAAATGATGAACAATATAAGTAAATGCACCATAAGCACCCAAAACATAAAAAATATTTTAAAATGGAAGGCCATTTGGGATGAGCCAATTAAAAAGGTTTAACCTTAAACGCCAAATTCAAAATGAAATAGGGTCTTCCAATCTAGGTCATTTAGGTGTAGGCTTAATCTAGGTGGTGGTGTGCATTTAAACATAGTAAAGGTCATAACTAAAGTTGTCTTAGCTTACTTTAGGCTTCTATACCTAGTTGTTAATTATAGGCTTTTAAAGTTAGGCCTAAGAATTTAGGTTGTATGTTCTTAAACATAAGGACCTTAGGAACTAGGTATTTAATTTTAGGCTTAACATAGGTTGCTTAGGTACTATCCATGTGGCATAACCTACTGGCCAATGTTTAAATGCCACATGGCATAACCTAGTGACCAATGTTTTAATGCCATGTCACATAGCCTAGATGGCCAATGTTTAAATGCCACCTGGCAGAGCCTAAATGGTCAATGTTTAAATGCCACCTGGCATTTGCATAATCAAAATGGTGTTTGACTAGTCAAAAAATCATTTGACTATTATATTGACTAATCAAAATACTAGTCGAAATGACCAGTCAAAAATGCCAACCTAGGCTTGGTCAAAAAATACATGGCCCAATCATAATAGACATGTTCAAAATGATCGAAAGGTTTTTTTGACGCTTGTCCAAAATGGGTTTTTTTTTACCAAAATTTCTATTCAAAAAAATTAGGAATCTATTAGTAATTCTTCTAGTCCTAGGCCACCAAAATCCAAACAAGTTTCAACCATCAAAACAAATACGTTATTAGAAGTGGTAAAGACCTTAATTGTTTCAACACAGAAGAGGATTGGAATCCTCTTCCAAGCCTAGACAACATACAAATGGATGGACAACCATTAAGTATTATTAATTGTCATGACTTCATCAATAAAAATGCCAATGTAAGCAACAGATGTAAATGCATCTTTGGTAACATCCAATAACACAATGTGCATGACCTCTCCCATGCCCCAACTAGATGAATCACTCCAATGTTTCCTTCCAACATTCTTCAATTTGAGCATCTAGAATAAGACTTTGAACCCTTCAAAATTAGTCATTGGATGACGATGAATAAGGATGTGATAAAAAGTAACAAATTGGACATACTTCCGTTTGTGTTCAAAAGGAATATCACACTAGAGCAAGTCCAAGACATAAGGTCTTTGACTAGTAGTGGATTGCACATAATTCATGTTCATATAACAAGAACCTGCATCAACACCAGGCATGGAAACTTTGCATTTCTGACGGCCAACATGCTTGAAAAAGTTATCTAGCTTGGGAACTATTAGCTTGTCTTTCACTTCAACATACGTGCATATCATGCATTTCACCTAATGAACTTCCCCTTATCATCAACAACAAATTTAACCCAAGGTAGGCAAGTAGTCCATGCATCCTTAAATTTTCAAAAGCCTTTGTAAATTATTATTTTTCTTGCATAGATTTTCAACAGACCTATGAGACATGATAATGGGTGGGTTATTGTTAGACAATGATGGTGAAGAAAATGGCCTAGCTCCATTTGAAAACAACAAAAGGTAAAGAGACTTCAATTTTGAAATTTTTGGGAATTTAAAGAGGGGCCATGGTGTTTACTACTTCAACAACTAAACAAATTTATAGCAAAAATTTGATTTTAGAAAACTTACAAAATTGAGAAGATTTAAAAACCTTAGATATCAAGTTTTGAAACTATCGCAACCTTAGCCTTGGGTTCTTGACCAAGGCAAGGGCTTGTAAAGGTGTGGGCTAAGAATGAAGCCCAGGAGTCACATTTTGTGCTATTGGGAGTGTAAGAAAGTGTGAGGGAATGAACCCCCACACTCCCAAGTGAGCTCCCACTTTGAGAATTGGAGTCCCAATGGATTTCTGACTCTTCAAAGGGCAATTGTAGGGGTAAAAAATATTGGATTGAAAAGTTCATTATATAATTAGAAAGATCTTGGAACGTACAAATCTAAAATGAGCTCACATGACCCATTTGGGTATTTAAAACATAATTTGTGGCCAAAACAAGGGCCGAAAGTCAAATTACCAATTTGACTCCTAACCACTAAAAGTCTAAAATCACCCTGATTTACTTATGTGCAGGTGGCATACCACATACCATTGGAAATCTCTCAATGATGGTTACAACTTTTTTTTAAACCTTACCTCAATCAAAGGTCTACACAAGAAGTTATTGGCCTCCAAAGTTGTTGGAGTCCCAATTTCGAGAATTTTGGGACTTCCAACTTGGGAGTCCTGGGATAAAATGACATTTGGGTGCAGGCCCCATGGCCATGCATAAATAATACTACAAGGGGAAAGATGGTAGCTTCCAAATCTAGGTCGTGATGAGTTTTGTGAGTCTGTGTTTAACGCGCTCCTAAGTCCCTTGTTGGACCCACTTGAGGGTCCAACTATGTAGAGTTGCGGAAAGTTGGGCCTTGAGGGCCGCTCCTGACTTCCAGCACTAGAAAGGGGTAGATAGGCATGCTAGAAATCCCGGGATTAGACTAGGAAGAGGGACTAGATTATCAAGCTTGAATCTGCATCCAAAACCAACCACAAAAGGGTTAGTTCACA
>Ga0116228_10004389_pt1 | contig 12496 bp, 8 predicted proteins | sample S1TSphfallax_2_FD_89694 | JGI IMG/M metagenome (GOLD analysis project Ga0116228, IMG submission 89694) | Host-associated microbial communities from peat moss isolated from Minnesota, USA - S1T2_Fc - Sphagnum fallax MG | ecosystem: Host-associated > Plants > Peat moss > Unclassified | place: USA...
ACCTACCTGCCCTTAGACCCCGCGGAACAGTGGTGGTGGCGATGGTGGAAGGAGAGGAGAAGAGTAAACACATATTTTCACTTGGTGGCTGGGTGCAAGCAGCACAACAAGCTGAAGAATTAGAGATCAGTGTGCTCGAGAGGCCCAAGCTAACCATTCAATAAAAGGCTTATGTTGTTCCAAGTGAAAGTTTGACACAAATTTTTCTGCAATTTTTTTGCTATGTCAAAATAGACATTAAAATCCTGATGGAAATCTACGGGGTTTAAAAAAGCCTAAGGGGATGAATTTGCAACCCTGGGCAGAAGTTCAAGCACCTGCCCAATTAGATTTATATTTAAGGATTTGGAATTGTGATGTTGAGGACGTGAAGTTGGCCAACATGAAAGGTTTCCAGTTGAGCTGCAGAATCAAAATCAGCATTAACTCTGCTACTTTTTTCTTTCTTTTTTTGGGGGGGTTTTGGATTTTGGAAGTTTATTTCATCTATACTAGTCTGGCCTGTGCCGTTGGCCCAAGTGTTACCACGTCCTCAACTGATTTTTCCTTCCAAAACCTGGTTTTTTGGAATTTATTTGAATTTTCAGCTGCAGAAATCACTTAAAATTCAATGTCTATCACATTCTGAATCCAAACCTTTACCAAATAATTCCATTAAATCCTGCTCATCAAAATCTTTTTGCCAACACCAAAGGCACATTCCAATTCCTCCAAAGTTTTCAGCTACAATTTGATTTAATTTAATTTTCAGTGAAGAAATCATTCAATATTCAAGAAGTTTTGCACCGCAAGTCCAAACGTCATGGAACCAAGCCCATGCACCCCTCCTCCTAGAGAGCTTCCCAAAGACACCAAGAAGCCGATCGGAAGCATCCCAGTTCGGTGAATCTCATAAGTACAAAACAAACAAACTGCCTTGCTTCATAGATAGATTCCTAGTTTCTTGGGTGTGATCTGTTTATAACATTGTGCAAGTAATTGGTTTTCAGGTCATCAAAATTTGATCATGTCTCACTGAATCACTTTGAAACAGGAGGCAGAATCCAGTTGATTCAATTGATTTGTGACTTGTGCAATCATCACAGATGATGTCCTTCGCCCGGATTCCATACAATATCTAAGTGTTTAAGCTGAGAAACAGTTGAAATATCATGCTTCCCAACTTGGAGCTCCTGTCTGTGTCTCTGACATGCAAAAGAGAGCAATTTGTCTAAACCCCAAGAAACAAGATATAATTGAGCACAAGATAAATTTCTACAAAGACTGAAAGCATACTTTTGCCAAATCACATACTTGGCACATACCAAAAGGGAGAGTGAGAGAGAATACTGGAAGAAGAAAGAGTCCACAAGATATGACCTGCCACATAAGGCAATCTACATTGAGATGTAAAATTGCTTCACCACTCCACACACTGCTGGCTAATGAACTGCACATTGATTTGCAATGACATAATCATAGAGCTGGGTAATCTGATCAAATATTGGCCAGTTGCTATTGCTAGGCTTTTAGGTTGTGGAACTCACCATAAAAGTCCCCAGAAAATGGAAGCCCTGAATCCAACTCAGAGCCCTTGAAAAATATGAGCAGGCAAATGGGTGATGTAAGATTTTGTGTCCATGAAGCTCGCCCATTCTAAGTTCTAACAAACTGTACAGAATTCCTCTGAAGAATTCTCCACTCATTGAGTCATGTAAGGTTTATCATATTCACCTTGACTGAGAAAGTTTGCAGTTCAGAAATTGACTCATGTCTTTTCCTTAAGTGGACATCCTTTAGAGCAGAGGAACCAAACTCCAACATTAAGCACTATGGGTAATAGTTGAACTAGGGGTATTATAACAATGTTTAGAGAAAAGTGAAGCAATAAAAAAGACAATCGGACTCCCTTCAATACTCTACTATTCCAGTTTTGAACTTGAGCATTTAGAAGAACATGGTGTAAGTTGAAATGAGAAAGGATTGTTTAGAGGATCTAGATTTAAGCTCTATGGTTTCTCTGATGGCCACAGAGATCTGGTCTATACTGAACTTCCTCTTTGGTTGTGAATGTACGAGAAATGACCTTGTACATGCAGTTTTCTTTCAAAACTTCTTTGGCCAATTGTCCTTCTTCCTTTGATGGAATTCTTGCATTTTCTAAGTCATTCCACTTTCCCAAAACATGTAGAAAGCCAACAAGAAAGTTGCTTGACAATGTGTGTTAAGTTTGAGCCAACATAACCCAGGGGATGTGTTGCTTTGGAGTGAATCATCTTATCATTCTGTTATCTGATAGCATTTTCACTATATGTTGAGTACAAATGAAGTTGAATCCAATCCAGTAACAGGGAGCAAGATCAAATGGAGGAAGAAACACATGGCATGGTAGAAATGACTCCAATCAACCAAGAAAATGAGAAGTGTGGTGAGGGTGAGGATGAAAAGGGATTTCAAGAACAGGATGATTTCAAGCAAAAGAGCAGTTCTAATATGTTTGCTCTATAGAAATGATGATAGCCAGTGGGAGAGAGCATGAAAGGATTTACAACTGTTTTATGTAACATCTTAAGGAGATACATGGGGATAGATATTTCAAGAAAGGATTAGTTACATACATTGTTACTAAGTTATCAAACAAGGCTAAAAAATGGGACATTGGTTTATAGGGATTTGGAGGATGTCAGATTGTGTGTCATCTTTTGATTGCAGAAAATAGGTTATGTGATGGTGTTCTTAGAGGATGAGGAGTGTGACTATAATTGTGACAGCAAGTTTGGTGTTGATGGACTGGCATGTCATTTTGCTGATGATGGATGGTGATGATGACAATCCAATGAGAGGCAAGTTGTGTGATGGTGATTACAAGCAAATGTTGCAAATATGGGGCACTCCTGCATCTTGTTATTACTAGTTTTCTTGTGCAATTAAGATGCTATTACTTCTATTGTGTTGTGTTTCTGAGCATGGCAAGAAAAACTTTGGCTTGTTCTGTGAAGAATCTAAACAGTTTGTTCATTTGTGGGATTATGATTATGAATGACAACTGGAAGCAATAATGTGGCTGGTGGTTGTTTGTGAAATGCTCAATAGTTCTTAAGGAGGAAGGTGCTACCATTGATTGACAGTTGAATCTCTTGAGAAGCTAAGTGCAAGAGTGTTGAAATTCTGTGTTATGGTTTTTCCTTATGAGGTCTGTGATATTATGCACGTAACTAATTGGTATCGGAATGTAATTTCTATCTTTGTTGTCTTCCTTTGTGTTTGGATATAGGGTGTAAGGAATATTACATGTTTGTATTATGTTCTAATCCTCTCAGGTTAATTATCAAAAGAAGATTTATGCATCTAGTTGATAGTGTCTATGTTAGTTTGGAAGATTAGGAGACAGAAATGGCAGTGTGATGGTTGTGAAGTTGTTGATTTAACGTTTGTGGGATTGATGATCTTGCAATGTTGAAAAGTATGTAATTTGAGGAGAATGATGTCTCATGCTTGTGGGAAGATTTTTGACAGAAGTCAGAGTGCATATTGAAAATAAGAGAAAATCTTAGTTGTTGGGAACTAATTTTGTGGTGATTATGAGAGGACATGTATTAGGTGGCTAGATTCTAAGAAATATTTGGTAGGAACTTGAGTGTTAGTTGATGAGTACATTCCATTAATGTGTGAGTGGAATGAGGCCTGGAATGGACAAATGTGGGGATAGCACATAACAATCTCTATGCATGGAATAGAGGTTGAATTGTTTTACAAAGGAGGCGGGGTTCTGAATTTGCGGGGATATTAAAAAAGTCAAGATGCATGCAATTTCTACAAGTTTAGAATGATGAAACTTCCAGTGATGGGGATAAATCACTAATAGAATTCATTTGGCAAACCGTTTTGAACATGTGTCAACAGCGAAGTGTATCATGTTTTATTATAATCTTGTGACTCATTGTGTTTCACACATACAAATTTTGTATGATTGTTCTTTGGACTATGGATATAAGTAATGCAATGCCATTAGGTGTTTAGGTTAAGGGAAAAATGCATCCCCAATTTTTGTGGTTACAAATATCCATTGGACCAATAAACAACATGCAAGAGAGAGAATTTTTGGAAAATTCAAAGAGCTAGTTATTGATATCCATGTCTAATGAATTTCAAAATGTTAAGAGGTGGTGGATCTAATAATTATGTCAAAATTATAATTTGGCTACATATCATTTGAAGGTATTGTTTAAGTAGGTTGGAATAGATCTCAAAGTTGGGATTGTTGATTGGCCAATGGGTGAATCCCCAATTGGTTAGGCATTGTTCAAACCTAGCTTATTACCTTGTTTCAATTGCTAAAAAGATGTGAAAAGGAAAACATTAACCATTTGAACCATCGATTAGACATAATTAACAAATACATGCTGTATTTGGACACAAAAATGTTTACTAGAACACCAACAATTGGATATGTTGTCTTCAATATGGTCATTGGGTCTTCAATTGCAAATAAACATCTATACATAAACATGTTGGGCTTTTCATGCAAGTTATATTTCAACTTCATAACAAAAGGAAATAAATTTCAAAAAGTATTTCAGGAGACAAAATGATATGGATTGTATTCAAAGTTGATTTAAATAAATCCTTGGGGTCATGAACCACAATCAATCCCAATTTGCAAATATGCTTATAACCTTATGCCAATACAAAACCTAATAATAACTCAAACACAAAAACCTATTGTTCTTCCACCAGCAAGAGTATTAGGTTAGTGGTGCTACCCATTTTAAGTGGTTAGAATAGTTTGCAAACAAAGCAACCTTTTTAGTTTGTACATAAATGCAACTCTCCAATGTATTAGATGACGCATCTTAACATGCCAACATCGTGCATGCCATTGAAATACAAGAATTGTTTCAACTTCTAAGTTGGTATTGCAAGACGTAGGTAGGACTCATGCCCATCTTTGAGGTGCAAATAGTGATATTTGTCTAATTCAACCTTCAAGCATGCAAGACTATGGTTGAACTAATTTAAGGCTAAAACACAAGAAGATCGACATGAACTTTGGAGTTCACCAAATGGGTTGGTAATCTTTTTGAAAGTAGGTGACTGATAAATAGTTTTCAAAGACTTTTGCCAAAGTCATGAAAAATTTCTCCTTTCCCAAAATTCCATTTAGATGATCTTCATCACTGTATATTATTCTTTGCTACTTTTGATTTGTTTCTTTCTTTTTGCTCCCTTCATTGGTTCATTTCCATAAAGACCTAAGAGAAATTTCATAGTGTATTTGGAGGATACATTTTTGCATTTTGAAAAACAAAACACCCACAGGAGTAGGTATTTTGCATTTCAAAATGGCCACCCTCTCTTTTTATTTTCACCCATGCATATTATTTATTCAGGGTTTGATTATTTATTCTCTTTTTCATCACTAGGTAGATATCTTTTCCTAGGTCCACATGTTGCCTTTTCATTTAGAGTTGCTTCCTTTTTTGTCTCCTAATTTTTGCACACAATTAAAAATTATTTCTCAAAAATTTGACTTGTTTTGAATGGTATATAGTTTGACCCACAATGCTGTGGTTGCTTCCATTGTTCACAATTAAGAATTGAAGCTGAACCCCACAAAGGGGTACCAAGTTTGAACTATGAACACATGGTCAATGTTCCAACCTTTTCTTAAGTACAATGGAACAAGTTACATGCGTGGTAAAGCCCCAGGCCTTGAGCTTTACTAAAAGTAAAGACGTGCTCCGATTTATTGGACTTGCCTTACCAAGGCAAGGATATTGGGTTTAGATTCATTATACGGTATAGAGTATACCGTAGCCTAGGGTCAGTTTCCACATTGACAAAACGAATAATTAATTTTTTCAAAAAATTATTTCATTGTTTCGAAATTTGAAATTATTGAATTTTCCATGATCTACAATGATGTTATCTCATAAGTAGTAAAAATATTCAGAGTGTAGCCTATGATAATTATGATGATTTTCAACATGTGAACTTCAGATTTTTCACAAAAATTCATTTCACTATTTTGAGGATTATTTAATGACGAAACTAACCCTAGGGTTTAAGATAGTAGCTTAAGGGATTTTGGCCCCTAGGTGATAGGTCTATTTTTATACGAGGATTTTTGAAAGATGATATTTTGGCTTGTGTTGAAACTTGAGATTAGTTATAGAGTTATAATATCTTGCAGGATTTTGGTTTCTTTAAGAGGATTTTCAATGTAAATGGTTTTCCATTGATACCCAGATGGCATCACGGGGTACATGTTGGGTATGAGGAAGAGGAAGATAAAAAAAGGGAAACATCCCCCCACAAACACCAGAGGAAAAAAAATCCACTAGGTAACATGCCCTCCAATTACCTGAAAAAATCTCAGAGCAGCTCTTCAGGGCTTTAATGTGGGACATGCATGAATGGGTTCCTTCAAAGCAAAGAACCCTGAGGCTTGAGCTCCAATTCTTTCTTCCAACTTTCACTCTGTGGGTTATACCAGACTACACTTTTTGGACCAAAACATGAATAGAGACAATCTCAAATTTGAATTTTGGTCTACCTAGTAGTAGCAATCTAAAAACCATGGACTGAAACAAAAACCAACAATCCAAAAATGTGGTCCTTTTTTCAGATTTTATAATTACTTTGACCAAAGTTGGTGCTTTTATATGTAGTGTTAGGGACTAATTATCACACTACCATTTTTCCACCCAATAAATTCAAGTGTTCATACTACATAAACTTCAAAAGTGTTCTAAAACATGGAAAACTACGACCTATAGACTTAATTAGGTTTCTGGTAACTTGATATGATAAAATGTGATTAAAAACATATGACACAACCAAATAATCCATCAATTTAAGATTATGGGCAAATGTGTGTTGATTTCATCATTCATTGAATGACTCCTTGCAGTGGGATATTTTAACATTCCAAACTCTAAATGCAAGGAGGGTACATAAGAGGTCAACCTTACATTGATGACCAAGTTGTTAAGTACAATGAGTTTGATTATTATTTTTCAATAATTCCATAATTTATATCAAACAAAGTGAATCATCTAGGTTGCTATGGTGGAAGACTCCTTCATTTTATTTTCTTTTTCTTTAATGCTTGCTTATTTTCTTTTTTTTTCATTTCATGTTTTCAAGTTCTACCATGCTTCCTTTTGTGATTTTGAATAACTTCAAGTTAAAATCCATCTTCCCTCTTGCTACAAATGCTAAGACTATTGATGTAGAAATGTTTGATCTAAAACCTTTCATTGTAACATCTGCTTTAGAACCTCTTGCTACAACATTTGTTTCAAAACTTGCTTTAGAACTTGTAAATCAAATTCGTTATACTTTAACAAAGAAAAAAAAACGAGATCATGAAGGTATAAGATAGTTCCAAGATAGATGGGTGCCATGTCTTCCTTGGGCAATGCCATAGTAGATGATATAGGTAATGTGCATCACATACGATGTGCAATTTGCTTGAAAGTAGAAGGGAAGGAAAAGTTGTTAGTTCTTAAACTTGTTAGTTTACTTAAGCATGCAAGTAGGCGCAAAGCCAAAGTTCCTAGTCACAATGTGGAAGTTGGTTTTTTTATTTGGATCCTCAAAGCTAACATGTTTAGAATGAAAAAATCTACATAAATTGTCATTCAATTCTATATCCTTTTGTTCCAAAAATTTCCAAGACAAGGAAAACAAATTTGTGGAGTTTACTATGGTGTTTCATTTGTTGTCTTGGGTTTGGATAATGACAAACTTTGAAGGATTACAGGATTTGTTCACTATGTTTAAGGTCAAACACACACCAATAAACATTGGGTTGATTCTTCAAGTTGGGGTATTGTTGAATCAATGAGTGATTTGTTGTTGCAATCCATTCACAAAGTTGTTAATTTCCTATTTGTAAGTGTGGATGAAGTGACAACCATAGGTAATGCATCCTATATTTTTTTTCACATTTATGTTGTTCAAGCTTGGAAGTGAATCCACTTCTAGTTTGTGTGGAAAAGGTTGAAGTGCAAGGGACAACTAATAATGTGCTTTAGTTCATGTTTAAAACTTTGGAAACTTTTGTTTGTATGAGTGTTGAAGTATTGGGAGGTAAATTCATTTCCATTGGAACAAATAGCAACAATGTTTTCCAGAGTTCAAAATTTGTTGTGACTATTTAGATGAAGGAAATAATGGTTCCATTTTTTATGGGAATGCACTATTTTTCTCATTGAACAAACTTGGTTGTATTGGTGCTTTTAAAATTCAGTTTGGTGGCTCAATTGGAGGCTTTACTTTAAACTGTGTATGCGGTTTTTTTTTTTCACTCATCTAAGAAGTGCTTTGAGTTTTATAAACTATGTGAAATGTTCATGGGAAAAAAAAGGTTGTTTTGGAATGTGAAGACCATATGGATTAATATTTTATCTCTTATGTAGCTAGTTATAAAATAGTATTAACCCTTGATTACAAAGATGTATGTTGATGCTCCATTGTGGCAAAAAACTTGAGTCTTTTTATGTGCATCCTTTAATCAAATTGCCCATTGCAATCCCAAGATGTTTTTGTGTGTGACTTCATTGATGTGGTGAAAGTGTGCCAACTTGAGCTTTATCGGCTCTATTATGATCCATATGTTAAGTTTGATTACCCAATTTTTTATGAGCTTAATGTTTCTTAATCATTCATTTGTAAGAATTTGCCAATGAATAGTGTGCATATTTAAATGGTGAGGAACCTAATTGTCTTGTTATCGAGTTTGTTAGTTTTAAATTTGTTGTCAACCACCATTGTTTTACAAGTTTTTTGAAACTTGTGTTGAGGTCAAACTTCCCTTTGGTGATGGCTCATGTGAAATCAAGTTGTGAAAATTCTACCAAAGCTCTAATGGATGAACTAAAAGGCAAATTCCCAAACCATGAGTTGATGTTAACATTGGGTGTGATTCACCCAAACTTTTAAGCTCAAAACCTTGATAATTTTGGTGATGATTCTCATTGATATTTGATTGTTATCAACACTACCTATTGTAGCCCTTCTAAGGTTAAAAAAGATGGGGTGTGGGTGAAAGCTTTCTTTGATGATCATCTTTTGGATTCACAATGCACTTTCTTTAAGTTGACAATGGTTACAAACAGTGAATAAGTTTAAAAAGAGTTTTTTGATGTTAACCTCATGTCTTGATTGTGGGCTAGGATTAGTGTTTTTACATCTTCAAGCTGAAGTTATTAGAATTTATTAAGCTCATTGAAATAGCTTTTGTTTAAGTCTTGGGGTCTGTGGAAGATGAATGTTGCTATTTAGTAGTGGTGTTCATAAAAAACAAATTATCAAACCATTTGACATGCCATTTGGATTTATGCATTTGATTTTATGCACAACGGTTTTACACACTTGGGGACTTCCCATTTGAAAAGGCCATCAACTTGTGGGAGAACATAAAGCCCAATATTGTGTTGATTCTTGAAAACATATGTTCTTTACAATTGGCAAAACTTAGGTTTTATTTTCCTATTCTTTACTTGTTGGGGTATCTTACATTATCCATAATGTAAAATGCACACTTATAATGAATCTACCTTTTTTTTCTCTTTTGAAACTCATGAATTTTTTTTTGGATATCATGTCTTCTTGAATCCTTACATATTCCTTGAATCATTATAGGTTTGTTGGTTAGTAAGGAATGTAGCACATGACATGGAGCAAGGAGCATGGCTTGGGGTTTGTGTTCAAATTTTGTATTTGGTTGTATTCGCATTTTATTGTTTATATTATAATGGTTTGGGGCTCTAGTGGGTTGTGGCTATAGGAACATTATTTTGCACCAAGCAAAGCCTCTTTTAAGACTATAGTTGAACTCCTCAAGCAGTGGCTTGTTCAATTAAGCAATGTGCATAAAATTTAAATTACTTTGAACTTGCAAAGTTTAAAGGTTAGAATAAAAATTTGAAATTTGAACATTCATTACTATAATTTTTCATTGCATTGTGCAACATGGATTCAAACGCAATGTGAAACCTTTTTAATCTAATAACTATCAAAATACAAATGTTTTGAATAGCCACATTAACTATAAAAAAGTTATAGAATTGCCAATTTCTTGAATTTTTTAAAAAAATTAACCAATTTTTTTCTAAGAAAAATGGCTCAAATCACCATATTACATATTCATTCTTCACAATTTTAGCCACTTTAGGAACGTTGAAAAATTGAAAACAAATGCTAGTCCAAACAAACACATTTCAATTTTTCATGTTATTTAAAACCTTGTTTATTCTTAACAAATCATAATAACCAAAATGGTTGTTCCAACATTTAAAGGGGTTTATAACATATGAACACATTTCATATGCCCCCTATTTATAGATGGTCCTTAACTTGATGTCTAAGTGACTATCCATATCCAAAATGTTTTGATTTTTTAGTATATTTTGTGCTCAACTTCCTTCACAATTTTAAAAGTTAAAACATATGAACTTTAGTTGTTTATAAAAGTCATTGTTTACAAAATATTAACATGGTGTACTGTGTGATCTCAGTTTGTCTGTTGAATTGAATGTCATTGATATGATTAAAGGTATGTAACATTCATAAGGTGCAAACTTTTTTGGCACCAAAAATATGTGTGCCTTAAAGGCGATGTTTTGGATGAGTTTTAACAAGGGAAAGATAAACTTATGGACAATTTATTTGAATGCCAAACCTTCATGTCAAATGAACTATTTTTCATGCATCCAAAGGCCACCCCACATGATACAATTCAAAAGAAGGTGTAGAACCTTACATGGTAGAAGGTAATATCAACTTGGTAGATTTATCAAGTGGCCTTACCATAGGAATCCACAAAATGGACTACATCACTTACTTGCTTTCTATAACATTACATGTGTTACACATCAAAACATGGTCAAGGATGCATGCATACATGGAAACAATGCATTTATTCATGGTGTATAATTACACAAATGTTGGGGCAATGGGTAGTCAATCAAATGGAGGCCTAAGAGGCCAAAACTTTCAAAGTGTGTCAATTGTATTTAGAAGGATGGCTTTTGTGTGTAACACATTATTTTTGTGAGCTTTTAAGTTTTTTGGAAAATGACAATAGAGGGCTTTTGGCTTGATGAAATTTGAACATGTAGTTTTCCTTCTTTAATATGGTTCTTTTACAAATATTTTTGTTTCTAGTTGGTAATAATAATATTGATAACACAATGTCACAAGTATATTACATGATTTCCATTGAATTTCCTTGTTGATTTTTTCCCCTTAATTATGTTTGCCGCCTTTTGGATGGAGTTGAAATTTTAATTTATCCTATCAATTAGGATCTTTTTCTTTTACATCAGTTTTTTTTTCAAAGATCACTCTTAAAAAAGTTAGTCATCTAAATTTTCTCCTAGGGTTGGAGGATGTCCAAGTGGATTTCAAAAATTTTGATTCATATTTTGAATGGTGGTGGAAATTTACCACCTTTGATATTTCCCCTTCCCATGACATTTACATTTTTTCAAGGTTCTAAACATCCTTTAGGTTCAAGGTCCTACGTGGTGCATTAAAGGTTCGAATATGCCAAAAAGTTTTTTCCCTTGACATCTAAGGTAAGGGATTGTGATGCTAATTTAATTTCAACTAGACTCTATGCTCCAATACCATATCTATGGAGTTGAAAAATGTTGGTTTCATTTCTAATTTCTAAGTTTTTTTTGGAACAAAACTCTTACCTTCTAGATGTTTTGGCAAATGAACTTTTAACAACCTTCCTTTCCAATAACACCCAAAGAGAGCTTGTGATCCCTTGTCGCCTTTGCTTTTGGTCATATTCCTCCTTTTGACTTACTAGTTGGAAGGTTCAATTGACTTTGACCCACCATTTTACGGTGTTTGAACCTTCACACCTTATTTGATGTTCTTTCAATTCACTCACTTAATGTTTGTTGAACTTGCATCCTTTCATGTTGAAGTTTAAGCACAAAAGTTTGATGAATAACCTATTCTCTCCATGCTTAGATTCTCATGAAAAACTTTATTAAAAATTGAAGTTAAAGTTTTCTAGTATTCTAGTTGTTAGCACATGCGCTAATAGTAATGGACATGTAAGCAATTAAGATTTGTGTTGTGTGTGATGTTTTTTTTGCTTCAATTGGTTGTCAAGTCTATTTTGGGCCTCCTTTGTGCACATGGATTTGCACTTTTACAAATATTGTCTACATATATATATCTTTATTGTTCTTTGATAAATCTATAAGCAATGAATTGCAACTTTGAAAGCAAGGTTGTTGGCCTAAGAACAAGAAATTGCCAAAAAATTGATCCCCCAGTAGCCCCCAATTCTTGACACATCCCCCCCTACACTCCATGCCAAGAATTTGAAGAGATTCTGTGTTTTTTTTTTCCACTTTCATGTCTAGCATATTTAGCCAAATTTGGCTAAATTATTTTCTTGATGATTGCCACTTTGAATCCATCACAAAATATTTAAAAGAAACCCTGGCTCCCTCCCCATAGAGAGTTAAAAAAATTCTACCAA
>Ga0116228_10004390_pt1 | contig 12495 bp, 8 predicted proteins | sample S1TSphfallax_2_FD_89694 | JGI IMG/M metagenome (GOLD analysis project Ga0116228, IMG submission 89694) | Host-associated microbial communities from peat moss isolated from Minnesota, USA - S1T2_Fc - Sphagnum fallax MG | ecosystem: Host-associated > Plants > Peat moss > Unclassified | place: USA...
CCATAATAAATATTCATTTTCACATTTGTTTTGCACATTTCATGTTAAAAAAAAAAATTTTTTTTTTTAATCACATAATATTGTTTTGCTCCTTGTTTGGAAATTAGACTTAAACCTTTTTTTAAACCTTGGTTCGCATGGTTTTTCATGTCCTTGACAATATTCTCATAAATATATATTATAATAATTTAATATCAATTAGAAACTTATTTCTCATGAAAATTTTAATTTATAGGTTTTGAACTATGTTATTATGAATATAATTTATGAAAAGCCTTTTAAATATTGGTTTGATGAAAGTTTAAATATACACAAATTTGAAAGGAAATATTTTTGACAATATTTTTTCTTCATGGGAAGGTGTTTTCATCATCCACCATTCATGAAAGGTTTTGCCATGGTGAGATAATATGAAAGCAATGTATCAAACAAAACATGCCCAATGTGATAGAAAATTTTATATTTTGACATGAGAGGATTAACAAACAATAAGCACATCTTGCCCATTAGAGTAGTGAATCTTACTTCACTTGTTAACTTTAAGCAACACATTGTACATGAAGGTCTCATTATCTTGGGTTGGAGATTATGTCATTTTCTTCTCATAATAGTGACCAAAATGTGTCTATTGAACATCATTCAATTATTGAATTTGATACCCAAGACCATAATGTCATGGAATGGCTTCACCTTGTTGAGTTAGTCGCCTAGCTTGCGCCCCTAATGGGGGCTCGCATAACAATTTACCCAACAAGAACATGGGTAGGGCAAGACCATTCCATCATATGTGGTAAAGATGAACCTCATAGTCTTTGCAATCCATTTAAAATAAAATAAATCATTTCACAACCTTTAAATTTACATTTGGAAAGAGTTTCTAAGGATTTATGATCCATGTTCATAAATCATCACAATTCCCACATCACAAAAGTATTGATTTAGGTATGTAGAAATCCAAATTGATTGAATAATATTAATTGTTGCACAAATTAATCCATTAGCATATTAGTCAAATTTCAAAATTCCCTAATTTTTTGCTAAATTTGGATTTGGCCAAAAATGGGTGGATCATGGATGTGCATTAGTTGTAGTTGTTGATGTGCATGAAATGTCTCACAACATTACCTTCTTGTTAAATTCCCAAACTTTAATTCAATAAGTAAAGAAATTGATTTGGAGCTAAGTTCATCATTCCCCCAACATTGCAATAATTGAAATCATATTACATTGTAGAATATTTCTATAGTGAAGTTGAATGCACAATGAGCTTGAATAAATTAGTGTTGTAGCTCATTCATATAAGGATAGTGATGATGGTAACATTAGATTTTCTATATAGGGGGGACAATTGAAGGGTCAATGTTTCATCTTATCAAATTAATAGATTTTTTTGGGGTATTTTCTTAAAATGGAATAGAAAGGTGTGTGCATGTGTGTGTGTGTGTGTGTGTGTTTTGTAGCTATTTAAATGTTTTCAACATTGTAAAGCCATGAATGATGGAAGTGACGAGCAAATTTTCAATATTTTTTGCACTAACTTACATCCCATTTTTTCTTCTATTGAATTTGAATTTAATTCAGTCACATTGGGATTCAATTCAATTCAAATTCAATTCCAATAAAATTTGAATTCAATTAAATTAAATATGAACTCAATTGAATTTGAATCAAATTTGAATTAAGTGCAATGTGTAATGTCATTCGATATGTTCATTAGAATGGAACTTAATTTCCACCTTTTTTTTATCATTTCATCCTCATTACTAATGCACATGTACAAAAGCGCAAAGCCCAAATAAACATCCATCATCATATAAAACTTGTAGCATTAGGCCTAGAAGGTTTGGAGATTTGAAGATCTTAGGAAGAGAAGGAATTACCAAGGGCATAACTATTGTAATTACAAGCCTTAGCTAGGTAGTGTTTTGTTTTTAAATTTCTCTTGCAAGTTTGTAAGTTGAGATTACTTATGTTAGTCTTCTTATTGCAAGCTTTGGTTGAAATAACTAGTGTTGATTGTTTGAGAAGAGTTGAGAATAAATGTTTGTTGTTGCTACTTTTTGAGAGTCAAATCTTATGTATAATAAAATCATATGTGTATGCATCGATTTAAGGTCTCTTGACAAATATGATTTTATTGACTAAACATCCAAGGATTAATCCTAATATGATCATGACATGATTAATATGAACCAAAATCTAGGTCACATGCTAATCTATCCTCTTTTTTAGCCTAGAAGCAAGAATGTAAATATCATATTTCACTCACCCATCAATGGAGATCTATAATGAAATTGAACATTCTAAATGAACACACACACACAAGAAAAATAGATCCAAAAAATTCATGATTAAATGCAGCTAGGGAATAAAACAATATTTTATAAGTTATTTAAGCTCATCTCATCACAATTATGTCATTTGAACACAACAAAACTCAGTTGTAGCTAAAAATAATACTAATGTACCTAATTCCAAATGAAAGAAAACCCAACAACTAACATAAAAAATATTATATGATTTCGTCTTTAAAATAATATAACCAACCCAACAACTAATCGGTAATAATTAAAGAAATATTTAAATTAACTAAATTAGATATATATGATGATTAGTAATTGTTATTGATAAAATAATACTTATTTATTTATGAATTATTTATAATATAATTATATTTACAAAATTAATGTTATGTAGTATTATTTAAATGATAATATAATAAATTTCATTATTTATATTAAAGGATCCATGAGTATATTTATAATATACATTGGTATAATAAGGCCACAATCTCATTTTGATTGCACTAATTTTAAGGTTTCATTAGTCATTAAAATAATCAATTTTAATGAAATAAAAAAAACGACCCATCTAGTTATGCTTGTCATTTTTTATGTGGATGTGATTTCTTGTCAAAATTTTAAATTACCACACATTTATTGCATCTTTGTTGAAATTTTTCATTTTTTGAAATGAAAATTTTAAAATTAATCACATGGTATCCAAACATGGTTCATATTATGTGAAATGACATGGTTCAATATACCTTCAACTTCCATAAAGATTAAAATTCATTAAATTTTTTTTGGGAGTATATTTTTGTTTTTTAATACACAAGTACATTACATTCAATTTTCACAAATATATTCAAATCTCTCACTTTATAAAATGAAATGAAATATTTTATTTTATAATATCTTGTCGAGGTTATATTCTAACATAACATGCAAAAATGTTGTGAATTTTTAAAAATCGTTTATGGTGGGATACACTCAAACATGCACATCCAAAGGGGGTCACCATAATATGTTTTCACCCTAACTTTATATGTTGGATGTGATAAACATTGGTAGAAGCCCAAATGGTGGGTGATGGGGAGAGACTTTTATATAAAAGGCAAGAATTTGTGGTGTTTGTGGAGGAAGAGGTTAATGAAAACGGGATGTAAATTGAACGACCCTTGTATTTTGTGTGATCATTACCAAATGTCAAATTGTCATTTTAATGTAATGTATATGTCACAATGAACACCACATATTGTAATGGATGAAACCACCAAGTTTATTTCACACATGAGGTGGTTTTTGTGTCAGAAAAATGACATTCTCTTGTAGTCCCTAGGTTGTCCAATCATTTATTAGTAATAACAATTATGTGATAGTTGATCAGAAAACTAACTCATCAATTTTCATCTAAATGTGAACTAGACCTTGAAAATTAATTACATTATTTGTAAAAAAGATCATGAAACCCATGTGCCATTAATGACTTAACACAAATCCAATTCTTAAATGATGGATGATTCAATAAAGGTGCAAGTTACAACTTTTTATAATAATCCTTCAATTTGACAACTAGTTTGGTGTAATTTCAATCCTTGCAACAAAATAATAATAATTTGATGGACATTGAATTCTAATTGTTGAAATAAATGTAATTTAATGGATGATGTGCTCAAGGTATGTTATCCAATTTTTTACTTCGGAAATGTTGCCCCAACATTCAATCAAATATTCTAAAAATATTAATTGGAATCAATTATCCGAACAATGATAACTTATTAAAGGATTTGATGTTCAAAATTTATGCCATAAATTTTTTTTCATACACAAATCATGTGATTAAATTTTATTTGAAGGGTAACTTCTATTCATGAATACCCTTTTTTCTAGAAAATAAGAATGATTGTACACCTATTATTTAAAAGTGGAGGGAAATTATGCATTTTATAAAGGTGGAAAAACCTTTTCACTTTGAAAGAATATGTGTGAAAAAAAATAAAAATTTGATAATTGGTTTGTGAAAATTGTTAAAAAATATTTTTATATTTTTAAAATTGTGAAAAATTACGCCTTTTGAAAATTTATACATATTTTGATTATAAATAAATACAAATTATGATACCATAGTTGATTTCATAACCTTAGTTTTTAAAAATGAATTAATGGATTTTTACAACCTTCTGTTACAACTAAAACATTAATAAAATCCATGTCACATTAACCATCGTAGATAGTTGGGGTTACAAGAGTTTTTAAAAATGTGAAAGGTTACAAATTCACACAAAGCACATAAATCAAAAAGTTGGGTGGCAAATGAGTCAATTCCCCTTTTTTTAAATCATTTTATCACCTATTTTGTCATTGCTATTACTATTTAAGATCTCAATCTTCTTTTGATTTTATTTTTTCCTTACATTTGGTGGTGGATTTTTTGTTTATTTGGCCTTATTTTATATATATATTATTTTATTTTTTATGTCATTATTGCAACCCTAGCTTTGGGTTCACGACCAAAGTAAGGGCTTGCAAAGGTGCGGGCTAAAAGTGAAGCCTAGGAATCACATTTCATGCTCTCGGGAGTGTAGGAGAATGTGAGGGAATGAATTTAGACACTCTCAAGTGGGCTCACACTTTGAGAGTCGGGTCCTGATGGATTCTTGAATTTTTAAAGGGTGATTTTAAGGGTCAAAACTCATTAGATTGGAAAGTGTTTTATACCATTGGAAATCTCTTGAGACTTAGATTTTAAAAATGGGCTCGCATGACCCATTTGAGGTACTTAAAACAAAAGTTATGGCCAAAATGAAGGTCATGAGTCAATTTGCCAATTTGACTCTCGACCATTAAAATTTGGGAATTGCCCTTATTTACTTGTGTTCAGGCAATGTTTCACATATGATTGAAAAGATCTTGACATGGGCTACAACTTTGCTTTAGACCTCACTTCAATTGAATGTCTGTATAAAAAATTATGGGCATTCGAAGTTGTGGGAGTCCCAATTTAGGGAATTTCGAGACTCCCAACTTGGGAATCCTGGGACAAAATGACATTTGGGTGCAGGCCATGTGACTATGCACAATGAATATTATAAGGGGAAGGTGGTGGCTTCCCCCAAATTCGGGCCGTGGTGAATCTTATGAATTTATGTTTGCTTGTGGTTTGTTCATGCACCAAAAGTGCTCCAATTACGCACTAACCAACTTGTTGTTTGGTTTATGTATGTCCATGTGAATAATTGACTCGCTTGTCACTCATCTTAGTCCCCATCCCACAGCTCTAACATGCCCCTTTATCTTCGAAGTGCTGCAAGCCAAGGAACATACACTAACTCCTTATCCTTTCATTGTTTTCACCTTTAGACTCACAATTGAGTCTATCAAGGAGCTTGGGGGTGTGTTGGTCATGGTTACATACTTCATATGTGACCAGTCTCACACCTTCGATGAACAAAAATTTGTTGGGGTTTTTTTTTAAAAACAATTTGCTTATATTAACTGTCGACCATGAATAATAATAATCTCCATAACACCCATTTGATTTATCTTCTACATGGTCTTTTATCATACCAAAATGGTAGATTATGGTGTGACACTAGTTTTAATTTTTCGTTTGACATTTGGGAAAAGAGATATTGAAAATGCAACTATAAGGATCAAAGGAATGAAATTGGAAGGATTCCAAAGGCTCAACACAAAATTCTCAAATTATGTGCAATGCATTTAGAAACAAACAAGAGATAAGTGGAGCAAGATGAAAACCAAATATGGATCTAAAAAAGTGGAAACGACAAATGCACCTTCTTTTCACTAGCCTTGGTTTAACAAATTTGGGCACATTGATGGGTCTCGTTTGACTATACCTACCTAGAAACCATAACAATGTCATCATCATCTTCATGTCCTTACATCTTTTCCTTGTGTCCTAGGATGCATCATATTAAGCTTGCAAGACCAAATTATTGAAGACATCACATTCTTGAATCCATAAGACCACTATGATGATGTTTTGTGTCAATTTGAATATGCAATCCTTTCAAGCTTTGGAATTTTCCTAGCATTTTTTCAACAACTATGAAATTTAGAAAAATCTCAAGCTTGTAACAATCCATATATAATAGCATGTTACATTGTTTAATGGTGTAACACTTAGGTGTAATTAAATTGGCTTATCATGTGTCATTTGAATTTAGATGACAATGTTTCCTTTTTGTACTTTGGGAATTTGAATTAATTTATGAAGTAGGCAACTAGATTTTGCAATACAATTCTAAACATCAAGGCAATGGTGAAATATTTGGATGTTACCAAAATGGGATTCAATCTTGTTGCTCATGATCCACACCTCCAAATACTTTAAGTGAAACACATAAAATTGTTTTAAATATTTTATTTTATAATAGGTTCTATTACATTGTTAACTATAGATGTAAATTGTCAACACAACATTACAAATGAGCCAACCACACATGGTTATCAGTTACAAACATTCTAATTAAACATTTAGGTGTGGATATGGATTCAAGTGCAAAGGTTTAGGGTCTCTGAAGCTTATGCCATCAATAAAGGTTATGAAAACCTTTGTACTTTCTTTATATTTCCCAAATGATTCAATTGACATTATAATGATTTCATCTAAAAAACTTTCTCTACATATTATGGTTTCATGAATGCATTAGAGCAAAGAGGGAAGCCACGAGGTGAAGATGAGGTGATTAAAAAAACAATTGGACCAAGAGAAGGATAATTTTTCTTTCAACTACTAGCAATGGTGGTCATTATTTGTTCAACATTATTTTGGACACTTTTTCAATTGTTACGCTTTCATCTTTTTTATTTCATCTTTATAGAATTAATGGTGGATAAGTTTTGTTGTTTGGTCACAAGGGATCCAAGTGGCCAAGGTACGTCTATGGATAGATGAAATTGCAATTGTAGGATACAAATTTGCAAGATAAGTGTTTTTTTGTCTCTATCCTCACTTTTTATTTTCCAAGCTTGAAGGAAGGGCCATTGTGCAAGCTTGAACCCACCTTTTTCTTTTTGCATACATCATAGTAGTTTTGCAAGAACCAAGGAAATTAGAGATTAAAGTATGTTGTTTCTTTTTTGCTTGCAATGTATTGGACATTAAAAATAATTTGTGAAGAACATCAATTCGAATAGTGTTCGTCGTCGTCGTCTTGCAATTTTTAAAAAAGGTTTACAATTAATGGTTTAAGGTCATCTAGTTCAATATTAGTTCCACATTATCTATCAAAAAATCTAGCATTTGACTAAACATGTTTTACCCCACTTTGCAAATAGCACCAACATAACCTTCTAATCTTATGAATTGTGCATATATGACACACATATATGTAGTCTTCATAACTTGTTAAAAAACAAACATTTTTTGACTAGAGAAAAAACTTTTACTTTTGTAAAAAAAAAGATATGTTAGGTAACATAGTTTCACTATTGACATAAGTACCTAATGCAATGTTGCAAAATTCAATCCAAGAATTTAAAGAAGTTAAAGAAATCCAAGTTAGATTAATGAAATTTAAATCTTACATTATTCGTCCTTCCAATTTGTGAGGTGGAGTTGACAAATTATAAAAATCATAGTGATGCACCTCCACTTAGTCATATAAAATATATCAAAGTTGGAATAAAAAATAACCTTGTGTATGCATAACTCAATACCCTAGGTGTAAAATGTGAAGTTTTGTGTTGAAATTGTCATTTATATTTGTTTAAACTAATCGTGATGGACAAAACAAATTGCCATTGACCAAATTATGAACTTAGATCATAACATGCACATTTTAACAAATTTTTTATTAAAAAAATCAAGAATTATATCAAATGACAAGCACACATCCTTTAAAAAAACATACAATAGAAACACATGACAAACCTCAAAAATGAGTAAAAAAGAGTTCAAAATAGGTTGATTGTTAGTCCCATAAACCATAACCCTTAAACTTTAATTGTATATCATGTTTGAACTTTTTAGAATTTCATAATATGATACCTAATATAATTGAATGGTTAATTAAACTACTTTCAATTCTATATTCTTATGAATCTATACTATATCAATGATTATTGTAAATGTTGAATAAGATAATTAGAAACATTTGAAATTTTAATGCCATATGTTGTTGAAAATTTATTGTAATTACAAGACATATACATTACAATTAATTTTATCACATCATGTTCATTTATTACATGAATAATCATATGCAAAAGATACCATTTTTATACTCATGTATTTTATATTCATATCTTTTATAATGAAATTTCATCTAAGTTCACATATAATTATTGTTATATCTCATATAACATCTTTGTTTTCTACAATACCTTCATAAGGTCAAAAACCTTCATAATTGTAACAAACATAATCTAACATAAGTGCCCTTCCATAAAAATAAGGGTTCATGATTTGCAACCATACTTGTTGGCTTCCTTAAAACCTTCCTCAAACCTTAACAACAACACTATTCATCAAACTAGAAACCTTCATTATGGTACAAAGAATTTTTTCAATATTGACATTTCATACTCATATTAAAGGGCTTTAGACCTCCAGTAGCCTTCCAAAATCAACATAAATTTGAATCAATTATAAAGTTGGGGTGACACATGTCACCTTCACATGCAAAGATTGTTAAAGTTAAAAATCAATGTAACAACTAAGCTTCTAAATTTAAAATCAGCAATAATCTTCAAAGCTCGTACTCCTCTCTATTTACCATTTTGAAATAATATACATAATCAAGACAATAATCCTAAAAGATGCAATGGGAGTGTTGAAAGAGTTTTTACAAAAAATCATAGGATTGGTTGTTTGAAATTGAAATGTAAACAAAAAGTTTGTGCAATTGTATTTGTGTCAATGTTCCAACAAAGGGGGTGTAGTGGACTGGGTTTATATTGGTTAGGGAGGTGGTTGCAACACCTTATCAATTCATCAAGCATTGTAACTTACTTTTGGGGTTATTTGTTGGTCTCTCATTTGCCCTGAGAAAATTTGTTTCATGGACAATTTGGAAGAGAAACTTTCAACATGTGGAAGTTATTTTCCAAGTTGTCATGGGAACTTCCACAACTTGGAAGTCACTCATCAAACTATCAACTTTTTTTAAGCATTTAAAAAAAAAATTGTTGTGCTTTATGTCGGGGAAAGGTCTAGGTTTAGACCCTTCCATATTTTTGACACCCTTTAGCCCATTGGCCTTAGGGGATCTCAAATATTGAAAGGTTTAAGCCTAGATCCTTTCCCTATACAAAAAACTTCTCAATGATGGTGTGAAATGGTATTCATGTTCAAAGAAGTTCTATAATCTATTGTGCCTATAACCAAACAAGTTGTTGGGCCCTTCTTTTAACAAGCAAGCAAAGGTGTGTCCATGTACAATGTTGGTAATTTGCTCAATACATTACAAGAACACCAAAGGATGCATGGTAATTCTACCTTTTTCATGTTGAAGGCCATGGAAGGTCCTCCCAACATGAACCTTCAAAATGATGGTGGGCTTTTAATTAAGAAAGGTGAAACAATCTCCAACCAAACATTAGAACCCAACATCCTTGAGTAAAACATTGCTTACCACTCCAACCACACAATGATAGTGAGCTTCATCGGTGCTTGAAAACCACATATACAAATTTGATGTAAGTTGAAGGTTCCATTATTTGACAACTTGTAATTCAATGATGATGAAGAAGCTTTTGATTCTCACATCTCAAAAGAACTTGTGGGGGGACAACGATTTTCCAATAGTAAATTTTCATGTTCAATCTAGACAAGCCCATAGGATTGAAGCTACATGTCTAGGTGACATTATGTACATTCATGTTGGAGCTACCACCTCTAAATGTGAAGATAACAAGCTAGATAAATAAGATGTTGGGTGTGGACATCAACAACAAGTTGAGACAAGACCCCCACTTTTGTGTTGCATTAAATTTGGAGGTATGTTGGGTTGTGCACCTTTTGATCATGGGATAGAAAGATGTTTTGTTCCTAATCAAGATTGATTAAAATGGTACCATATTTGTTGTCATTAATTTTTACTCCTTAGTTTATGATTGTCCAATCTTAGTTGCAAGATAGAGAACAATTCAACCAATTGCTCCAAATACCTAGGGGCATTTTTTTTGAAGTTGGCAATATTCATTAAGGAAGGCGAGAGGATGACCCCTGAGCATGGAGAACAATTGACCAAACAAGCAAGTGATGAGGATGGTTTCACCAAGGTGTTGAGAAAAAAAGGGTAAGGACACAATCCAAAAGCCCAATTTCATGATCAAGATCGAAACCCTAAAATGCAAGGTAGTTATGACAATAGAAGGATGGTGACATACCGACCATTCTAGTTCCAAGTTTTACATAAAGACAAAACAATGGGAAATTCAAAATAGACTAGAGATCCCAAAATGGAAAAAGGGAGTCAAGATTTAGTGACTCCCGAAATTGGAACTCCAAGTGACAAAGATAGTTAGTTGAATTTGATAACATGGAAGATGGTGACAATTTGGCAAAGTAACAAGAAGAACCAATGAACTAGTCCTTGAGAAAGATTGGAGGCAACAAGAGGTGCATAGTGGGAAATGGAGGGTTCTAAGAACAATATGAAGAGGTAGAAATTGAAGACCTAATCCAAAGGGAGGTGATTCTTGACTCATAGGTGCCACCTGATGATTTAGTGATTATACTACTTGAAAAAGGTCAGCTTTCACCCAAAGTTGATTCAAACTTGTAGTCTACATACCAATCCACACAATGTGAGATGCACTCTACTAGAGAGCTTTCAACACAACCTTAGTTAGAGGACCATGGAACAGTTGAAGGTCCTTGAGGAAGCCCAGTCCCCACTCAACCAAACTAACACCTCAGGACCATCACTTCAGTCCCCAACCAAAAGCTTCCAAAATGAACTCAAAGGTGATGAACATTTCACAAGGTATTGGGTGCATTGAAGGTGCAGATGACAGATTTCAGGATGCCCCCACCAAGTCACCCACCTTTGGCTAGGTTTAGAGGGTGCACAAGATGTAGGAGCAATCCCCTATAATGCGACTCCACCCAAGACCTCTAAAGGATCTTAATGGAAACAAGGAATATGAACTAACACAAATGTGTGAGGATCGTGCAAGTAACACATACTTGAACTTGGCAAAAAAAGAAAATAGTGTCAAGGCAGGTAAAATAATAGCTAGGGGCACTAAAGGTCAAACACCACCCAAGCAAGATGTGCCCCCCCATATCACCCTGAGTTTATGAACTCTTCAAGAAAGCAGATAGAAGATTGTGGAACATGTGAGGGGAGCACAGGAAACACACTGCCAAGAATGATTGGTGAACCATGAAGATAACCTTGCTATCTTATAATGTTCATGGGCTGAACATTGAAAAGGAGGCCCACAAACTAAGCTATTATTTCAAAGGTAATTTATCTGAAGATAGACATTTTATTTCTATAAGAACATAAATTGAGAGGGGACACAGCTAGGAGAATTGGTGAGCTTCTTTGGAGGGAAGCCAATTGTTGGTGCTCCAAAGTTGAGGAGGGATATGGGTCTAAATTGTAGCATGGTCAAGTTGGCAAAGGTGGCACATGCATATTGGTGGACCCCAAATGGACCAAACTGGCTGCTCAGTATGGTTTGGATGTGGGAAGTACATTTCTAGTACCATTTAAAAGAGAACTTTGAAGATTCTTTTCAGCAGACTAATCAAGCTGGTCTGGTCATTAGAGAGCTATGAAGACTTCTTTAGAGCTGCTAAACCTTGAGAACCTATAAAACTTATTACTATTGACTAATGCAAATTTGGCAGAATCGGAAATATCAGAATCCACAAGAGGCATATGAATGAACTCAAATCTGCATTTCTAGCTGAGAACGCTTACCCAATTAGTACCCATTACTGCTGCTGAAAAAAACATGAGGAAAGATTTATCCAACAGGAAATCTGGTCAAGAACATAAATCTAAAGCATCTGCTACCTTGAAGCTATAGAGGGACTCACAGACCTTATGTCATCCTTATTCTTCAATGACACATATTTGAAGTTAAAGAGCTGACAGTGGAACCGACAAAAACGTGGAATGAAGGGACTTCAGCATCCTATCAAAAATGACATTATTCACAAGATATTTCATTCTAGTTTTCAAATCTGACAGGTTGATCTTGGTGTCAACAGTTGAGAAATTGAAGG
>Ga0116228_10004392_pt1 | contig 12494 bp, 14 predicted proteins | sample S1TSphfallax_2_FD_89694 | JGI IMG/M metagenome (GOLD analysis project Ga0116228, IMG submission 89694) | Host-associated microbial communities from peat moss isolated from Minnesota, USA - S1T2_Fc - Sphagnum fallax MG | ecosystem: Host-associated > Plants > Peat moss > Unclassified | place...
CTTCCACCAGGAAGGCCTCGCGCGCCCTGGCAGCGTCGCCTTCCGGACGAGGCTCGCCCAAGGCGAACAACTGCACGGAAAGACCCGCGCGCAAGGCATCGCGACCGACCAGGTAGCCATCACCGCCGTTGTTGCCGGCGCCGCAGACGATGCCGATGCGCGAGGCCTGAGGCCAGCGGCGCCGGAGCATCGCAAAGGAAGCCGCCGCCGCACGTGACATCAGCTCGAAACCGGGGATGCCGGCGTCGGCAATCGCCCTAGCGTCGATGCGGCGCGACTGCTCGGACGTATAGAGAGCGGTATCGGGAGAGATGGGGGTCATCCGGTAATTATAGGAGCCCCCGGTAGAATGGACGCATGCACGATCCCGCTGCCACCGACTACGCCGCCCTCGCCCGGGACATCAAGCACTGGGCCCGTGAACTCGGCTTCGCCGACGTGGGCATTGCCGGTACCGACCTGGGCCACGACGAGGCCTACCTCGAACGCTGGCTGGCCGACGGCCACCATGGCGAGATGGACTACATGGCACGGCATGGCACGCGGCGCAGCCGCCCTGCGGAACTGGAGCCCGGCACGCTGCGGGTGGTGTCGGTACGCATGGATTACATTCCGCCGGGCACGGCCAATGCGTGGGGCGTGATCCACGATGGCGAGAAGGCCTATGTGGCCCGTTACGCCCTGGGCCGCGACTATCACAAGGTGATCCGCAACCGTCTGCAAAAGCTGGCCGCACGCATCACCGAACGCGTCGGCGACTTCGCCTATCGTGCCTATGTCGACTCCGCGCCCGTGCTTGAAAAGGCGCTTGCGCGCAATGCCGGCCTGGGCTGGATCGGCAAGCACACCGTCTTGATCAACAAGCGTGCGGGGTCGTACTTCTTCCTTGGCGAGCTGTACACCAACCTGCCGCTGCCCATCGATGAACCCGCCAGCGCACATTGCGGCAGCTGTCGCCGCTGCATCGATATCTGTCCTACGCAAGCCATCGTGGCGCCTTATCGGCTCGATGCACGCAAATGCATTTCCTATCTCACCATCGAGCTGAAGGGCAGCATCCCCGAGGAACTTCGGGCACCGATGGGCAACCGTGTTTTCGGCTGCGACGATTGCCAGCTCATCTGCCCCTGGAACAAGTTCGCGCAGGATGCGACGGAGCCTGATTTCGCTCCGCGACATAGCCTGGATGGCGCAAAACTGGTCGAGCTGTTCGGATGGAGTGAAGAAACCTTTCTCTCACGCACCGAAGGCATGGCCATCCGACGCACGGGCTACGAGGGCTGGTTACGCAACCTGGCGGTTGGACTGGGCAATGCACCGACAAGCGCCGATGTCGTCAGCGCACTTCAATCCCGTGCCCATCATGCTTCCGACGTCGTGCGTGAACATGTCGCATGGGCGATGAAGCAACACGGCATGACGTGACGACAACGCGTAGCCGTCGCTACACACCCATCAGCCTCGCCCTGTACGAAGCCGGCGTTTCGCCGAGCACCCTGCGAAACAAGGCAATAAAGGCGCTCGCCGTGGCATAGCCCAGGTCCAGGGCAATCGTCACCACGGGGCGCTGGTCGGCCAGCATTTCCAGCGCCTTGAGCAAACGGGCGCGCTGACGCCATGCACTGAAGTGAAACCCTGTTTCCGCGAGAAAGCCACGGCCAAGCGTGCGTTCGCTGACCGCCGCCACAGATGCCCAGTAGGTAACGCCGCGCTGATCCGACGGGTCATCGATAAGTGCTGTCGCGACGCGCAGAAGACGTGGATCGCTGGGTAACGGAAGGCCGAAGGACTCCGACGGCAAGCTGCCGATTTCATCGAGTATCACCCCTGCAACGCGCTCATCCGCAGTCGTCCTTTCGCCGGGCAACCAGCTGGCGGCCCGGAACACCGCCTCCCGCAACAGCGCCGATGAACGGATCGCACAGGGCCGGGAAGGCAGGTTCATGCAGGCAGCTTCATCCACGTAGACCGTCCACCCGTCCATGGCACCATGCGACCGGGCCCAGTGGACACAGTGAGGTGGCATCCACACCGCATGGATGGCAGGCACCACGCCAACACCTTGTTCCGTGCCGACAGTCAGCAGCCCCCTCACCGAACCCAGGAGCTGTCCCTCAGGATGACGGTGCGGCAAGGACCGGTGCCCGGCCGGATTGGTGCCACGCACCGCCACGATCGATTGACCCGCGGGCAACGGCAGATAGGTCGCGACGTAATCAGCCATGACGTATTTGAGCTATGGATTGACGGGAATAGCTTACTCCGGTCAGCAAGTGCCGCACTAAGGTGCTCCACGGAGGTGACACCATGACCACGAAAACCAAACCATCGCCCCTGGATCCCCCGGCGCAGGCCACCATCGACGATCTGCACGCCATGGCGAAGCGACAGCTGAAGTCCATGCTGGGCCATTACCTGCCCCGTCTTCCAAGCATGCTGCTGGGAAGGCCTGTCAAACCGCCGAAGGACATGAGCTTCTTCGACGACAAGATGCTGCCTATCGATCAGTCACAGGGCGAGCTGCTTTACCTTCTGGCCCGCTCACGAAACGCCCGGCATATCGTGGAGTTCGGAACATCGTTCGGCGTATCCACGATCTATCTGGCTGCAGCAGTCCGCGACAATGCATCGGGCGGCAAGGTCATCGGTACCGAACTCGTACCCGCAAAAGTCACCCGCGCCCGCGCCCACCTGCAACGGGCTGGGCTGGCCGAATACGTCGACATAAAAAGTGGTGACGCGCGGGAAACGCTTCGGGAGGTTGCAGACGGTATCGATTTCCTTCTGCTCGACGGATGGCCACGACTCGCAGCCGATATCCTGCACATCGTGGAACCTCGCCTGGCGAAAGGTGCTGTCGTCGTGCTCGACAACGTCGGCCAGTTCCGTGCAGAGCTGGGTTCTGCCATTGACAGGCTCACGCGCGCGCCGTTCCGGTCGGCAACGCTTCCCTTCAAGGGCGGCACGCTGGTGAGCCTCTTCGAGGGAGCCTGACGACGGGCGTCGTCAGGCGATCCGGACTCAGGCGTCCTTGAGCATCGTCCCGGTATCCAGCCAGCGCTGGTGCCAGGACAGGGCTTCCGGCAACAGGTGCGGCGTGTGCTTGCCAAAGCTGGCACGCGAGGCACGGTCGAAATAATCCTCCAGCTGCGCGCGATACGACGGGGCTACGCAACGATCGATCAGCTGGCGCGCACGATGACGCGGCGGCAGTCCGCGCAGGTCGGCCAGACCGTGCTCGGTAACGACGATGGAAACGTCGTGCTCGGTGTGGTCCACATGGCTCACCATGGGCACGATCGCCGAGATGCTGCCGTTCTTTGCCGTACTGGGGCTCAGGAAGATGGAAAGGAAACTGTTGCGGGCGAAGTCACCCGAACCACCGATGCCGTTCATGATGCGACTGCCCATGACGTGCGTGGAATTCACGTTGCCATAGAGATCGGCTTCGATCATGCCGTTCATGGCGATGCAGCCAAGGCGACGCACAAGCTCGGGATGGTTCGAGATCTCCTGCGTGCGCAGGATGATCCGCTCACGATAGAAAGCAATGTTGCGCTTGAACTCCTCGTTAGCCTCGGGGCTCAGGGCAAAGCCCGTGCAGGAAGCCACCTTGAGTACGCCACTGCGCAGCAGATCCAGCATGCCATCCTGGATCACCTCGGTGAACGCGGAGAGGTCACGGAAACCACTGCTGGCCAGGCCCGCCAGCACGGCGTTGGGAATATTGCCGACACCGGACTGCAAGGGCAGCAGGTTCGCCGGCAAGCGTCCCCTGGCCACTTCGTGCTTCAGGAAGTCGATGAGGTGTTCGGCGATACGCTCGCTGGTGGCATCACCCGGCGTGAAGGGGCTATTGCGATCCGGACCATGCGTGCGCACGACCGCAACGATCTTGTCAGGGTCGCAGTGCAGCGATGTCTCGCCGATGCGATCGTCAGCGTGCACCAGGGGAATGGGCTTGCGATGCGGTGGCAATGCCGTTCCGTAGTAGACATCGTGCATGCCGTCGATGCCTTCCGGCTGCCAGTCGTTGACTTCAACGATGACCTTCTTCGCAAGATCGAGCCAGGTCTTGTTGTTGCCTATCGAGGTAGACGGAATCAGGCTGCCATCCTCGCGAATGCCGGCGACTTCAATCACGGCGGTATCGATGTCACCGTAGAAGCCAAACCATACGTGCTGGGCGACATGGCTCAGGTGGATATCGATGTAATCCAGCGTGCCGGCATTGATCCGCTGGCGCGCGTCGGGATCGGTCTGGAACGGCATGCGCAACGCGATGCCATCGGCCTTCGCCAGCGCGCCATCGAGTTCAGGCGCCGTGGAGGCGCCCGTCATGAGGCGGATCTTGAAATCCCGCCCGTCGACATGCGCATCCTCGATGCGACGCGCCAGGGCCAGGGGCACCGCCTTCGGATAGCCCGACCCCGTGAAACCGCTCATCGCCACGGTTTCGCCGGGCTGGATCAGCGCGGCGGCCGCTTCGGCAGAGACCACGCGGTCGCGCAGGAGGGAATGGCGGATTCGCTCGGTGGACATGGGACAAGCTCGGGGGATGGGGAGTGCCCATTATCCTCCCCGGCCGCCGCGGCGAGACATGCGACCATCGTTGGATGGACGCTACTGCGATCCATGTAGGAGCGCGCCTCGCGCGCGACAGAGTCATGCGACAACCTGTCGCGCGCAAGGCGCGCTCCTACAACAGCTTTTTCAGGCCATGCCGGCCGACTTGCGGGTAATCAGCATTGCCAGCTCAAGCGACTGCTCGTAGTTCAGGCGAGGATCCACCATCGACTTGTAAGCCCGGTCGAGATCCTGCTCCACCAGCCCACGCGCGCCACCCAGGCACTCGGTGACGTTCTCGCCCGTAAGCTCCAGATGCACGCCCCCCAGGCGGGTACCCGCGGCCGCATGGATATCGAAGGCCTGATCGAGCTCGCCCGCGATATTGGCAAAACGCCGGGTCTTGTAGCCGTTGCTGGTGCTCTCGGTATTGCCATGCATGGGATCCGCCACCCAGAGCACGCGACGCCCTTCACGCTTCACAGCTTCCAGCAGCGGCTGCAGCTGCGTGGCGATCTTGTCGTTACCCATGCGGTGGATCAGCGTGAGGCGACCCGGCTCTTCATTCGGGTTGAGCACGTCGATCAGACGCAGCAGGTCGTCCGGCTGCACCGTCGGCCCCACCTTCACGGCGATCGGGTTGCGGATGCCACGGAAATACTCTGTATGCGCACCGTCGAGCGCCGCCGTACGCATGCCGATCCACGGGAAATGCGTGGACAGGTTGAACCAGCCGTCCTGGCGCGGCACGCGGCGGGTCAGCGCCTCTTCGTAGTGCAGCAGCAAGGCTTCGTGCGAGGTGTAGAAATCCACGCGCGAGTACGAAATGGATTCACCACCCAGGGTTTCCATGAAGCGCAGCGAGTCGCCGATGTTGGCAACCATGCGCTTGTACTCCACCGCCAGGGGCGAATGATCCACCCACGCCAGATCCCAGTACTCAGGATGGTGCAGGTCGGCAAAACCACCGTCGATGAGCGCGCGGACGAAGTTCATCGTCATGGCCGAACGGGCATGCGCCTTGATCAAGCGACGCGGATCGGGGCGACGCGCCTCCGGGGTGAATTCCGGGCTGTTCACCAGGTCGCCGCGGAACGCCGGCAAGGTGATGCCGTCGCGGGTTTCGGTATCCGCCGAGCGCGGCTTGGCGTACTGGCCGGCAAAACGACCCACGCGTAGCACCGGCTTCTTCAGGCCGTGGACGAGCACGAGACTCATCTGCAGCAGCACCTTGAGACGGTTGGAGATGATCGGGCTGGTGCAGTCGGCAAAGCTCTCGGCGCAATCGCCACCCTGGAGCAGGAAACGCTCGCCGACCTGAGCCTCGGCGATGGATTTCTTCAGCGCCAGGATCTCCCAGGAAGTGACCAGCGGCGGAAGCTCGCCAAGCTGGGCCAGGGCCCCATCCAACTCGGGGATGTCTTCATAGGTGGGTTGCTGGAGAGCGGTCCTCGACCGCCACGAACCCGGTACCCAGTCGGGGGACGGGGAAGTTACGGCTTTGAGGGAGTGCTGCATGACGGCGGTGCCTGCGTTAAAGCGCCTTTGGCGGCGCGGAAAGTCAACGAACGGAACGACGGACGGCCACGAGGGCCCAGATGACGAGGACGACGAACCAGAGCAATGTCCAGCCCGGCATCGGGATACCGAGGATCGGCTCAATCTTGGCGCACTCACCCGAACCGGTGAACGCGAGCTTGAGCATCTTCATGAAGGGAAAAGCGTCGAACAGATACCCCAGGCCAGGGCCGCACGCCGGCACCTGGTCAGCCGGGAGGCTCTGCAACCACAGGTGGCGACCGGCCGTGACGATGCCCCAGATACCGCCCAGGGTGACCAGCGTGGCGTAGACAGCCCGCGTCTTCGTGCTCCGCGGCGCATGCAGGCCGCCGATGAGGAAGAACAACCCCATGGTGCACACCGCGATCCGCTGGAAAATGCACAGCGGGCACGGATCGAGATTCATCACGTACTGGGCGTAGAGAGCAAAACCCATCAGCGCCGCACAGACGACAAACGCGGCGAGGTAGCGGGTACGGAAAGACCAAGTCTTGGGATTCATGGCGCGCCGGGGCGTTGCGGGATACCCACGTTAACGCTTTGTGCATGCCGTTGTCAGTAGGCCGCCGAAGTTTCGTCTGCAACCATGTCAATGATTTGCAAAGACATCTGTCACCCAGAAAGCCGATTTCCTGTCAAAACGGCCATTTACACCAGCCACACCGATGGCAGGCGGCGATTGATCTCATGTATGACGAAAATTCCTGCGGCAAAACGCCGCTGCCCGTAACGATCCAGGCCATCCACGCAAGCACAGGATTGTGTAGGAGCGCGCCTCGCGCGCGACCGTTTAATACGTCTCGTTGACAACCGTAGAAGCCTCGCTACCAAAGGTGTGGGAGCCAATCGCATCGGCGATGGGTGCTCGCGAAGGCGTGCCTATCGCTGCGCAGGCATCGCCGACACGGTCGCCCCTCCGGCAGCCGCACGGCGTTGTAGGAGCGTGCTTGCGCGCGACCGGTCGAATCGAAACGATGAAGATGTTAGCGACAACCGGTCGCGCGCAGGCGCGCTCCTACAACAAGCCGCGATGACGTTGGGAGAGGCGGTGGGGGCGGCCCTTGGCGCGACTTGATGGAGGTGAGGGGAGCGGGCGGATAAGGCCCGAAGGGGACGGGTCAGGATGACCCGTCTTTCTCGCCGAGGCACGGAGGCCGAGTTGAGAAACCCCGCCCGCTCACCGTGCCCGAAGGGGCGCAGCCATAAGACACTAGCCGCGTCAGCGGCTCTCCTTTCCCGAGGGACACCGCAGGCCGGAGCGCCAAGGGCCGCCCCCGCCGCCTCCAAGCGACCACACCACACGCGCCGAGCGCCGAGCGCGAGGCCGAACGGCGAGCCCTGCCTACGAAGCAGAGCACACCAACGTCGAGCCCTGCAGAGCGAACACTCCAAACGCATAAAAAAACCCCGGCAGGTCACCCGGCCGGGGTTTCGATGACACTTGATGCCTTACGCTTACTCGGCGTCGACGGCGTCGGTCTGCTGCGGACGATCCACGAGTTCGACGTAGGCCATCGGGGCGTTGTCGCCCGGACGGAAGCCGCACTTCAGGATACGCAGGTAGCCGCCGGGACGCTCGCGGTAGCGGGGGCCGAGCTCAACGAAGAGCTTGCCGACGGCCTGCTTGTCGCGCAGACGCGCAAAAGCAAGACGGCGGTTGGCGACGCCATCGGTCTTCGCGAGCGTGATGAGCGGCTCGGCGACGCGACGGAGTTCCTTGGCCTTCGGGAGGGTGGTACGGATGAGCTCGTGCTTGATCAGCGACGAAGCCATGTTCTTGAACATCGCTTCGCGGTGGCTGCTCGTGCGGTTGAGCTTGCGACCGGATTTCTGGTGACGCATGGTGATTACTCTCTATGTCTGTTGTTATGAAAAACCGGCCAGGATGGGCCGACTTCCCGCGGTTACCCGCTGTTCGAGGCTGTCAGAACGCCTCGTTATAAGAGCACGGCCTCTATGGACCGCTTTAGGCTCCCAGTGGAAATGCACGCAGCATCCGCTGGGTCGTACAAAGGATCGGGGCGATCGAAAAGCGATCGCCCCGTAAAACATCAACCCAGCTGCATACCGTGGGAAAGACCCGGCGGCGGCCAGTTTTCGAGTTTCATGCCGAGGGCGAGACCACGTCCGCCCAGGACATCCTTGATTTCCGTCAGCGACTTCTTGCCGAGGTTCGGGGTCTTGAGCAGCTCGACTTCGGTCTTCTGAACCAGATCGCCGATGTAGTAGATGCTCTCTGCCTTGAGGCAGTTGGCCGAACGAACCGTCAGTTCGAGATCATCGATCGGGCGGAGCAGGAGCGGATCGAAACCGCCCTTCTCAGCCTTGGTCGAATCGCTCTCACGACGCGAGAAGTCACCGAACACCGACAGCTGATCGTTGATGATTTCAGCCGCCTTGCGGACGGCATCTTCAGCACCGATCGTGCCGTTCGTTTCAATGTCCAGCACGAGCTTGTCGAGGTTGGTGCGCTGCTCGACACGAGCGGCGTCAACTTCATAGGCAACGCGCAAGACCGGAGCAAACGACGCGTCGAGCTGCAGACGGCCGATCGGACGGGTCTCATCGTCCGGGTGCTGACGGGCGCTTGCCGGCTGGTAGCCGACGCCCTTACGCACCTTGAGACGCATGTTGAGAGCCACATCCTTGGTGAGATGGCAGATCACATGCTCGGGATTGACGATTTCCACAGAGTGGTCGACGGCGATATCGCCGGCGGTGACCACGCCCTTGCCCTTCTTGGACAGCGTCAGGGTGACTTCGTCACCGCTGTGCTGACGGATGGCAACGTCCTTGAGGTTCAGCAGGACTTCGATCACGTCCTCCTGCAGGCCTTCCAGAGTGGTGTACTCGTGCAGCACGCCGTCGATTTCGACTTCGACGATCGCGCTGCCCGGAATCGAAGAGAGCAGCACGCGACGCAGCGCGTTGCCCAGGGTGTGACCGAAGCCACGCTCGAGCGGCTCGACCACCACCTTCGCGCGGTTCGCTCCAAGCTGCTCGACGCTGAGGCCACGAGGCCGCAGCACACTAGTAGACGATACTGCCATGCAAGGCTCCGGTGGATTACTTCGAGTAAAGCTCGACGATCAGGGCTTCGTTGATATCGGCCGGCAGATCGCCACGATCCGGAACGGCCTTGAACGTGCCTGCGAACTTCTTGCTGTCGACTTCAACCCACGACGGACGGAGGTCCATGGTGTCGTAGATGGTTGCCGCTTCCTGCACGCGCAGCTGGCTGCGGGCCTTTTCGGTCAGCGAAACTTCGTCGCCCGGACGGACGTGGTACGAAGGAACGTTGACCTTCTTGCCGTTGACCGTCACAGCCTTGTGGGCCACGAGCTGGCGAGCCTGGGCGCGGGTGACCGCGAAACCCATGCGATAGACGACATTGTCGAGACGGCTTTCCAGGAGGCGAAGCAGGTTTTCACCCGTGTTGCCCTTCTGGGTCGAAGCCTTGGTGTAGTAGTTGCTGAACTGACGCTCAAGCACGCCGTAGATGCGCTTGACCTTCTGCTTCTCACGCAACTGGACGGCGTAGTCGGACAGACGAGCGCGCTTGTTGGCGCCATGCTGACCGGGCTTGTTTTCGAGCTTGCACTTGGAGTCAAGCGCGCGAGCCGGGCTCTTCAGACCGAGGTCTGCACCCTCACGACGCGCCAGCTTGCAGGTAGCTCCACGATAACGGGCCATGGTTATGCTCCTTAGACGCGACGCTTCTTGGGGGGACGGCAGCCGTTATGCGGAATCGGCGTGACGTCAATAATGTTGAGCACCTTGTAGCCCAACGCGTTCAGGGAACGCACGGCCGATTCACGGCCCGGGCCGGGGCCCTTGATGCGAACTTCCACGGTCTTCACACCGTAGTCGCCGGCAGCGCGGCCAGCCTTTTCGGCGGCAACCTGGGCAGCGAACGGGGTCGACTTACGGGAACCGCGGAAACCCGCGCCTCCCGCCGTCGCCCACGACAGGGCGTTGCCCTGGCGATCGGTGATCGTGACGATGGTGTTGTTGAAAGAAGCCTGCACGTGGGCCACGGCATCCGTGACAACGCGCTTGATCTTCTTTTTGGTCTTAACCGGCTTAGCCATATTCGGTATCCGTTACTTCTTGATCGGACGACGCGGACCCTTGCGGGTACGGGCGTTGGTACGCGTGCGCTGGCCGCGCACCGGCAGGCCGCGACGGTGGCGCAGGCCACGATAGCAACCGAGGTCCATGAGACGCTTGACGGCCATGCCGATTTCGCGGCGGAGGTCGCCCTCGACCGTGTACTTAGCGATTTCGGCGCGGATCTTCTCGACCTCACCTTCGCTCAGCGACTTGATCTGGGTGGTCGGAACCACGCCAGCGTCTACACAAACCTTCTTCGCCCGCGAACGGCCGATTCCGTAAATGCTCTGAAGGCCAACCCAGACATGCTTCTGGACCGGCAAATTGACACCCGCGATGCGCGCCATGATGTACTGTCTCCGATGTGCTTCGTGCGCGGTAAACGCGCAATTCTAACCTGAATTAACCTAAACGGGAAGTCCTGCGGCGCTGGGCGCCGCGGCCTCCCCTACTTGGGGACTTCCATCCAATCTCAGCCGCGGCGGAGATTGGACTTCTTGAGCAGACTCTCGTACTGGTGGCTCATCAGATGGGCCTGAACCTGGGAGATGAAATCCATCACCACCACCACCACGATCAGCAGCGAAGTGCCGCCGAAATAGAACGGGACGTGCCAGGCGTTCTGCATGAACGTGGGCACCAGGCAGACCAGAACGATGTAGACCGCGCCAACACCCGTAAGACGGGTCATGACACCATCGATGTAGTCTGCCGTGGAGCGACCCGGACGAATACCCGGAATCAACGCACCCGAACGCTTGAGGTTATCGGCCGTTTCCTGAGAATTGAACACGATCGCCGTGTAGAAGAAGGCGAATCCGATCACCAGCACCGCAAACACGATGTCGTGGACCGGCTCACCCGGGCTCAGCGCCGTGGTCAGCCATTGCAGCCAGCGGGACTGGTTGGCAGAGCCGAACCAGGTCGCCGCGGTAGCGGGGAAAAGCAGGAGGCTGGTCGCAAAGATCGGCGGAATGACACCCGCCATGTTGATCTTCAACGGCAGATGCGAGACCTGACGCTGCTGGAACTGACGCTGCCCGCCCTGCTTCGCGTAATTCACGGTGATGCGTCGCTGCGCACGTTCCATGAACACCACGAATGCGGTGACCGCGAGGATCGCAGCGGTGACCATCAGGAGCTTCAGCACCGACAGCTCACCGTTGTTCGCCATGGTCAGCGTGTGCGCGATGGCACCCGGCAGACCGGCCACGATACCGGCGAAGATCAGCATGGAAATACCATTGCCGATACCACGCTCGGTAATCTGCTCGCCCAGCCACATCAGGAACATGGTGCCGGCGGTGAGGCCGACGACCGATGCCATGACGAAGCCGGCACCCGGCATGTAGACCACCGGGGCACCGCCCAGAGCGGTCTGCTTCTGCAAGGCCACCGCGATACCGAAAGCCTGGAAGGCTGCCAGTGCCACCGTGCCGAAGCGCGTGTACATGGTCATCTTGCGACGACCCGACTCGCCTTCCTTGCGCAGCGCCATGAGGGACGGCACCACCGAACCCATCATCTGCACAACGATCGATGCAGAGATGTACGGCACCACACCCAGAGCGAACACCGAGAAGCGGGAAAGCGAACCGCCCGAGAACATGTTGACCATGTTCAGGAGGCCACCACCACCCTCGACGAGGCTTGTCATCGCATCGGGATTCACGCCCGGAACGGGAATGAACGAGCCGAGGCGAAAGACGATCAGCGCACCAATAAGGAAAAGAATGCGCTGACGCAGTTCCGTCAGTTTGCCCAGCGAGCCGCCGAGCTTTTTGCCCTGCGCTCCGGCCACTGGATTACTCCACGCTGCCGCCGGCGGCTTCGATGGCGGCCTTGGCACCGGCCGTCGCGAGCACACCCTGGAGCTTGACCGCGCGGGTGATTTCACCCTTGAGCACGATCTTCACCTTCTTGGCACGGCTGGTCACCAGACCAGCGGCGTGAAGCGCGATCAGGTCGATGGTGTCGGCCTGGATCGAAGCCAGCTGGTAGAGCATGACCTGCTCGGTGTCGGCCTTCTTCAGCGAGCGGAAGCCCACCTTGGGAAGACGACGCTGCAGCGGCATCTGACCGCCTTCGAAACCGACGCGGTGGGTGTTACCAGCACGGGCGTGCTGACCCTTGTGACCGCGACCGGCGGTCTTGCCGAGGCCGGAACCGATACCGCGAGCAACGCGGGTGCGGGTCTTGCGGGCGCCCTTGCCGGGCTTGATGTCGTTAAGACGCATGATTGCTTACTCCTCGAC
>Ga0116228_10004393_pt1 | contig 12493 bp, 10 predicted proteins | sample S1TSphfallax_2_FD_89694 | JGI IMG/M metagenome (GOLD analysis project Ga0116228, IMG submission 89694) | Host-associated microbial communities from peat moss isolated from Minnesota, USA - S1T2_Fc - Sphagnum fallax MG | ecosystem: Host-associated > Plants > Peat moss > Unclassified | place...
AATGTTGCCAGCAAAATATGGCATGCATCTGCTCCAAAAGCGGCCCATATGAATTTTTGTGAGCATTATGCCAGTGAGGTCGACACAGCAGACACGTTCCTCAAAGAAAACGATGCGAACATCACGATTTATACCAGCAATTCCGTGCAGATAGCCGATACCCATCGAGGGGAGGAGGAAAGGGAACCCTAAAATCCATCTGAGCCGCAACATCCAAGGATTTTCTTCGATAGAGTAGTAGGTACAATTAGTAACCGCAAGCTCTTGCGATGGCGTGTGGCTACAGAGCAAAACATTTTTTTGTCTCATCCCCAACAATAAACAAATGTTCACCCAAAACTCAAGGTCCCCCCCCACTTCTTTCTCGGTTCCCAACCAAAACCCCCAAGCCGTCAGTTACCGGAAATAGCTTCGGCGCCTGGCGGCCTCTCGCTGGTGACCTCGTCCATAATCTACTATGATTTTATTCTAGGGGAACGGCCTTTCTTTTGAACCTTGCAAGAGTTTTTTGATAGCTTCCACTCAGCCTAAGGATCTTCTGACAGATCCTCAAATCCTGGAATGTTCTCAAGGTAGGGCCTTCTGTCCTGCAGAAGGACTCTTAACAGGTACCTCAAATCCCGGGAAGGTTCTCAAGACAGGACCTTCTCTTGGAGGAAGAGGACACAGGACACGGTTCTTGGTCTTGGTATTGTTGTTGATGATGTTGCTGCGAGAATTGGAAGAGCGACGGACACGAGAAGGAGAAGAAGTATTCAACAACGGTGGAGAGCTCGAACGGCAGACGAATTTGTTGTCTCTCGAAGGCGAACAACAGCAACAGCAACGCCGGCATCTTTTGGATGCAGATCTGAAGGGGAGTACCTAATTGGAAGAAGCTCTTTGACATGAATGTCGTCCAAGAGAAAGCATCGCAGGGGCCGGAACAGAGCCACAGCCGGGATGAAGAAGGGCAACCATCGAACAATAATAATAATGAAGAAGAAGAAGAACAGCAACAACAAGAACGAAGGCATTTTTCAGACTCGTCTCGCACGTTTTCCTTATTTCCAGGAGACGAGATTTCGAATGATTTAGGATGGCATCAACAATCTGGTGCACTCGAAACTTTCAATGACACATCACATGTTGCGAAGACCTTGATAATTGACGATGAAATCTCAAGTCTAGATGCCTCAAGTTCATCTTCGCAAGGAGATGGTAATCGAGCTCTTCTTGTTGCGCATTACGATGTGTCTTCTTCGACGACGGAGAACACCCAATTTGCTGGGATGTCAAGAGACGCAGAAGACCGGTTGAGTAATGTGCCTTCAAAACCAGCGGCTAAACTAGCGTGCGTGAAACGCAGCGTGCCGCAACGGCTCATGATCGAGAACCTAACATCTCGTGAAAATTTGATGCGGAGCCCATCTAGTTGTATAGTGGGGAGAAAAAGAAGGATGTCCGACCCCGGGACGCTGGTTGTGAACCTGGATCGCGTAAGCACCTCCATGTACAGCGAGACTCCCACAGTACAGACTCCCCGCTGGGATAGCTGGCAAGAATTCGCAATTGTGGTACTTGCGCAAGAGAATAAACCCAACTTTGTTTTCATTCAAACCATTCCAGAAACATGTTTCAGCATGTTCTACTACACATTGAAGTCCTTGGCTGCTTCTACTACGTTTTCACGTGCTGCTTAGTTACTCAACTATATTGTTTGAAGAGGTACATACATGTCTGTGCACTCAGAAGGGAAAAGGCACTTTCTTTGTAAAATGCAGAATTCGCCGACGACCCCGGCAGGTGTAGAAACTGAGCAGACATCTCAGAAACTGAAAGAAGTAATTCGTTATCTCCCCAAACTGCTGCTCCGGAAAGCACTCTCGGATCCAGGTTTGACCCTCTGGCCGTGTTGCTTAGAAAGTAACTTTCTTCTGCAGCCCAGATGAAACCCATTCTGCCACAGACATTGCAAGTAATGTAAAAAAATACCAGAGGGTTTCTTGGCTTGAACGTTGAAGAGGTTCATGTCTGCATTCCTCCATCCCATATTGTGCCAGGGCTTAGAAAAATTCACGGTTCTCTGTTTAGACATCGTGATCAGGAGCTAATGCAGAGAGTTTTGGTAGATTGTCCTTGCCGCTATCCATAGATATAGGTGAAGATCTCACACTTTGCGACAATCACAATCCTTAGATCACACTCCATTCTGTTGTACTTTGGTTGAGGTATCACTGGAATAGTTGTTGGTTGCCACATTACATTTTATCTGCGGATGTTATCCTTCGTGCAACCTCACTGTTGTCTTTATACAGTTTTAAGCTCCTCCCACAATACAGAATCCATAGTAGCTTTGTCTACAATTTGACAATTTCTGAACAACCAATCTTCATCTCCGATCATTGCAGATACTGTTGCTACACAACCAGCGATAGATGTGTTTCAAGCAGCTGTACTTATCGCTGATATAACTGGATTCACACCACTTACTGAGCGTGCCTTGACATCAAAACGGGGATCAGAGCTTGTGGAAGAACTCACTGTTAGTATGAACAATTACTTCGATGAGGTTTGCCTTCAATTCTTCATAAAAAGCTTATGCCCTTCTAACTGCAATAATGCTTTTGAAGTGAACTCCTGTTGTGTGTACATATGAATTCATGACCAAAATACCGCCCCCCCATTATCCCATCTAGTGTCCACTACATACTGAGATCACATCAACAGTTTCAGGGTTATGTTTTTAGTAGTCCTTTTGAGTTGTACATGGAAGACTCTACCTCTCTGTGCCTACAAAATGGTTTTGATTTGTTGACTTTTTCCCAACCTACCACACACTATCGGATCCTTTTTGGATACAAAAGGTGCAACTGCACATGGTGGCATTTCTCCTGTTCCCTGCCACCTTTTTTCTTTGTAGCTCTGGGTTGCAGTTGATTCCTTCAATTGGGGCCTCAGAAGAATTGAAATACACTTTATTTGTACTCTCAAAGCTTTGGTTGTGCTCTTCCTTGTAGGGAGAAGAAATTATCTCATCTCTATCAGCTTGTTGCATTTGCTTGCTAACTCAGCTCCTAAACAGTGTCATCTGGTTGTAGGCCATTGAACTGGTTTTGAACTATGGTGGTGACATCACAAAGGTCAAGACCTCATCCTCTCTCATACCAGTTGTTGCTAAAAGCTATAAGAAACATCAGAGATCTTTGTAAATTGTATGCCTTGCAAATCTAGGTGATTAGTATTTTTTGTTGTTCCAACACACGATCATCAATTCTCCTGTAAAATGTTCCAAACTTCAAAGGGCTTTCAATTTTGGACAGTTTGCTGGTGACTCCATGATTGTGTGCTTCCCTGTTGACGTAGCAAGCAATGAGGTGATGTTCACTCACCAATGACCTTTAACATCTGTATGGACTGACTACATTTAATCTGAATGAAGGTTTGACCTAGATGTTTGCTTGTAAACTATCATGTTGCTATTACATTCTCATTTTCACAGGGAGCTATATATCAGGGTTAGCATAGTAATCCAGCATTAGAATGAACAACATTCTCTTTTTTTTGGATATACAACGGTCCTTGTGGGCAATTTTGTTGCTCAACATTTAAGTATGCCTGTCACTATTCTTGTTTGTGTTCTCCATGCATTCTAGAAAGCAAAGAGATGTCCCTCTTCACTAATCGTAATCAGCTGCTTGATGGCTTATTGCTATCATCCCTATTGACAAATCTGATGCTCAGATTTATGCATATGGTGCTTTTTTGGACTATGTTTTGTTTTTCAGAGTCAATCAAAGTGTGCTCTCCGTGCTGCTGCATGTGGTTTTGATCTGGTCTCCAATCTTGGTGCTTACACTCCCCAGGCATGCTTTCTATAGTTGAATTTCTGACTATTACTTAATGAATTGTCATAGCAACTGGGTCAAGGCAATCATGTAAGTTCAATTAGCAGCCATGTCTATTTCCTTCATGTTGAACTTTACCATTGAGGACTTATGTAGCTACTTTGCAATCAAATCAAAACCAATGCCACCTACTACACAGCATATCTCCACTCCAGAAATGAATGTCTCTAGAAATATCTATATCTGAAGACTTTGATTCTTACAGTATTTTCCCTTGCAAAGAATGGTTAAGACTCCAGGCCTCTCCCTTACCTTGATGCAATGTCAATGACAATTGGCATTACTGGAACATGGGTTCTGCTTACCACTACCAAACTGTTGCAGCTAGGAGGCTATGGTCACACTTCAAACAAATGCAACAATCAGGAAGAAGAGGATTGCTTGCCAAGGGCTTCAACCAGTTCCACAAGAATGAAGGGCACCTTTGATTCTGTGCATGTCTTGGTAGCAGACGGGTTGGTGCTTAATCGTGTGGTGTTAAGCAGAATGCTGGGTAAACTCAACTGCAAGGTAAGTCTGATGTTTTAGTCCTATATTGCTTATCCCAAAAACATCACAATAGCCAAGCTTTGGGATAATATCCTTGAAATCACTCGCCACTGCAAAAATAGATGAATGTTCAGATAGACAGTTTTCAATTTTTAGAGGCAGGAGACAAAGATTCGAAAGTGGACTAATTCTGCATCCAACTGGAAACATCTGTGCACCTTGTTATGTTGTACATTGCTACTCTCATGTATAAGAAAGAGGTGACATATTGCAAATGGCAGCAAGTTACAAGCATCCCATGAGTGTTGTAGAGGGGTTGGCCACATGATCCCCTTACAAAGTGGTCCTGGGGTGTAGTCTTTCCAGAGAAAGCATGATATTGATTACTACTGTAGCCAAACCCAGGCTGCCTATGTTTATAGGGGTATATCTTGGTCATCTGCTTTTCCAGTGGGAAAATACAGGCTAGATTTGTTGTACTGGGGTACAAAAAGGAGACTTCAAAGAATGAGAGCTAGTCCATTACTTACATATAGTAAGAAACCTGGTCTTTTATGGTGAAGAGGCACCATAAACATGCCCTCATCAATCTCATTCTTGCATTATGTAAGAGTTCTTGTTTGCTAGAGACACCTCAAAGAGTGCTAGGCCAAAGAGCCACACAACTTTAAACAGAGAGAACCACTAAATCAGGGTCAATCTCACCTGTTTGTTACAGGACCTGTGTAAGTTACATCTGTGAAGATGGAAGCTGAATCTGATGTGAAGAATTAGAATGCCACAGGTAGTGCTTGCTGCAAATGGAAGGGATGCTGTGGCAGCACATGGCAAGCAGACATTCCAGCTGATATTTATGGATGTAAACATCCCCATCATGGATGGCTTTGAGGCAACCCGTCAGATTCGACAAAATCCTGTGTGGCCTGGTGAGCAAAAGATGTACCATCCCTGGAAACTTCTGAATCTAGGTCCTATAATGAAAGACAGAATTTTTTTCATAACCTTTTGGCAGCAGATGCTGCAGTTACCCTCAATGATATTATACAAAGACAGTTCTTATAAGTCTTAACAAAACTGATGGACAAGTGAGCTCTCAATACATCCTCTAACTTAGTTTTCTAATCTGAGTCATCATAGATGATCTGGTGTATCTACGCAAAAAATGATGTGGAATTTGTGACAAATTCACTGCACAGATATGTCCTCATGTGCAGACCGCCTCCAAAAGGTCCAAGTGTGCAACTGGGGAGAAATTTATATTTGATCAGAAGATCCATGTCCCAATCTTTATCACCAATCCAGTATTTAGTTTGAAGTCGCACCTTCTTACACATAGCAAGCAAGAAGCAGCATGTTGTTAGTTCCAGAAAGTAGTACTGTCTCAGTCTATAGTCCAGATGAATCCATCTTCTGTGTGAGGCATGTGAACACTCTACTTATGCTCTTGATAAACAAGTTCAACAGAGGTGCTGCACTTTGAATGTTGTTATTAAGTTCCACTGGTGCTGATTGAGACCTTTTTGAGGATGCTACAACTGATTTAGGAATTTCCAGCTGGTTATGCAAGATTCTGGTGAATAGTATGTGATTACATATGATGAGTGGTGTGAACAAGAGAAATGACAAGAAGAAATTCCAAGGAGGGCTGTTGTTTAGAACCTGTAGACCATACAGATCACCCATGTCCAGACCACTAATTCATTGAGTGTCAAAGAGGTTGAAACTCGAAAACGTGAGGAAGAATCCAAAACCATCAGTAGCGCATCTTTTGTAGTACTAAAGGCCAGGACAAGTTTTTCCAAATTGTATTTCACTTTTTAAATGCTGAAAGAAGCCTCCTGTCTATGGTATGTGGATAAATGTCATCCCTTTGCAGCTGTAATGAAATCAATAACCTGGTGCCTTTGTCTGGGTGTTTCTCTTGAGGCCAAGTTCAGACAGGCAAACCAATCATCATTGGGGTACGTACTGTTACTCACTGACTTTAGAGGGCTTGTAAAATTCAACTCAGCTTTATTGTACAGAACATAACCAGAAATTGAAGGGTTTGATGCCATTGTCAATTGAGTGTTGCTTGCAAGTCTGGGTAATCTCCTTTTATTTCTCACTGGATTCACTCTCTAAGGCCCATAAAGACCTCACAATTAATTGCAGTTATTCCTATCTGATTCTTTCTGCAAATCGACATCTGAGCTCAATTATCCATGAGTTTTTTCCACTACAAGGGTGTGTCTGACTCAGTTCTAGAAATGCATGTAATGCCTGGCAGGTCTGTGGAAGCTACAATGATGAGCTCAAGAAGTTTTCTATGGCATCAGGAATGGATGATTTGCTGATAAAGCCCCTCACTATGACACAACTGGTCAACATTCTGCAAACATATACCGAGCATAGTCAACAGGTTTCATCTGTTCCCCATGATAGTAATGGTGCAGTCAAGAACACTCCAAGCACGCACCAATCTTCCTGCCAGAGAACATTGATGCACAAGGTGGTCCTCCACCACACCTCTGAGTTGGGTTCCTGCAAACTAGCTATACCAACAGAGACTCCCCTTACTCTTACACTGAAAGTGATGATTGGCATGGGAGAGGTACATCCATTCATTTGACATTTTATTCTGGATGCTGGATTTGATGTTGAGTCAGCATAGATCAATCCCAGTGATGGAATTGCACATCCTCGATGCAGTGAAGACAACGATGAAAGCGGGTCATTCTGTAACCTGACAGGTGTGCACTTTGAGTGTTGGCGGTGGAGTCCAAGTTCCAACTGGACAGCCACGTTGGGAGTTTTTCATGGCTGATATCCCTTCACCTCCTGGAACCACCACCCACAACCCTATGGACCAACTACGTTGTTGTGAGGAGCTGGCAAAGTCTGGTAAGTAGAACAAACCTTATGAGTTGAACTTTGTTTGGATAATTATTTCACCAAGAAAGTTTCAGTTTGTCTCCCTTTGGACATTGTGCATCTTCTTGTCAGATCTTACTGATTACCTTCATTTATTTGTCCAAACATGAGATGTGCTTCCATAAAGGCCAAACATCCAACCTGAACATGTTTGTATTTGAAACTGCAGGGGATGTCATTTTGTCTCCAGAGGCATGGACCCATATTTTAAAGGAGTGTGATGGTGAGGTGTTAAAGGGGGGCTTTGTGCGGCTTGGTCACATATTTGGCAATATCAGTGTTCCTCTTTCTCAGCGCAGTTGGTGTAATATTGAAGACCAACTAGTCCCTAAAATTGTGAACACCTTGAAACGGTAGGATGTCAGCCCATTTCAGTCAATGTAACAGATGCAGGTAGTAGGCAGAGTTTGTACTTCAAGCATGATTTCCTAATATCAAAGAGGTCTGATTGTCATTGTCTCTGCTGGAATTTCTTTCCCTTAGTAGTCAGCAGAGAGACAATCTCAGGTACAGGTCTGGAATAGCCTAATGTAGATACATGGTCATATATTTACATCGAGCATTTGGACCCAACTCAAAACTGATACACAGCAGCTGGTTGATGGTGAAATGGAGAGAAAAGGCCCAAAAAGCATATGAGACCATTGGCTATGTAGAAAGAGGGATAGAAGCATAGCCAACTAAGAGGGTGTTGCTTTCTACTTTGCTTAGGTATTTACCAGAAGTGTTGAGAAGCAACATAGGTTCTAGCCCCATGAGTGTGATACAAGCAGAAATGCGGAATATTACCTGCATTTTCTTGGGGCTTCCTTCTTTGTCTTCATATAAGGAGTGTCGCTTGTCCCACCTCCAGTGTGTGCAGACTGCCATGCTATCAGTACAGCAACCTCTCCGTCAGTATGAGGGGGCACTTGCACAGTTTCGAATGGATGAAAAAGGTTAGGGGCCCATTGCTTTTTATGATGACTCTGTAATGCTTTTCTTGCAGTGAGACTGAGTACACACCAGAAAAGATCAACAAATTGAGCATTACTAATGTGTGGCTTAGGAGATGCTGGTCCCTATGTCTAACATTCACTAAGAATGCACAGACTGGTGTATGGCAGGTTACCTAATGATTTGTGCATTTGGGCTTCCGGGAAATCTACATGAAGATGATCCAAAAAGAGCAGTTCAAACAGCATTGGCTATCAGGGAAAACCTTAAGGAGCAAGGGCAAGATAGTGCAATTGGTGTTACAACTGGCAAACTTCTTTGCACTCTTGTAGGTGGCAAGAAGCGTTGTGAATATACAGTGTTTGGGGACGCCATCAATTTGAGTGCTCGCCTCATGATGAAGGCCAAGAATGAGGTACAAAGAGATAATATTTGATTAGACAACCCAGGGGAGATCATGTGCTTCAGCAGTAAAATTCATCACAAAGATTGGTATGCCATTTGACATGTAATATGTGGGATGTGATGGACAAAAGATACTCTTGCTGTTAATTGCAACCATTGCCTTGCAACCTGCTAACCATACGTCCTCTGTCCAGTTTGGATGTATGGATAGGACTTGCAGGAATAGCATCAAGTTTGGGAGGGGGGGCTACTGGGGGGAGGAAACAGAACGGTGACCTCAGTTTCCTGGACTGCTCAACTTCATAGACAAGAGCTTACCTTAACACATATTACTAGCTTGGCCTGTTCTTTAAACATTTTAGGACTGCCCATCACAAGATGAGAGTATATTTAACCCATTCTGTCCTAGCATCCACTTCAGACCTCCCCTTCACTCCCCAACCACTAGCTCTTACAGCACCAGTGAACATATCAATGTATCTCAAAGTATATCATCCCCCCCACGGATGCCCATCCCTACAGTAGTTGTCTTGTCCACTAGTACTGGGATTGGTTGGTCTATCCCTGGTTACCTTTTGTGATATATCCACATGAACCTGGTTGATGAAAACACTGAAGAGCAGTGCAGAAAAACCTTCCATCTTACAATCTTGGGCAGGGTTTTGACATAATCTAATAAATTAAATTGTGACACAGGCTTGAGAGATAGAATGTGACTACTTGTGTTATAATAAAAAATGTGCTTATTGATGAATTTATCTCTGTGCCACTGTTGACATCTTCAAGGTTTGTGTCTCTTTGTCGCATTCCTAACTGGAGAGAAGTGCATTACTGAGCTGCAGATACTTGCAGACATGGAGACCTACAAAGCTACCTCAAACTTGTTCAACTACCTGGCACTCCCACCAATGACACTGAAGGGGAAAAAGAGAGCTACTTACGTCTACTGTGTGTTAAGTGCCACACCACAGGCCAATATTGCCAACCACATACCTCCTTCAGAGGATCCTGAGCATGCTCCAGAGGACCTTTTGATTGGAAGGGAAGTGGAGTACCAAATATTCATTAACACAATACACACTTTTCTCAAGCAATTTGTAGCTCTTTCACCTGTCAGAGCCATCAGTGGTAGGACAATTGTTGAAACTTTGTCTGCTGCAAGTGAGGGTAAAGCAAAAATATCTGAGGAGTTTTCAGTGGTGCAAGACGTGGTTGATGCCAGAGAGCGAGAATTTCAATATAGTAGCAGGCTCCCTGATCTAGAACCTGAAACCCACCAACCTAATGTGGAACCCTGTGCAATGATTCTGTTGATAGGGCATGCTGGAATAGGGAAATCAAAGCTGTTACAGTCAGTCATTAGTAGACTTAAAAAGGAACAATCACCTGTGCAAATTCTCCTAAGTGCTAGTGATCCTGAACATAACAATGTGTTGGTGTTTGGTCCTTGGGCAAGGCTTGTGTGTGATCTCTTGTGCTTTGACCCAAGGTCCACTCCAGAGGAGAGGGGAGCCATTGTGGCAAAGCATCTGCATGCTTCTTCAATGCAACATGCCCACTTGTTGAAGGATATCCTCAAGATCAAAATCAAGGTACCCAACTCTCTGCTGCACCGAATGTCCTTTTAGTTGAATCTCTCTCATGTGGCAATTATGCAAATTGCTCATTAAACATGCATCACATTCTGTTTTACAATTCTTACTGGCCTTTGAGTAGGGCACTTGACACCAGTGTTCATCATGGATTCTCTAAGGCCACCATCCTGTGTCCTTATCATTAATGCTGTATCTTGTGATGGCAACAAAATTTGCTTGGAAACATATTGCTTGTCATATCAACAATCAGATATTGATGATGACATTCATGCAGAAGCCTAATCAGACAACAAGTCAAATTCGATCAGCCAACAAAGGGAAGATGCTCAAGCGCTGGCAGAGTGACCCAACTCAGTCAAGTGGAAACAGCTCCATTAGCAAGAAGGTGTTGTGCGTGCTTTAACTCCCATTGCACATGTTTCTGGTATTGTTGAGAAATTCTACATGACTGTATGGATCATATTCATCTGGATTTGACAGAAATACCACCTTCTTCACCCTGCTATTTCTTGAGCTACAAAGGATTTGCTCACACTGGCATATCCCCTCCATTCTGCCCAGTGTTACATTACAACCCCAAATAGCATGTGTATGCAGTGACCATGGCTGACATTGTAGAAGGCCAATACACATATGTAATATATTTCAACCTTGTCTCTTCTCCATGTTCCAGGGTGGGAGAGGACAACGCATGTCATTCATGTCACATCTTGCTGCCCAAGGGGCACAATTTCTTTCTACTCTAACCCCCAGGAAAAGCTTTGGCTTGACCAGGAAAAGCTTTCAAGCCAAAAGAACTTCGAATGTTGGATCTGGTTCTCCAATCTTAAGTGAAACAAAGCTGGCTGCAGCCTTAAGTTCTGGTGAACAAACTGGTATATTTCTGCACAGTTGACAAGCTTCAGGACATGTATGGTGCATAATTTACCATGAAATTTCTAGTCTTAGGTGCATTCAGTAGGATAAGCTCATTTGGAAAGTGAAAGCTGAAGACTTCCATAGCTGAACCATTTGGATGTGAGTTTACTTATCTTGCAGTCACAGATTTGAGAGCTGATGTGGGTGGCAATTCTAGAAGAAATCTGATTGAGCCTCGAAAGCAGAGTAGAGACATCAAGCAACTCGATGACAAAAAGAGGGCATCAGCAGATGTCCGTGTGCAAAGAATTGGGCAGTTAATTCTGGAGCTGCTACTGTCACTTGTATTGAGGCCTTGCATTATCTTTATAGAAGATGCTCAAGTATCCTCTTTAACAATAACTCTTCCAACCCTGTACTTGTGAGATGAGATGACGAGAGAGAAAGTGTTGAAGACATCAAGATAAAAGGTTTGGATGGTTCTGATAATCTCCCTTGATAAAGACCTGACAGCTTCTGGACAAGCCATCCTGGGGTGTGCTGAAGGGTGTCAAAGATGTGCAAGGGGGTGGGATATTGGTGGTGGCTGCATGTCGCCCCTTTGGGTGCCATGCCCCAAGAGAGTACACGGCACTTCTTCAATCTGATACTACTGTGGTTATTCATCTCAGGCAAGTTCTGCTTGAAGAGAGGTATTCATATTTTGTTTGGATTGTTCTATACCTCTCATCAAAGAGGTGAAGTAGGAAATTAGTGATGAGAATGGCCCACCATAATTTCTAAATCATTGACAAGGACAGAAATCCATGAACTTCAAGAAGTTAGAGGCTCAGAGGAGTTTCTGGTGGTCTATCTAAGCATGGTGGTGAAATTTGTTCCACCAAAGTTCTAATGGGTTGTCTTTTGGGACTTTTTAGAGACTCTTATAATGTTCTGACATGAGTTTCCTCCTGTGCAAGGACAGGGAGCTGAGTGAAACAGCCACAGAGGAGCTGGTTCAGCAAAAGATTGGTAACTTGCAACAAGCACCACTGAAGATTCCAAAAGAGATATTTGACGTCATTTTCAATCGGACCCATGTATGTCCTCTTGCACTCCAATTGCACCTTGGGAACATTTACAGAGCAATTGTGTGACTGAAGCAACACAAATCACTCTTTTTTTATATCTAGTATGTGAGCCAATAGGGGCCATGATAAGTCATTGTTTTGCTAACAATGACAACTGAAAATCCATATGCTGGTTTCCATTTCCAATTTCAGTCATATGACACCAAATGTGAATGTCTGAGTTAGTCATCTCTGAGAGAAATTATTAGAAGATGCTGAAGATCACTCTATCCATATTCCTGCAGGGTCATCCACTATTTGCTGAACAGATGGCAAGTGCACTGGTTGATATATATATGAA
>Ga0116228_10004394_pt1 | contig 12492 bp, 2 predicted proteins | sample S1TSphfallax_2_FD_89694 | JGI IMG/M metagenome (GOLD analysis project Ga0116228, IMG submission 89694) | Host-associated microbial communities from peat moss isolated from Minnesota, USA - S1T2_Fc - Sphagnum fallax MG | ecosystem: Host-associated > Plants > Peat moss > Unclassified | place: USA...
GGGTTAACCTTAGTATTAAAGGCACATAATATTATTATACATAGCCTATGTAGATATATTAAGTATAATAATTTAAGTATGTATAAGTTTAGACCATTATTTTTATGACATGTGTCCATGTTGCACACATTTAGTTTCACACACAACTGTATGGCTGAAAAATTATATAATACCAAATTTATAGTTGCAAACATCACCAAGATAGTTGCAAATTACAACTAGTTGCATGCGAGTTGCATAGTGACTGGTTGCAAAAAATAGAATTTCTAGTAGTGGGTGGGGTTATGCCATTTCAACCACCAAGAAGGGCTAACTCACATCCACAATTGGGTGGAGCACCACCTAAAGATTCACCTCATGGAGGATTACTTGGAGGAGGATCACCTAATCAATACCCGCCTAGAGGATCACCACTTAATCCACATGTTGGACTTTACGGATGGTCAACACTTGATCCAAGAATGTTCATGCCACTATGGTATTCATTGGTTGTGTTAAAGGAGTAGGTAGATTACATAGTTTTTGGGACTCATAAAACATTATGGATAGGAATAGGCCATTGGACAATTGGGTTTCAATTTTGAATTCTTGTTGAATTTTGTTTTGTTGTTCATGTTGATGGTGACTTGGGGACTGCCCAAAAGTGGGAGTTTGGGGAAAGTGAAAGATATTTATAGACACAATTTTGGAGTAAAAATAGAAATGTAGGTATTTTGTAAAGAAACTATAGATTCTGGTGTTGAATATTACATATTTGATTTGCTATTCGATTACACTTCAATGAAACATGGATTTTTTGTTGTAATTTTGTTGAAGTTTTCAATGAACAAGGAAGTATAAACTTCTTCATTGATTTCCATATTCAATTTGTTGTGTGAATCATTTATGTTATTAAAAATATCATGAAAATGAACTATAATTATATTTATATTTTCTCTACATTATATTGTAAATTATAGATTTTGATTATCATAAATAATCATGAATATGGTGTATTGATGGATTGCAAATAGATGCATGTTTAAAATCAATGCGAAATTGTGAATGAATTTATATTTGTAATGCAAATATGCTAATACAATAAGTGTGGAGTGGTTTGGAGGAATTTAATCCACACCTACCATTTGGTGACCATCTTATAAGGATTTTAAAAAATTCTTTAACAATAACAATAAGGTTTTCTACATTTTCCATTTTTTATACTATAAATGAGGGTGTTTAGAAGAGTGGTTTAGTTTTCAATTTAGATTTGGAAAGGGTATGTTAGAAAGCATGAAAGGTCTAAGTGGTTAAAGCCATAAGGACTACAACGTAATCTACAAACTTTAAAAAAAAGAGGATTGTGAAATAAGATGAATCAAATTGTGACTTGAAGTTTATAGTGGCAATTGGATTTAGAGGCAAATTTACGCGCTCCCAAGCTCTTTGATAGACTCAAATGTCAGTCTGAGGCAAAAATAGTGGAAGAGTGAGGAGTTGGGGACACGCCAGTTAGCTCACAACACTTTGGGGTAAAAGGGTGTGTTGGAGCTCTGGGATGGGACTAAAAAGAATCACAAGCACTTAATCACTCACACAAACTTGCACAAAACCAAACAACAAATTGGTTAATGCATAGTTGGAGCACTTTTGGTGCTAGGATGAGCCATGGGAAAATTCAGATTCTCAAGACTCAACACGGCTCAAACTTGGGGCAAGCCACCACCTTCCCCCTTATAATATACTTTGTGCCTTTCCACGAGGGCCACATCCAAATGACATTTTGTCTTGGGACTCTCGCGACTTTGGGGCCCCATAACTTTGTGTGCAAACCTCCAATTGATATGAAGTTTCAAGCAAAATTGTAGCCCTCATCAAAATCTTTCCAACGGTATGTCACATGCCACCTACACACAAGGAAATCAAATCGATTCCCGACTTTTAGTGGTCGGGAATCAAATTGCCTATTTGACTCCTAATTTTTCTTTTGGCCATAACTTGTGTTTCAAATGTCCAAATGGGTCATGCAAGCCCATTTTGGACATCTAAGTCTCAATAACTTTCCAATGATACAAGGAATTCTTCAATCCAATGGGGTTTGACCCCTACAATGGCTCCTTAAAAAATTCGGGAGTCCATCGGGAGTCCAACTCTCAAAGTGGGAGCTCATTTGGGAGTGTGAGAGTTCATTCTCTCACACTCTCCTACATTCTCGGGAGTATAAGATGTGCCTCCCAGGCTTCCCTCTTGTCCTGCACTTTTGTAAGCCCTTGCCTTGGTCGTGAGCCAAACGCTAGGGTTGTGACATTCTCCCCCACTAAAGAAGAGGTCAATGTCCTCATTGACACTTAGAATTTATTTCTTCAATGCAATTGTTTTCATTTGGATCCTTGGCCATCAATTGTCGACTTTTGCGACATGACCTTACCTCAAGTTAACTTAGACGTCCCCAAGTTTCCAACACTTTCTTGGCAAATCAAAGGGGGTTTCATAAAAAACCTTTAACCTTTGTTTCATCAAAAGACTTAAACTAGCCTAATCGACGAAGCCCTCATTTGGGAGGCAATTATTTTATGCTTCCCTTCATAAAGAACTCAAGCCAAGTCTAATCTTGGCCTAAATTATTTAACATGATTCCTTTCCCAACCTTGTGCCTTGATCACAACAATCAAGCCTAACTAAAGGTATGCTTATCAAAATATGAGAAGTGACGTTTAAACTTTGCAAAAACTTAAGTCCCAAGCTATTCGATTATAGTACACGAACGGGGTCATGACTTCCCACGTTGATTATCACTACCAGCCAACCCTTTGGGATGCACTTTTGGCCTTTCTTTGGCCTTCCCTTTTTGTTTCCCATGTGATGGTTCCAACCATCAATCTTTTATTTGACTATTTATTCCCCTTGGTAGGTAAGTAGGTGAGTGGGTAGGTTAGGTAGGTCAATAGAAAGGGGTGTCAAATAGTTTTTTTGTTTTAAAACTTGAAAGCTAAGTAAGGTGGGCAATTTTTTTAAAAAAAAGGCACCAAGGTTAATGTACCCAAATTCATCCCAAGATGGCAAGAAAGGTTTCATCCATAATTGGTGTGTTTGTGGATGTTGTGTCATTCAACCCAAAGTGAACCGACATCCATTAGTGAACCAATTGTAATTATGTCCATTGGATGCGGAAGGATTTTTCATCTAGTGGCAAAATGTGAGCTAACCATTATTCACCTTTTCGATGCAAACCATTTTTTGAAGGGTTTTTTTCCTTTAGTTTTTTTTTCCCCAACTTTAACCTCACCTATTTAGCTACATACTAACCCACCTTTTTGGCCCTACTTACCAACTAAGAATCAAGCCCTCACCCTTTTCACCTACCTACTAGATCCATGCCCTCTCTACCTATTAAATTCTCCCCCCCCACCTATATGTTTATCGCCCAACCAACATGCACATGCCCCCCTACATGCTTATGTCATTTATATTTTTACCTACCTATTCATTATCCTATTTACTTACACATGTTGATGTTGACTGATGAAAATTATGCAAATGCAAGTACTGCATTATGTTGGTTAACACTAAATTAAACATATTAAAAAACCCCCATGTAATTTGTTAATGGTAAAAAATTGTCTTATGTTGATTAAACAACATGGATGTTGGGAGATGGTAATATTGTCACTGGATGGTAGTTACCATTAAATGGCAAAATAATCTCAGGAGAATTCTAAAGTGAAAATGTTTTATGACAGTAGTATTGTGAATACAATGAATTATCTTCATGGGAAAAAATATTCATAAGTTAATTTTGAAAAAAATTCTAATATAATAATAGCTTAATCTATAATAACTTAGTCTAGTTCACCTAGAAGGCATCCTAGTAACTATTTAGTTACTAGTGGTAAATATCCTACTTACCATCTTCTATTTATTAGGGGGTGAAGCCATCTAATTTAATTAGTTCAAATGGATAAAAGATGAATGGATTTCCTTTAATTAGGATGTGTGAAAGGAATTAGGATAAAGAGATCTAGGAAGATAAGGACTCAGCCATTGTGTGGTGGGCATCTTTCTTAGGTTCCTTATCTATTTATTGGGAGGAATGAAAAATTTCATTAGAAGATTAGATGATTAGATTCATTCGTTTTCATGAATCATTAGCATTAGGAGGATGTTTGTGTGTGACATTTTTTTGTGAAAAATAAGGAGAAGAACATGGGAGAAAGTTGTATTTGTCCTTATGTAATGGATAATGGTTGAAGTTGTATGGATTATAATGTTTCTTCTTGGTATGTGTTCTACTTAAAATGTGATAAAGGAAGGAAGAATAATTCATATCAAATTTATGTAGAACTTTATTACTTTTATGTATTAGTTCTTCATTTCTTTTTGTAAGATTTACGTGCCATCCATTCTCTATTTTAGATTTTGGAATAGGAAATACCTTCTACCACAGGGCAATAGTTGCCACTTGAGGGTAGCAACAAAGAGGTAGACTTGACATTTGAAGCTTAGTGGGAGTGGAAAGTTGATGTAGATGGTAAGCAACAATGACAAAGGTTTTGCAAGTGCTGCAAACGATAGGCAATAATTACAAAAGGTCTATAAGTGTTGTAAAAGGTAGGCAACATCTATCATAGGTCTGCAAATAGTTGTGGGTTTTTTTTCAAGTTGCGAATGACAAAGGAGGATTTAGGGTAAAGTATATGTGCCAAACATTTATGACTTTTGCAAAACATCCTTTTTTATATTAATTATTTCAAAGTTGGGTTAATTTAAGAGGGAAGAATTAAGAACACATACATTGAGCAAATGAAACTCATTTATTTTCTTTTCAAAAGGAACAAAAAACATCTTTCAATTTGGAGATAATCAAATTAAAAGATAAGAGAGGGGCCAATAAGAGATAAATATTTTCCTTCATTTGTTCAAATTCTTCATTTTTCAATTCATAAATAGACCACATCCAAATTTAATTTTTGTATAATTTATCAAGGTTTTTTTTAATTTTAAAGGTTTAATTTATCACTATAATCGTTTAGGGTTTCTTTTTTTCTTATCACCTTTCACCAATTATAAGAGAGCTTTCATTTTCTATATATATATATTCCTTTTTATGTATTTTTTTTCCCACCTCTGTTACAAAGTGATTGTGTGAAATAATGAGGGTTCACAACTTATGAACTTTGTAAAATTGTCATTCAATTCTTAGGCTACCTTTCATTTTCTTTTTCAACTCTCACTGCTTATTCCTTGTTTTTTCAACTTGTCCCCTCAACTTTAAGTCAATTGTGTGAAGGAATGAATGTGCGAAAAGTAAGTTGAAACAAGAGGTCAAAAGTGGCAAGCTTTATTTACTATTACCCAATGTTTGGCCTTCCTTATTTCTCGTATTTCTTTTTTTTTGCCTTTCATCAATCTTGATTTGGATTTTTTTAACTTTACCCTTCCAAGGTTTCACCTTTTTGACAATCATCCCTATCATGAACATTCAAGACATTCAAGCTAATTAGGATATCACAATCTTTGTAGGATATGATAACAATAGGAGTGTTGATAATTTGTTGTAAGAAAATAAAGAGATGCATCTTAGGGCTACTCCATCAACATTTGACAATGCGTATATATAAAAGTTACACTTACAAATTTGCAAAACCAAGTGGCTAGCTCAAAGTTTCACAATTGAAATTCATTGATGTGGATTTTGTTCAAGTCAATAACAACCAATCAATAGACCTTTTTCAAAACCAAATAATGTGATGCCTAAATTGCCACAATAATGTTCTCAGTCTTGAAATATTCACATTACACACTAGGCTAAGGAAGGTTTCATTGCTTACCATAAATCAAATGGCATAACAACATGAATAAAACTAAATCATGGATGGAATCATCAATGACATTTAGATGTGAACTCACATACTTGACTATATGCTTATGTTCAAGGCTCAATAACATTTCATGTTCAAGGATATATATATGTGTTAACCATTATTGATCTATACATGTTTCATTAACAATATGAAATTAATTTACTTTGCATCTAAAAGATGTAGTTATGAGATTGGGAAGATTTGAGGCTCTTTAATGTTGAAAAAACATTGTGTAAGATTTAAGGTTTTGTAATTATATTAGAAATGATAATGATGTGATTTGTATGTATGTTTTTGTTGTCTTTTTTGATTTTATGATAATTTGTGACTTGAACCTAGCTAATTTCTAGTTTTAACCCTAATCCTAAATTCTACACAATTCATGTATCTATGGCACTATATACCTCCTCCTAACATGAATTTGGAAGTTTTATGTTATAGTGTTTGGTTTTTATTTTTTTCAAACTTTTGTTTCTATAGAACTAGCATACCTATCTTCAACCATGGGAGGTTTAGCTAAACCATTTTTCTATTTGGGTGCTTGTTGTTGAACTTCTCACCTACCAACGTACTTGGTCAACAATAATTTAGAAAAACATAGCTTGTAGAGAATAGTTAAAATACAAAAAAATGTTGTGTTGATTTGCATTTGTTTCTTTTCATGAACAAGTTTTTAAATCCCTAGAGAGGTGTTTTGTAAAGGTTGCAATAAGCTTGGAGCTCTCACTCCCTTTGCATCCATATTCTTCACACATGATTAGTTTAAGATGTTGAAGTTGCAAAATCCATTAGAGGATAACAATGAACTCCTATGTGTGGCAATTCAACACCACACATAATGGTTTTCTTGGTAATTGTAAGAGTTATGTTGGGTGGGGTTAATGTGGACCAAATTGGTTTGCCCTAACCTCACCTAGTGTAGTTGCTACAATTACCAAGAAAACCACCATGTGTGGTGTTGAAATGCAATGTATTAGAATATATCACCATGCTTTGGGTTGTTTCCATGGTACGATGTACACACTTTGTGTCAAAACTAGACAACACATATAGTATCAAAAATAACACACGTAAAATTTCATTAATTTTGAATTTTACTAAAAATCACATTCAATTGATTGGGGATTTAAAATTAATAAAACCATGAATATAAACCATGAATATGCAATTGATTCATAATTGTGTATTTATGTAAATGTACACCAATACATTTATAAAGGTTACTTAAAACACCTTATTATGATATTTTAAGTTTGCAAAATTTTCTTCCATTAAAGATGTAGTTGGTTAAATGTTATGTTTATCATTCTTAAAAAAAAAGTGAATTTTTTTTAATAAAATAAAATAAAATATTTTCAGAATCATAATAACATAATGTATTGCCAAATATTTTTATATCATTTAATATAAACTTCATGACTTTAAAAAAAATTGAAATTTTTGATGTGAAAAATAATTTGTTATGGTTGTCTTTTTGTATATGAAAATTTTCATAGACTAATTCTCACTAAAACTAATATGTCATCTATTTAGTTAATTTCAGACTTTTGAAAAGTACATAATTAACAATTGACCATTTGGAAGTTGAAAAATTAGAAAAGAAACTTTCATTTGGGGGCCACCAAATGATGCAACAATAAATATTAATAATGTTTTGTTTCACTAGATGATCTAACAAATAGATGTTAAATAATTTTTCTTTCAAACTTGATCTTAACCACTAATTAAAAAAGTCCAAAATTGAACTAGTCAAAAAACAATTAAATTCATGTTATTTCTTAGTCCTTTTGTTCCATTTTAGTGTTTAAGACACACAATGAAAAGTTTAAAATGTACTCCAATTGACATTTGAAATGTTGATATGTGCGCCAATTTCACAACATTAGGAATGTTTAAGATGTTACCCACCTTTAATTGCACATTTTGATCAAAATTTCTTTTCCAACTATCTATAAAAATACATTAAAAAATGTGTTGTAATGAAAATTGTTATAATGTGATTACTTTTTGTCTAGATCATACCATGGAAACACCCTTGGATTGATTTTTCAATGTTAACATCCAAGACTAATCTCAAGTGAAAAATAAGCACATGAAAGAAGCAGAAGCTTGGAGCTTTTTCCAAGGTTACTACAACCTTAACACCTTTAGGCATTCTAAAACATACTTGTGGATAGAAGCAAACTCAAATTAATGCAACTTTCCCTTGTGTTTTAATTGTTGTCCACTAACTATGTTGTTATAAATTATCATTAAGTTGTGAGGTGAGCAAGCTCAACAACAAGAACCCAATAGCAAAATGGTTTTAGCTAAAACTCCCATGGTTAAAAATAGGTTACTTGTTTGTTAGTAGTTCCAAAAAGAAAGAAATTGTGTCAAAAAGCTCCTAGGGATGTCAAAGTTCCCTAATTCCTAGTGATGATGTCCCAATGTATGCAAGTTTTCACAATTTCAAAAGGCAATAGGAAACTTGGAGTGATAGAACTCTCAATTCATGTGGCTACTCTACAACAACTAATGGCAAGCCCCCAAGCTTAGATGTCTCCTCCAAAAAAATCTAAAAAAAAAGCTCTATTTTTTTCCTTTGTTTTCATTTAGTTTGAGATGATAGGGATCGATAATTTTTCCTTTAATTTTGTAATATCAAGAATGTGGAAATTGGAAATTGATATTACAAAATTCTTGATATTACAAAATTAAAGGAAAAATTAAAGCCAAGTGACACTAATTGAAGTAATATTAAATCCTGAGTGTACATGAGAACATACCAAAGCTATGAGCAAAAAAGCTTTTAGAGTCCATTTCCCTAAGGTTGCTCCATATTTCTAACCTTGGGATAGGAAAAATACTGGTGTTGGATGAGACTTTCTGTGACATCATCCCTGTTTCACACCTCTAACACATTACTAGGATCTTTTGACAGAGAACCACATCCCCCTGCTGCTAAAACTATCTTTCAGATTTACAGAGCTTGTTCCACAGGAGAGCTTTGTAGCAAATTGGAAACCCACTCCGGTAAGTGAAAGCATCTAATGGCTGTCCACCCATTAAGATTGTTGCAATTTCAGCAAACTTCATTAACAGGGGATGTCACATCTAGTGATCCGAGGTGCTTGAGTGAAGCTTACCTTGAAATGTAACTCTATCATTATAACTTCCACAGCTGGAAAACTGTTTGTCATTGTTCTGAGAATTGGCTGTATAAATAACAAAAACATGAATTTCTTGCATACCACAATGTTGACAAATGATGAAGACAAAAATGTTAGTAAACTTGTGCTGGTTATGGGAAGCCCTCATAGATCTGAATCAATGCTGTAGGTCCTAGAGCAAGAAAATGTACTTGAAGCTGGTCATGGAGCCAACCTGATTGGAATACTTCTTCTTTTCACAAAAATCTCATACTTTTTCCCCTAGGAGGTAGATGAGAGTTATAAAATAGGTCTAACAGCGGTAGGAACCAGAAAAGGCCAAATATACATAACAGATCCATAAAGCGACCAAAAAGCTTTAAACTTGCAGGGACTGCAAACAACAACCAAGTCCTTGAATATATTGAGTAAAGATCATTTCCAGTAGGTCACACTATTTTGGAGTCAACTAACTGATGTTCTTTGGACACTACATATGGTTTGATGGTTTCAATTTTTGCAACCCACAAACAATTTGCAAGTCTGCCACAAACATTTTACAATTATCCTTCATCTTGAGTAACAATTTTTCTAGTCTGCTATCTTTATCCGAAGAATTTTTATTTTGGTTCATCTTCTCATTTTGGTTCCAAGGGTCAGTTCATAAGGCGACATACAAAAATAGTATGGCAAACAAGTAATAGAAGTGTCATTAGATGGAGTCTGCTATCAACACAGGACCTCCATTGCCTGAAGTGTTCCATGTATGCTAAGATGTAATCTATCACTCCTTGTAGCCCAGAAGTTACAATGGAAGCAATAATGTGGGAAAGAAAGAACAGTTTCACACTACTTTGCTTTGCTTGTAATATTCTTGACCACATCCCATGTTCTCATAATACAACAATGACAGCCAAAATGTTGTAAACCTCATGTTAGGTGTTGCTTTCACATAGTTGTTGTGTCAACATTGGCTTCACCAATTAATCTAAGGGACTTGCTGTTCAATCCCAATCTCATATGCCTGCCGCACACCCATGCCACCTGGCCGTTGTGTTGTCCAGAATACATAACCTTGAGCAAATCAAAAGTTTGTCCAATGTCAGGGACACACTTCAGGGTATCCACCAACCATTTGTCAGCAACTTCCTGATGTTTACTTGATCCATTGGTTGGATTATAGCTTGTGGTAGCAAGCTGGTCTGGGAGTACTTGGGAAGTTGCACGGAGAATCCCAGAGCCAAGTGTCAACATGGGAAATTGTGAAGCAAGCCCAACTGTAAGTTGTGCTCCAACCTTGAGAAGAATGGACAATACTTGCAACCCTTTCTCAAGAAGAGGTCGGATCTTGTGGAATGTCTCACTTTCAAGCTTCACATTCCACCCATTTTGTCCCTCCACATCATGAAATCCATGAATGTGTTCACACATCAAGTGCAATTGTGCACTGTGCAGCCCAGGTACAATGTCACCAGTTAGCAATTTTCCAAGTGCACTCATGCCCTCGTTTTGAGTGAAATAAACAATCCGTGGGAATCTTTGTTGCTGCAATTGCACTGTGAACTCCATCAAGGCATCCAATTTCCTGCTCAACTCCTGTTGCAGCTCATTTTCAACCTTTTTCATTTGTGCAAATCCTTCTTTCAATGCTCCAATTATTCTTTCCCCAACATCTTCTTGATTTTTGATAATTTTATTCGTACTGCCCTCAATGTTCGCCAAGATGGAGTCATGAAAACCTGATGGAGTGCGTCTCAAAACATTAGAAAGCACATGAAAATTGCTAGAAGAGGTTACATGCTCCTCATGGTCTTTGGTGGTTGACTCTTCAACAAGCTTGAACATAGAAGAAACTTCTTCCAATTGGGATCTCCGCCATTCCATAAAAGCAGTTGTTTCTTTCTCCCCTAGCAACTCAACAATAGGATTGGAGCTTGTCTCAAGGACGACTATTTCCTGGCCATTGGTCCCTTGTTCCACCACACGCCTCCAAGTGTAGCGGTGCTTCATAGCATCATCACAGCCAAGCATGAACAGTTCTTGTTTCAATGTTTCCATTGCCACCACTTGATCTTTCCTGAGTAGTCCACCACAATAATCCAATGAGGACATGAAATCGCAAGCAACAACTTTATGATGACAAATTATTTCCTTTCAAGGGTAAAAGCAATTCAATTAAAAGGTTCTTAGAAAGCTTTTATAGTATCCAATGAAATTATCATAGATCACGACATCACAAACTATACAAGCTTAAAACATATATTTTGTTTGCTTTCTTCCTGCGAATGTTTTTTGCTTAATAAGATTTTGAGTCCTATATTTTTTATTTTACAAACCATTTCTCAAAAAAAAAATTTCCAATGCCATATTTGAATGGTTAATACACTATTTTTGTAATAGTTGGTTTTGAAGAACAAGTAATGTTATTTGATGGCCCATGTGGACATTAACAAAAAGAAATAATGGGCATATAATGATTTGAAAAGTTTCATGTAATTAATAGTCAAGAATAAAGGTATTCTCCAGGATCACATTATGACTTGCTAGCACGTTTGAATATAATGGACAACTACATCAATTTGTGACAAACAAAAGGTTGCAATAAATTTGATAAGATTAACCATCAAGTGTAAGTGCAAAACACACATATATTTCAACAAAGTCAATTCTTGCACACATTGTGGCCGCAATATGCTTTGAACAAGCCAAACACCTCGACATTTAAGAGTCGTCTCATGTATGACTCTCACGATGTCTTTCTCAATGATCTCCACAGTCTTGTCATGGTTCCAAGAAGAGCGAACTAACACATCAATGTAGTAGCCAACATCGCCACTACTTTCCACGAAGACATCAATGCCCTTGAAGTTGAGAGTGATCAAACCCTTGTTGAGTTTGAAATCAGCACTCAATATACCATCTCTGATGAATGAGTTGTGCAATGCCACCTTCCCAAAAATAAACACAAGTCAACATTTGGCATCAATCCTTGAATTCCTCACTATTCTTCTTATTTGCAATGTCATCATGTCACTAACAACAAAATGTTCGTCATCTATTGAGAAAATTACAAATATTAACACAATCGAACAATTTTTTTAATAAATTGTTATTTTGAAAAAACACAAATTCGACCAACTAAATGATTTTAAAGAATGTGCAAGCATGTTGATGCCTTACTTGGAGTCGAGGGGAGAATCCTGGAGTGAGGAAGGTTCGAATGTGATCCTTGCATTCAAACCTTCGGCCAAGAAAAACCCACTTTGGATTCTGTTCTTGAGAAGGAGGCCATGTCAATTCACGACTGCCTTCAACAATTTTTTTTCTCTCAATAGTAGAAAAATTAGCATCCAATATCGTTGGAATGTAAATGCCAGCATCCAAGTTGCCAGGATCTCGTTCATAACAAATGTCCAAATTCAACATCAAGTGCATGAGATCATTAGGTTCAAGATGGATACCCCTTTTGGAGGCAGTATTTCTTGTGGCCCTTGACAAGGATTGTTTCAATATGCGCTCCA
>Ga0116228_10004395_pt1 | contig 12489 bp, 13 predicted proteins | sample S1TSphfallax_2_FD_89694 | JGI IMG/M metagenome (GOLD analysis project Ga0116228, IMG submission 89694) | Host-associated microbial communities from peat moss isolated from Minnesota, USA - S1T2_Fc - Sphagnum fallax MG | ecosystem: Host-associated > Plants > Peat moss > Unclassified | place...
GTCAAAGTGCCCGTGGCTTGTCCCAACACCCAAGGGTGTTCCCGAATGTGAACTAACCCTTTTGTGGTTGGTTTTGGATGTAGATTCAAGCTTGATAATCTAGTCCCTCTTCCTAGTCTAATCTTGGGACTTCTAGCACGCCCCTCTACCCCTTTCTAGTGCTGGAAGTCGGGAGCGCCTCCAAGTTCCACATTTCCACAATTCAACACACTTGGACCCTCAAGTGGGTTCAAGAAGGAACTTAAGAGTGCATCAATATTGTAATAATCATGCTAGACAAGTATAGGGAGTAGGTACTATGATGTCTATTTTTTAGACAAGTTGGACAAGGTAAGTTCAATACATATATGGTAAATAAAAATAGGACTACTAAGGTGGAGTTCAAATGGTGTTTTATGCAAGAAAGTTGAGAAGGAGTGAATCTCTAGATTTTTTTTTGGGAGAGGTCTATCCTAAAAAGTTTTTTACAAAAAAGGAATGAGAGATATTGGAATAATTTTTAGAAGTATAAAGACTTGGGGAACAAGGATCTTTTGTTTTTAGTTAGTATTTTTTACAAGATCAATTTTGTTTTTTAAACTTCATAGTAATATGAGCAATAATTGTGGTAGCATTTTGACAAACTCACAATTGTGTGAATATTTAGGTTATGAAGATATGTTGTTATGGATAATATCTTTAAATTTCTTTGGATTTATAGTACAAAATTTTGTATAATTGAAATTGAATATGTACAAGAATAGAAAATTTGCAATTAAAATAATAATAGAATATTAAGATTTACCAATATCGCAAGTAGAGTGTGCATGATTTAAAGCCATTGTCCTTATTGTGGACACCCTTAATCATGGTCAAATGGAGTTTGAAATTAATAACAAATTAAGTTTAATCATACATTGAAAGGTTGTTTAGTTGTTTTCTCAAACATAATGTTTTATTTTTTTGTCACTTGCACTTGAGTCACTCTTCTCAAGGTTCATTTCCATATATTTGTGATACTTGTGAAGGTGGTAGTCTCAATTTCTTTTAGGATTAAATACAATACAATAGATTGATTTTTTTTTTAATCGTTTGGTTGTGTATGTTAAATTCCTTATATTGACCTGCAAATTCACATTACCATCACATTTGACTTAATATGATTTTTTGATATGTGAACAAAGGCATACCCAATGATGTCAATTAATGATCTTTTTTTTTTATCATTTAGTTATCATTACAATTATGAAACAACATGGAGCCCAAGTGATTAACATCTTGTTGATCCTTCACACTACGAAAGATTGTTAAGATAATTTACAAAGGCAAAAAAATGATGTTACCACACCACATGACATTTGTTGCCCTCTTCCTTTCCCACGTTAAATGTAGCAAGAATGTAACACATAAAAAATTATTAAAGATATGGACATTCATTTCCTTGTTCATTTTGATTTGTGTACTTTAAAAAGTTGCATACCTAGTGTAGAGGAACTATTTTGGAGAAAGTGAAAGGTATTTTGATGATTGATCTATTGAAAAAGAGGCTTCATTCCATTGTGTTATTATGCTTAACTACATGCTATTGAAATCAAGTTTACAAGAAAAAAAACAAATTGCAAGATAAATGTGATGATAGCTATCATATTGTTTTCATCAATTCAACAATACTTAATTATATTGTGCGCATGTGTAAGTTTTTCCCTTTATTATGATTTTCAACTTTAATTGTTAATCTTTTATTTGGGCTTTGCATTACTTCACTCTACCAGTGACGATGAATTGTTTATTAAAAAATGATATTCATATTTTGGGAAGGGAAAGATGTATCTATTGTTTATGGAGTTTCATAAATGTGTTCGCATTTGTGTCAAAACATTTTAAAAGCTAGGTTGCTCATTCTTATAGCATGGCTACCCCAATTCAAAAGGAATTCAAGTTCTTCATGTCTCATCCTCATGTACATGGATTCTAGCATAATTACATGGTAGCAACACAAACTCGACAAGCACTTCAATACCATCATATTAAGTGTTTGTGATCCAAACAACTTCCAACCAATAAAAATGTCTTCTACCAAAGACCTTTAAAAAAACAAGTGTAGTACACAAGAAAACAAGCTTACTTTCAAGATGTGCACGAACACAACCAAGAAGAGGGAGGTAGTTTAGGTGTTTCTATGAGTGAAACAATATAATTGAAGACATAAGAGCCATAAGCGAAGACACATTGACCATACACAACAATAATAATATTCAAGAAAAAAATAAAAAAGAGACAATAGGTTAACAAAACAACATTACCTACTCAAAGTAGCTCCAAACACATGTACCATAGCTTCCACCATCATTGCAATGTTAATAACGAACATTTGTTGTAACAAAGGTCACAAGGCCACAAAACCCTTAAATGCATAACAAATTTTGATCTTGAAACATGGAGCTACTTCATGTCACCTCATATGCCCTAAGAGTTGCAATGAAGATTCACAACTAACAATTACTTCAAATGCTATCAAAATAGATATGGTGACATATTATCATGCTACAAATATCACTCAAGCCAATGTAATTTGAAACATGGACAATCCAATAAAGAAGGAAAGACAAACATTTCACTAACTCACACGTGAAACCATTCTAATTGAAGGTAGTGATGAAGAATCGCAATATGACCATCCACCTCTTGCACCATGCTACCATGATGAAAATTGCAATCCCATTTGCCATTCATGCACAAATACCTCTATGAGTGATTAAATGCAAAACACAAGTCAACCTATGAGACATTGAAAGAAATTGGAGAGGGAAGCAACTTACTCATAATAGGTTTCATCCATGCCCATAATAAATTCAAATATGTGTGCACAAGTTAACACCTACAACCTTCATTGCCATGATCTGGTTCTATGCATGAAACCACCAACCCTAATGTCATCAAAATCCTATTTCATTTCAACTCACCAAGCTCTTTCTCATGGGCATGTGTAAACATCCTTCAAGTTGTAGCATAGTTATTTATTACAAATAAAATAACAATTTATGAAGATTTGAACCACATACATTATTGTCAACATCTACAACCTCTTCAAAAATCCATGGCCCTGCACCCCAATTACATGAACCTCAACTCCAAAACAAGCCAACATTTTATGTATCATGTGGCATTGAATAGAAAATTGTCCCATTGTAGAACACCGCCCATGTTCACGAAGGCAAGAAAGGAGGCACAACCTTGTTGTTTTAACACTAGACCAAGTGTTAGTGTCTTCTATTGGCTGCAACAACTTTAGCCTCTAAAGGGACCCACCTTGGATGCACCCTTCCACCCCAATCATCTAAAGACCCTATTAGACCTTACATTGCATGCCAAGTGAAAATCAACAATCACATTGTTTTTTACATAATCCACTATGCCACACTCTTTCGTGAATTTGAGTCTTGTTAGTAGGTGGCAAATAAAAACCATGCATCTTCATACTTACCATTTGGTTTCCTCATAACAATGATTTGATCCTTGTCCTCATCCTCCTCCAATTGTGACTTTCCACTTAATTTTTCTCTTGAGTAACAAATACACATAGAAAAGGACCTTTCAAATGCATTCCACTTGTAGCTATACATTGGTCAACACTAATATCAACAAACTCAATAGTTCACAATAGGAGAAGACATATGAATGAAGAGGACCATAGGTCAAAACACATACAAGCTTTCATGACTAGATGATGAAGTAGTCCACTTTCTACTCTTTCTTTATGTTCAAAAGGGATGAACATGTTCTTTGCACTTGTGTGTTGATTTTGATACTAAAGTCAAGACAACATCTTTCATAAGGTCTTTGTAATATTACATGTGCTTAGTGCTCTAAGAGGATTTAGCTAAGGGTTTTACCATCCTAACCAAAAAAAATCACTTTCCCAAATAGCCATGATGCAACCAAATCTAGAATAGTAGCAACATCAAGGTTGCCCAAAATAAGTTAATACCATAAGCAAGCCCTTAGATGAGATTGTTAAGGGGGTAGGATGAGTACATGATTTTGAATGAACAAGGCATTTAAGATAGGGACTGATTAGGGAACTTTGTTAGTTTGAATTTTGAATTCTTGTTGTTTTTTATCATGGTGATGTGGCTTGGGATAGTTCAAAAGGAGAAAGATATGGAAAACAAAGGAAGATTATTAGATATAAAGTTTTTGGGAAAAGTAGGAGGAGTTGTAAGTTCTTGGAGTAGAAAACCACAAATTATGTTTTGAAATACCACAAATTTTAATTCTTGTTTTGGGATTTTTTCAACAAAACATGGGATTTTGTTATATTTTGATTCATGTTTTTAGTAATACAAAGAAGCATAGGCTTCTATAGTGAGTTTGTTCATACTGTTATGTGAACTATTTGTAGTATCAGAATATGACCATTTTCATGTCTACCATTTCACGTCTACCATTTGGTGACCATTTTGTGGGAATTTTTTTTTTGTTTTTTTTTTTCAATAATGGGAAGGTTTTCTACAAATTTTGTTGTATATATAGATGAAAGTGTTTAGATGAGTAGTGTTGTTTTTTAAATTTAGAATATACATGGGTATGTTAAAAAGTATCAGAGGTTTAAGCACTTGATGCCATAAGGATTGCATAATGATCTATAGACTCTGAAGATGAAGAATTGTGAAATAAGATGAATAAGATGGTGACATGTAGTTTATAAAAATTGGACTTGGAGGTAAATTAATAAGTTATTGTAAGACAAACAAAAGATAATCTTGAAAGTGGGTCCAAGAGTATGCAAGGTTTATGAAAACCTCATATCAAAATCTGATGTTGGATAAACAAGTTATAAGAACAAAGGAAAGGCATGTGGGGCACATGTCCTTTCTACCACAAGAGGTGGTATTGCCTGAAGTATGGACCCGGTCTTTAAAGAAGGCATAATTATAGACAATAATCTCCATGGAAAAAGATGTAGTCAACTATTCACCCAAATGAATGGGTGTAGTATACTTCTTAGCCGCAATTTGTGGTTCAAAGCCAAAGAGAGCAAAATAAAATAATGACTTTTGCAATACCTGATCAATCGCAAGAAATCTCAAGTCTAAAATTAGTGAATAGTTGAAGAAGGGATTTTACATGAGGTATACAACCTAGGTTCGTGTATTAGTTTTCATCCCCAAATTACTATGAACTAATGGAAGACTAAGAGGTGGAAGAAAACACTAATATTAATGTGGTTGAAGAGACTAAAGAAAATTACCTATGATCATCTAAGTATGCAGAGGCCCATGTGAATGTGTTATATGAAATACCATAATCATATTCACATCAAGGGAATTTAGAACTAGATCAAACAAGGTACACAGTCAAAACACATGATCATGAATATGTGGATTTGGAGATGGTTAGATTACTTTCAAAAGTCTGTGCATTAGTGAGGAAGAAGGACATGTAATCATGATTTTGTCCTTTTATGCCTTTTCACATCATAGCAAGTATTGCTAGGCATGTGGAATTATAAAATGTGGCAAGAATGTTAATGGATCAACCACATGAATAAGAACCAGGAATTCTTGTAGTCCAAAACAGATTGAGAGGCATGGGATTGGGAAGCCAATTAGGACCATATAGTCAACAAATTTGTCCATATATTCATACTAGGAGCAAAAAACCAAAGGGGTATTCACATCCACATTCTACACCACAAAGGATACCGATGAGTAACCATAGATTGGAATTTGTTGGTTTTTAATCAACACAACTCCACCAATAATTTCAGAAGCGACATTTGTTGAAACCCAAAAACAACATGCTGGAGTAGGAATTACTCAATCATTTGATGTAGGTATAACAACCATAAGAATGGAAATGGTTGTTGCACTTAGCATAGATGTTGTCAAAAGGGGAAAACTAATTGGATATGTAGCAAAATTGGGTAGTGAATTAGGTGGAGTTTTGGTAACAAAGAATTTGAGTTGAAGTTCAACACTACTCGTAGCCACTACTGGAGTTGTTGGCACATCTCAAATAGTGTTTACCAATGCAATAACAACTATTTATGTGAATAGGACTACAAATCAACCACCAATGAGCTCAATGGTTGTTGGAGGATATAAAAATGTTGATGCAGTGAATCCAAGAGGAAGATATCAAAAACCATCTATTATAAATGTACAACATTTTTATTACAAAGCTAGCCATTATGTTAAGCCAAACAAGGTAGTTCTTAAACCCTAAACCCTAATTTAAAAAAAGATGTTGACCCAAATTCTCATGTTAGAGTGTTCAATTTTACAATAAAGGTTACTGTAAAAACTTTTGAAGAGTATATCATCAATGCATTTAACTATATGCTAAGATATACAACATCAGATTGGTGCCATAATTACATGTTGGAATTTCCTGATTGTATTTTTTCAGAGCTTACAAGGCATTTTGCAAATGTCATAGGAGGATTTAGAATGACAACCAAATATGCATTGAACTGAAGAACATGAAACAAGAGGAAATTGAGAGGGTGGAGGTTTATTACAAGTGGATTTAGAAGCTAGTTCATGGTCTGTAAGTACCAACCATAAACAATTTTCTAACTATTGTGTTTAGAGTGAGTTTACAATCATACTTCAAAATTGTTATTGTAGGGATGAAGCGTTCAACACAACAACAACATAAGGAGGTGGCAATGTTGTGTGAAGAAGACATGATTACTATAGAAGCAAGGAGTGCACTATCAATACCATTGAGTACCAAACATGCATCAATAGTAAAAACACAAAGTAATATAGGGAAGATTGACAAACATTGCACAAATTGTGGGATGATGAACCACAATATGGAGATATGTAGAAAGAAGAAGAAGCGAACAATGGTGGCAACCATCAAAAACCATAGAATACATCTTCATATTCATGCCACATTTGTGGTTTGAATGGATGTAAAATGAAAGATTGTCCAAAGTTTGTTGAGATGCAGAATGTTTCATGGGAAATTTGTGGCACTAATAGAGGTTTAACCTATTGTTGAAACACAAACAATCATTGTGGATGTGGTGGATGTTAATGTTACCACAAGAAGTAAAGTAATTGAAGAAGAGGTGTTCAAGGATAGAGAGCCAAGAAATGAAAATAATGTTGCTGATTGGGAGACAAAAAAGTGGTTGAATAAATCAATGGTGGAGACAATGCAATAGATTCAGGAGACACAAACCTAGATAAAAGGGCCATCCACATCCATGGAGGGATGGAACACAACCTAGTTGGGTATGCCAAATATTATTCTAGTTGAAGCACATAAATCATAGGAAGTAATTAATGAATTCACAAGAGAAATTAATCACAATACAAGAGATTTTTCTAGATATTGGTAAGTAGATGCTAGAAACAAGTTATGTTTTGAACTTGGGACAATTGCTTAAAATAGCTCCTAAGTTAAAGAGATATCTTTGGTAGAAGCTAAAATTAGAAAAAATTCAGAATTTAAGTAGAACAACCATAGATAAACAAGTTGGTTTTTTAGTACCAAAGGTAGGGACAACTATTGTAACAATAGATAATCATATGGCAATTATCCAAGTATAGATTGGGAAGAATACAATGGAGGATTTGTTGTTGCGTGGAGGTTTTGGAGTTAATATTATCATATAATAGTTGAGATTGAGGTTAGGGCTTGTAAAGCCTTAACCTGCACCATATAATTTAAGGATGGTAGATCAAACAATCACAAAACTAGTGGGGTTGATTAGAGATGTAAAGATATATGTTCATGGCATTCATTATATAATTACATTTACTATACGTCATAATAGCGGGGTAGATTCTAATCACTCCATGTTGTTGGGGAGACCATGGTTGACGAATGCAAAAGTGGCACATGATTGGGGAAGTAACATAATTACCATACAAAGGAATGGGATAGTCAAAACAATCACTATCACAAAACATTTGGGAGGTGAAGTAAGAAGATCAAAAGTGTTATTGTACTACGATTATCATAATAACATCACATATGAAGAAGAAGATATCATCTTTGCTATAGAACCATAATCGTTCTCCATAGGAACAATTAGTTTACATGAGATAATTCAATTTGTGAAAACCACATATGTAGAGATAATGGATACATATGTGAATAGTAATATTTCAAAACATGGATATAGACTACATAACACATAAAAAAAAATACATTACAACAAATATTGGCTAGAAGTGGCTTTGGAAGATAAGGTGTATCTAAAGACATACTTTAAACATTAACCAGGGAGTGTTGCAGTGGATGAAACTCGAGCAAAAATCAAAACACAAGAATTGTAAATAGTTGGATGGACATTAACTAAATATTAACAATTGATGAAGTTCAATTTGGGACTTGATGTAGAACCACAAATGGTGAAAATTAATGCACAATTGGAAATAGGCAAGGTGATGGAAGTGTAGTATTTGTTGAAGGAATTCAAAGATCTTTTTGCATGGACATACTAAGATCTGAAAGGAATTTCACCAAAACTAACACAACACAAAATTGAGTTGGACATTACTATACCATTGGCACATTAGGCCATGTACAAATTAAATTCAAACTATGCTACAAGAGTCAAAGAAAATATAGATAAGTTGTTAGTAGTTGGATTCATTGAATCTGTAGAGGAAGTTACATGGTTGGACACACCCATAGTAGTAGTACCAAAGAAAAATGGCATGTTAAAAATTTGTATAGATTTCAAAAAACTAGATGTAGCCACATAAAAGGATCCATACCCATTACCTTTCATAGATGAAGTGTTGCACACAGTAGTAGGGTATGAGGCATACTTTTTTTTAGATGGATATTCAATATATCATCAAAATTCTATAGTTGAAGAGGACAAATACAAGACTGCATTTGTTATAGACTTGGGGCCTTTTATATGGAAGGTGATGTTGTTTGGAGTTTAAAATGGACCTCCAACATATCATTGAGTTGTTACTAAAGCATTCAGAGAATATTTGGACAATTTTATGAAGATATTTTTGGATGACTTTATAATGTATAGTGACATGGAAAGTCGCTTGTAGAAATTCAGATTATGTTTTTAAAAATGCAAAAAAATGACATTAATTTAAATATAGACAAATGTGCATTTATGGTATTTTCAAGGATGATTTTAGTTTTATTATTTCCAAAGAAGGGAAACTACTAGATCCAAAGAAAATACAACCAATAGTAAACATGCCACCGCCTAAGAATCCATAGTAGATTCAAGTATTCAATGGGATGACATAGTTTTACATATGTTTATCAAAGACTCTATTATTATTATGGCACCTATCACTAAACTGACCAGAAAGACAAAGACTTTTCTTTGGATAGAGGAATGTTAGAAGGCTTGGGAATTGATTAAACAAAAATATATTGAAGCACCAATATTGATATCACCAAATTGGCAAATGGAATTTCATGTGCATGCGCATCCTTGTTAGTTGTCGAGTTATGATGTCTCAAAATGTAACAAGGAAGAATGATCAACCAATAGTGTATGTTTTAGACTTTTGAACAAAATAAAACAAAATTATAGCATAATAGAAAGAGAGGTTTTAACAATGGCTTTTGCTTTACACAAGTTTATACATTATTTGATGGGCAATAAGTTTGTCTTTTATATAGATCATATGGCATTGGACTATTTGGTCAATAAACCATAGGTTTCAGGGATAATAACTAGATCGTTATTATTGTTTTTAGTATATGATTTCACAATAGTGTATAAGTTTAGGCATAATTCATGTAGTTGCTGATGCATTAAGACTACCATATATTACAAAACCCATATGTGTTCCTAATTAAACCACATATGTAAGTTTGTTTTACACAAAGCCTAAATGGTTGAACATTGTATAAAGAATTTTTGAGAACAAGACAAATTGAAGGCATGTTATCGATATAACAGAAACAAATATTAGTTAAGACAGCATAACCTTTCACATTAAAGAATGGTGTATTGTATAGAATGGGCCAAGACAACAGATTGCGATGATGTTTGACAACAACAAAAACACAAATGGTGATGAAGGAATTATATGAAGGACCTTAAGGAGCGTTTTTTGCAACTGAAAAAACATAGAGAAAGATATTGGATGCTAGATATTGGTGGCCAACTATGTATAGAGACGTGCATGATTATTGTAGATCTTGTGATGCATGTCAAAAAATAGGAGGATTAGCAATTCAAAATCTAAGTTGGTCATAAGTCTTCCAAAGGAAATATTTATGAAATGGGGACTTGATTTTTTGGGGCCAATTAAGTCGACATGAAGATATATTGGGAACAAATATATTTTTATTGCCACATATTATGTTATCAAGTGGGTGGAAGCAAAAGCAATGAAAACTAATACTACAATAGTCACATCAAAAAAATTGTATGAATGGATATTAACTAGGTTTGGATGTCCTTTGACTATAGTCGGAGATTAGGGAGTTCATTTCATTAATGATGCCATCAAGTATTTAACATATCATTTTCTATTGAAACATGTGAGTTCTATAACTTATTATCCTTGAGGGAATGGGTAGGTTGAATTCACTGATAAGGTATTTGGGACATTGTTGACTAAGTTAGTTAGTGAAAATATAACAAATTGGGATGACCATTTGTTTAAAGTGCTGTCAAATACAATACAATATTTGTTGTCAAATAACATTGTTTTATTGGTGACCATTGAAAAGTTTGAAACTAACCCTGTGTTGGTCAATGTCAATAAGCTCAAACCTTATTAGTACATGGAATCTAAAGTTCATAAATAAGAAAAACAAATGCTAATATATTGGGAACATAGTGTAATTGGAGTTTAGGTGAAGAATTTTGATATGGAGGAGAACGATGAAGATTGTGAAATATAGAAACCACAAATGAAGAATGTTGAAGATGAATAACAAGTCAAAGATCCTACACTGAACACAATGTTGATTTTTGATATGTAGATGAATATTAAATTCATGAGTAATAACTACAAAAATGAGGGATTTGGGATCCATATATTTGAAGATGATATGTCAAAAGTATTAGTTGAATCAATAATAGTATTCGCCCAGTCATTAGGTGTATTCAGACAATTGCAAGATTTGTTGCCACAATTAGTAGAAAAATCAATATAATCAACATATGAATTAACACAATCAACAGATAAATGGGCAATAGAAGGTGTACATGGTGTATGAAATGGAGTCAATATAGCTAATGAAGGGAGATTAGAGATTTGGAGTAATTGGAAGATGAAATCTGCAACATCCATTCATAATGATGACATGAAGTGTTTCCATGTGGTTGTACAAGAGACACATAAACTTGTAGTGATGGGTTGTATTAATTTTGAAGATCATGCATTAATTAAAAAATGGTGGGCATGTAAAAAAATGAATGTGATGGGCGAGAGGTTCAAGGACAAAAAAAATGGAGTAACATTCGAAAGTAGTTTGTGTTTGTTACTAAAAGTTGTGCACATTTTTTAAGTTATGGAATTCACAACAACATGAGTGTAAAGTGCCATTGAAAAATACAAAGAATAATAAGGGAAAAAGAAGCGCAGAGTAGTGAACAAAGATGAAAGCATGAGGAGGAAGCGAAATTGTTCTAAGGAATAAAAGTAGAAGAGGAGTTAAGAAGAGCAGAGAGAAAAGGCATGTTGAATATTTAGGTATTGGTTGTAAGGTTGCCATTACATTCGTCATCTTCAAAACGTACAAAAGGGAAGGCGTATAATGAAAAGATACAATTTGTGCAAACAATAATTCAAGACATAGATTCAATTGGAACATTTGCAATTGAGTTTTTTTGAACAAGCAGAAGACGTTGGCATGTAAGAAAACAAATAGGACTAAGAGTTACATCAATAGATCCGGTGTTCATTAAAGAATCAGAGAAAAAAGAAGTTGTGGAATAACATTTTGTGAAAGCACAAATGACGCAAAAGGCCACAAGGGAGGAGAACGTTATTGAGGCGAAAGAATAACTATCCATAGAAGTATAGTAAACCACAGAGGTGTAGGAAATGGCAGAAGCACAACAAAGGGCAATGGAGATGGAGAGGCGTGAATTGAAAGTTGTAGTGAAGAGAAAACGTGTAATACTACACATAACTACAGTTATGGAGAAAGGTATTAAAATTCTAAACCTTGAGCAATTCATGTGGACACAAACAAAACAAAATTATGACAAACATGTTGAGTGAATGGAGAACTAGAAGGATATTGTTGAAGAAAAAGACCATGCTTCTAAAGCAAGGTTGGTTATTTTGTTTCTGATGGAGTGGCATGCATGAATGCCCAATGTAATGTTGGAAATTCTGAACACATTTTTTATCAAGGGTGTAGATATCTACTTTGGACATAAGGATAAGGTGTATGACGCGCTCCCAAGTCACGGGGGTGAAACCCACTTGAGGGTTTCACAAAGTCAAGTTGCGGAAAGTTGAGACTTGGAGGCACGCTCCCGGCTTCCAACTCTAGAAAGGGGTAGAGGGTTGAGTTGGGAGCCCAGGGATTAGA
>Ga0116228_10004396_pt1 | contig 12488 bp, 8 predicted proteins | sample S1TSphfallax_2_FD_89694 | JGI IMG/M metagenome (GOLD analysis project Ga0116228, IMG submission 89694) | Host-associated microbial communities from peat moss isolated from Minnesota, USA - S1T2_Fc - Sphagnum fallax MG | ecosystem: Host-associated > Plants > Peat moss > Unclassified | place: USA...
TTATCATGTAAAGGTAACTAACATAGTTGTTTTTAATTTGCACTGAAAAAGTAGGGTGAAGAGTATGACTGTTTTTTCTGGATGAAAGCTTGATGTGATGATGAGACGATGTAAATTTTTATTTTTAGCATTTTTCCGTCGCAATGCGTATAATGAACAGGTAAGTTAATAAATTAGATTTTGAAAAAATACATAGTGATGAAAACAAAAAAAGAAGGGGTGAAAATGGAAATGCAAGAGGAAAATTGCACCCCCCCCCCCCCCCCCCCCCCTTGCCAAACTTGAAAAGCAAAAAAGCAAGGCACCTTGAGTGCATGCTTGGGCCTTCCTATTGGCTACATGAAATTTCTCTTCCCAAAAGAGTTCATCACCATTTTTGGCCTGGGCTATTACCCTTTGCAAAGAGCACCATACCTATTAAACATTGGGTTACTTAGCAAATGTTATTGGAGAATGAAGCAAATTTGATTTCAAGCTTGGAATTGGTTTGACACTTCAGTTGATATCCAAGTTCAATAAATTGTGGATTGATGGAGGCTACTCTTTGTATTTAGTAGGTTGTGTTCGAAGGCCATTAAAAATAGGTGGAATATCAATATCTACATTCATTTATTAAATTTTTGGCAATCAACAATCACACTTTGTGAGTTTTAATTATTAGAACATCTTTGACAATATTTCAAATACCTTTTGGAATAAACATCCAGGATTGAATTTATGCTTGAACATTGCACTTAAATTTTGACATTTGTTTATGCCTTGTTTACAATTAAGTTTCTATTTGACATCCATTTTGCAGCAATAGAAAACACAAAACTTTGTCTAAAGATATGAACCAAAGAATAGAAAGAAGAAATCTAAAAACTACACCAAATTCTTTTATTTCAAAAGATGTGATACTACTCTAGTTAAGGTGCTTATCATAACTAAAATACATTTAACAAATTTGAAAAACATTTTCCCCTTGAGATCAGTAATAGGCAGGCATGTATATTGTTATGGAACTACATTTAGTTCATTGCACTTGTATACTATCGTTTTTGATTTGGTGGTAATTACATATTTTAAAATGGCAAAAAAATTAGAAATTGCTTGCCCAAAACGTTGAAAGACAAATTAGAAGCCCATTGATGCCAAAATTTTGAAAATATGAAACATTTGTCTAGGTTGTGTTCAAGGTTTATTGTTTGTTTCATTTTTGCTACTCAAAATCTAATAGGGAGATGATTTATTAGTCATTTATCTACCTATGCCTAGCAATAATTCGTATATTGATTAGGACTCATTCAAGTTATTTGATAATGTGAAGTCTTCACTACTTGCAATGAATTATGATGGAGAAAGGAAATTGTGGAGTACTCTTCTTTTGACAAGATATTTTCATCTTGACACTAATTGCAATGATTAGTCATTACTAGTGATTTCTTTTGTGGAAAACCTTTTCCATTTTGCAAAAAAATAATAATAAAATTTTTTTTGCTTGCAAACTTTTTGTTTTAAAAAAAATCCATCAAAAACTTTAAAAAATTCAAGAACTTGTCAAAAATCACCACAATTGCCTACAATATGAAAGGGCTTCATATTTTTAATATTGTCAAATTTGGTTAAATATATTTATGAAGTATTGTCATTTAAGCAACATCACAAAATTGAAAAAAAACCACACTGGTGGGTGTTTCCAATGTACGGTGTACACAAAAAAGTGTCATATTTTGACAATTTCATTGCAACACATTTTTTATGTGCCTTTATAGATATTTGGAGAGAATTTTGTGATAGAATTAAAGGTGAATAACACTTTAAACTCTTATTATGTTATAAAATGGATGCACGTTTGAACAATGCAATAGTTGATTGGAATAAATTTCAAACTTGCAAAAGCTTGTTGCAAAAACTATAACATAAGAAAATGACTAAAAAAATTAGTTTTAAATGAGGATTTATTCATGAAAATTTTCACATACAAAGAAACAAGCATAATTTGAACAATCTTCTCCACAAACGCATTCAATTTGTTTTAAAGACATGATGTTCATATTAGATGATTAATAAATATTTGATAGCATATTATGTTATGATAATGTTAATGATTATGATCTTTTTGAGTCGTAAAATGTTTTTTCATTAAAGATGTAGTTGGGTTAAGCATTATTTTAATCATTTTACAAAAATAAAATGAAAATTTTAAATTAATGAAACGTGATAAACTAATGTTAAACAAGGCGTTTAAAATATCTTTTATCAAATTATTGATGTATAATTATATAAAAAAAAACATATGAATCAATTGCATATTCATAGTTAACTTGTTTTATTGTTAAAGCCCAAATCAATTATATATGATCTTTGGAAAAATTAAAATGAGTAAATTTTATGTGTGAATACTTTTGATAATATATGTACTTTCAATTTCGACACAAAATATACATATTATACATGATATGATATGTGTACACCGTACCATAAAAATACCGTGGTCATCGTTATGGAGTATTTTTAGTTAGGCATAATAGAGTTATGCATACAGTAACCCTGTCTTCCCCCTGTCCTTGGGCCTCCTTTCACCTACTATCCCCTCTTTCAGTGACATCCACAAAGTAAAGACACTTTAATAAATCTCAGTATGAAATGCTAATACTCAGCATTTCATGCACAAGGTTCGAGAGTAATATAGTAGTTGTACAGTTAAAATATATGTAGCAGCATAGGAGGCGCTCAGACAGGAAAAAGAAAGACAGGATGAAACTCAGTTTACCACCAAAATTGATGGTTTTCTGAGTTTCATCCCCCGGTTGTCTCATCTTGTGTATGACCAAACTCAGGGTTCTGGTGCTGTGTTTTTCTTACTTTCCAGATAACTCTAATACGGAATCAAAATTTCTTTAAATGATCGTTTTTATGGCTGAACTTGATTTTGATTAAAAATTAATAATTGAGATAAGGTCTTAGGTGCCTAGTGTTACAACTGTTGATTCCATTGAAGGTTAGTACAACATTCCGGAGGCAGTTGAAATTTAGTTAATTCCAGCAGAAATGACACAGGATCTCCGCTAATCTTTCTGTGCAACGACCGCCCTTAAAACCTGGTCTCCCTGGCCAGCTATAGTTGATCTACTCGAAAACAGCACAAAGAGTCAAAAATCAAATTAAGTGCTGGTGGCGCAACAAGAAGAAAGAATTCTGGGTCCTTTTTGTCAAATGTCAAATACTTCCCACTAATTTCCCAGAAAGGGATATCGGTGTCAGATGCAGCTTAAATAAAAATGGTGAAGCGCTTCTCCTAGTCCCTTGACTGTTCTCCTTCACGAGTTTAGGGCTCCAGCAAACAGGGTGGGCGAGGAGATTGCAAAGATAAGGCAAGGGGCTAAAGCATTTGAGAGTCAAACTTTTTGAACCCAAGGTGTCTGAACGTGGAGGAGAAAAACTGACAATATACACATTGACTATTGGTACATACATGGCTTCAAATTGAAGGACTAAAATCCTTCAGATATGTTGAATATAGTGTTGTTCACTGTCCAGTTGTAGCTTTTGAACAGGACCTCTGGGCCTTTTTCTAGCTTTTACGAAAATTGGATAGATCCCCTGCTTTCAGGCTAATCTAGTTTTCCAAATTTGATAGAACCTGGGGTACACTTTTGGAGATTGTTCTTCACATGCAGAAACTAGATCTGCCTACCTACACTGCAAATATCTTCAAATTGAGATACATATAACAACGTTGTCCAACTAGTAAAAAATGGTCACCTGAATTACAAGTACACCTGCATGCAACCTTTTCAAAAGAGTGATAACTTTAAGTGAACGGATCTATAATTGACCAAAAACTTGAAACCAAACAATACTTGTGAATCCTTTTAACTAGTAGTAGATGCACATCTGTCATTGAATCCAATGAATCCTCAATACAAGGCTATGATGCATCACGCATGTCAATGCTTAGTATCAAAATTCTTTGTGCAAAATTTCTTTGAGAATTATAAATCATAAAGGGCAAGTCATAAGGATTGACTTGCGCCTTCCAAGTAGGTTTTAGGACTGCATTGCTTATTTTCTAATCCCTAAGTACAATCTAATGTTTTGTTTTGTCAAATTTGTGATATGGCAGCCATAGTAGAGATCATCCCATACAATGGCCAACTAAAAGCAATTAAGAAATCTGGTGATTTCTGTTATTTCTTTTTTCAACTGTTGGCCACTGAAAACCCCAAAATCATTTCATTTTTTCATTTTCAAAATTTAAATTTCTTTTTGCCGAAATTTCACCCATAAATAAAAGGTTGTTACAATTTAATGTTTTTACATTTTTGCCGACTAAGGTTTTTTCCCAAAAACAAACACAAAAATAACACTCTTGAGGTTTTATTTCACCATTTAAAAAAAGATTGGAACAATTTGCAAAATGTTGACATCAGTGATTTTCTTTCAATTTTGTGATGTTATGTCATTAGCTAGCATCCCAGGAAGGATTGTTTTCAAAAGCTGTATAAATAGTGAAAAAACTAGTTGAAAGAATGCCATCAATTAAAAGCATAGATCAAATGTGGCCAACGCTTTTTTTTATTTTTTCCCAAATTTGGAAAATTTTGCGAAAAAGAAAGAAAGAGGAATATTGCAGAAAAATATTCCCCTTTTTATTTTCATATTTTTGCAAAATTTTTGGCACAAAAAAAATGATGGTTGACATTATATATAGTAAAGGACGTCATGGTTGTTTTTCGTGAAACTTTTTTCATCATGTGACCTGTCCATCCACCATTCATCTCGTCATCCATCCATGGATGTCATCATCCAGGGACGAAAACCCTGGCAGAAATAAATAAACCCCCCCCGCCCTCTCCCCTCTGCGCATGTGTTGCTATCTAGGAAAGGCATGCCCGGCCCGGGGGGGAACCCCCAAGATTTTGATATTTTGCCATCTCTGGTCTTTTACCATGGTCAGCTGTATGTTGCTATCTCACGGGTCACAAGCAGTGCAAACATCAAGATTTTCAGTGGCCAGGATCCCCATGAATACATGCAGAATGTGGTATATAGAGAGGTTTTGGAAATGTAGTTTGTAGTTGTAATTTTGTAATATGTACCATCAAATACACACACACCTGTGCATTAGGCACGGGGTTCAAACTAGTAGGTAATAAAAAATCTAAAAGGATACCTTCAAAAAAATCTACAATGTGGACATTTTTTTACAATGTGTGTTGTTAATTAATACTAAATCCTTTTTGTGATGATTACTAGTGATGGTCCAACAAAAAAAGTTGAAAAAACACATTGGTGCAATCCATCTTTTTTTACTAACAAAGTTTTGCAAAACATGACAGTAAAAGAATAAAAATGCAAAGATGAAATGATTTCTGTCACTTGTAGTCACCGAAATTAGAAAATAAATTAAAGAAAATTCATTAGATTTCTAAAAGTAAGGTTCAATTATGTAATTAATTATGTAAAATGATGTTTAAATTCTATATTTTTATATTTCATTTATTAAAAAAATTAGATAATTTTTTTATAATAAATGATCCCCATTATGGCTACATAAAAAGACTAACAAATAAAAGAATTTTCTTGTTCATAGTTGGTTAGCTTTTTCTTTCAATTTTTTTCTACAACTGGTGAGGTAATCTTTGTGAAATTATTATTATTGTCTCACCACATGGTGTCAAATAATTGGATCTTGAATTTTTTTGAGACTTGGATATTTGATTATGATCACATAACTAGTAATATTTTTGCACGCAATTTTGCTCAAATGCAAAAATATTTTTGGGGCAACAATCTTGACAAAAGCTTTTCTTGGAATTTTTTGAAAACAATTGCCAAAATGGAAGGTTTTTGAACTAGATTCACCAAATTTAGAGTGTATGGTCTTGCAAATCACCAAACATCAACATGACTACAAAGCTTTTTACTATCCTACCTATCTTGTAGCCAAATCTGGTTAGATCCTCTTCTGGATGGTTCCCAATGTGGCTACACCACAAAAGTAAAAAAGAAAACCTTGCGCATAACATGTTGATGATACATGTTTAGACAATACCATGGTTACCAATTTCCCCAGGTGTTTTAATTATGCATAAGGGTTGATTATGGAATACCCAATGTAATGTACCAATCTCATACCAACCTAGAGTACAATGTCAAGGAAGGTTTTCGTACAAAAACCTTATTGCCCAAAATTCTTGGGGCAAGCTTTTCGCAATTGTACATGATCAATTTAAACAAGTCAAAACCCATGTCAAATCTTAATAAAATATGTAAGAAAATCATAAACATGTCTATGTATTGAAAATCATGATATTCATAGCAATTTATGCTAAATGATTAATATTATGTATGTTGGGGAATTTGAATTTAAAATTCATGCAATTCATTGATTTTAAGTTTTGATTTGAGTGAAAAGAATTTTTAAAAGCATGCAACTATTGCATCAAATAATGTCCATTTTGCAAAGGGCACTTTACTTTTCTTATAATCAACTTGTTGATGGTACTAAAAAAGTTTTGGTGATAGAAAAGTATAATTCACAATTGCAAAAACCATTCATTATTGTTCAAAAAATGTGTAATTTGAATTTTAAAAACATACATTTGAGTTTTTAATATGAATGAATTCCAGGAGTCTTTTAATGCAATTCAAGTACAGAAACAAGTTGTAGGTTAAGAATTGGAACAACATGTAGTATTGAACCTATTGACTGGTTTGATTTTTAAAATTGAGAAATTTTTACATGAAACAAGGAAACATGCATATTTCCAAAAACCAATCCATAATGTTGATTATCACATAAATGATGATATATTCAGTCAATCCCCAACGTATTTAACAACAAGAATTTATAGAAAAAATGTTTCTTATGAAAAATTTATTTTGAGACAAAAGAACCCCAATCCTTGGATCTAGTAATGTTGTTAACTAGTTTAGTGTGATTTGACCCACCTCACAGGTGTCAAAATCAAATTTAAAGGGTTTGAGCAGATAGTGGAGGTAAAGTTGATGTGTACAGCCGAATGAATTTAGTCACAGGTCAATGGTTTTAATGTTTGAGTAAGAACCTAATGGGACGACAACAAGGAAGTTTACAGGTTAGTTTTTGCTTTTCATCAAGCAATACCTAGCTAGGTAGGGTTTCCTCAAAAGTATACCCAACCCATAAGGTGTCACCAAGTCTCTTCATATATATGAGACAGGTAGGGTCCTTGTTTGGTTCTTAACCAATTTCAGACCCTGCAAGTCGAGAACTGACCATTTTTTTCTATAACCGGCTGGGGTACTTTCGTCGGTAATTCTTGGGTCGGGAGAAAGGCCGACCTAGAATTGCCGTGACGACCACCCTCCGCGAATGGGGGGGGGAGGTGTTAGTCTTGTTTTTGGGCGTCGACTTAATGGCTTCAAGAATTCTCTGGTTGTAGTTTCCAACTGCAAAACGCAGCACGACGCCTTGCTGCCAGACGCGGAAGGTGATCTTCCCTATGTTGACTTCTAAACCCTTTGTAATTTCAGGAAAAGAAACCCACCAACGCCAAAGTTCGTGCTTTGAAACAATAGCGCATTTTGAACAAACAACAATCACAACTACCTGCGCGCCCCCTTTAAATAGGCCAGACTTTTCCCACTAGCATTGTCGTGATCGAGGATTACAATTGATCTTCCCGTCATCTGCAGCATCGCATTCTCGCGCCTTCTACTCATCCTGTCTGTTCAGAGCCTCAGACGTAGTTGACTATAAACTCCCGCTTCCCTACCGGCTGCCTGCCTCTACCACAAACAAGGCCAAAGTCCTAGTTCTATACTAGGTCTGAATATTGTCCGCCGCTTGGAGTTCTATCTTGCGAATGGTGACAAATTTTCTGTTGCTAAACTTGAGTTCTAAGTAGCTAAACACAGTTTTTTTGAAGCGGGCGGGACAGCAGCAACTCCGAATTGTACCTAGACAAGTCCTCGGTTTTATTAAGCTTTCCTTGTGAAAGCAGCTAGTTTCAACTTTCAACTTTCTGTTGAGCCCAGATTAATTTGTTCCAGCTGAAGCGAGACCAAAGATTCGAAGTAGGTGAATGGCATCTGAACCGAAAAGGCTCGAGCTCTAGTATTTTAGAAACATGTTGATGAATTTGAAGAAACCTAATTTTTTGGGTTATTGTGAAGGTGTTAACCAGCAGTTACATCTAACTAAGTCGACTCGATATTTTCTTGCAGTACTTTCAAGGATTGTTAGTCTTAGGAATGTCTGACGAGTTATGTTTGCTGTCACAGGTAACCACACCTTTAGAACAAATCACTTGTTTTGTTTCCAAACACCTAAGCCCAGAGAAAGAAACAAGATCGAAGCCTACCTTTAAGAGTGTCAGGATGGCTTCACACCACGAGGTAAATTTCCGTTCGAAAAATTTAGATTTCTAAACAAAGTTTTTGAGCCAACTGTAGGCACGCCAACCATAATCACCTAAACAAATACCTGGATGCACACAAACATGCTCAGCTCAGCTGTGCCACGGTCCAGTTTTCATGAGCTGAGGAAACTTCCATACGTGACATCATTCATCCTCGTGGTAGTGCATGGGGTATGGTTGATGAATTGTATTTCTGATCATGGTCAAAATATTAGCACAAGTCACCTGAATTATAACAGATCGATTCTGATGTTGGTTGCAACAGTGGTGGCGACATGAATCAGGCAATCACTCCGACGACAGGGAAGAACTTTCCAACGTGCCAGTGAGTGTCCTATTAGATCTCTTTACCAGTATCACCCTTCAGAACATATATATGGAGAAGCAACTTTATATGTTACCAACTGAGGGACAGTTTTGAACTATCGCTATTCAAAGTTCTTAATTCAGCGCGATAAAGCTATCGTTACTGCAACTCTATTAATCTCAGAAGTTAATAAATCATAACGACAGGATAGGCATCCATCTTGAGGATCGTTTCCGAAAGCTAATCTCATGCTCTGACATCGTATGTTTCACTTTGTCTTGCAGTTATCTATGGAAATCCACATCCCCGGGCTGTCGAGAAATCGGAGCCTATTGGATAAAGTGCGCAAGGCATGTAGGTCAATGGGTAAGTTACAAATGTCTGTACTAATCCAACTGACTAATACAGTGACCGCAAAACCACCCAAAAAAACTGTGCTGCCCATCCAAATCAATGGAATCAATGATCAATTTTGGTGAAGATAATCTTCAGCATTAAGTAACACACAGGTTTTTCGATTCCAGGAACAACTTCAGTGATGCTGCAAGTAATTACAATGAAGCAAGCGAGAATCTGAGAATGGATATTACCGCAGGATTTCTCACGGCATAACAAATTCCCCCTTTATGGTTTAGGAGTCTAAAGGGGCGAGAGAGTCTCCTTAATGCAGTTTCAAAACCAAATAGCTCCCAACCAGAGACGACCTAGAGTGTAATTCGACACTCTAGGTCGCCTCTGGTTGGGAGCTATTTGGTTTAGGGTTCGAATTACATCCCCGAACCTTGAACTAGAGCCAAACATCAGTGTCAAGGTCCTTCAGCATAGCCGCCAGATGGGAAGTTTTGTCTGGATATTTAATCATTTTCTCATCACTTTTTTATCTTGCGTGATTGTGCCAATTGCAGGTTTGGATTATTCAGTCTCCGGAAATGTAGTCACAGTGTCTGGCTACCCCAGCTCAGAAGATATAGACGAAGATTATGTGCTCATGGTATTTGAAAACATAGACGACCGAGCCAGAATTGTATCGTAGAGACGACATTCCAAGACCATAATCGGCGGAAGCTGATAAATCCGACTAGTTTTATCTACCATGTGCAGACTTTAAATACATCATGAGCTGGCTTTCAAGCCCAATACTTAGGTGATCTTGCCCAACTCGGCAGATACTCTTTGCAATAAATTTAGATCCAGACTCCCATCAAACTTGAATCAGCTGCACTTGTGACTCGGTGAGAGTCCTTTCAAAGGTGACTTCAAAATGTAGTCCGAATAAAGCTTTTTGCTGGTTTTTGGGTGGAAAATATTATAAAAAAAAGTTTCAAAATGATTATAGCATTATTCTGAATGGAAAATGATCTTAAGCACAATTACTGATTTGAGGACTATCTAGATACAGAAATGCACAACTACGTTAGATGAAAAATTACACAGGTCCACATTGTGAAGTCACTTTCTCCTAGTGGGGACCGCCCGTCGAAAATCAACGTTTTTACGGCACAAATGGCACTTTCAAATATATTCACACCTTTCTTTTCCCGACACTATCCCCTAAATTCAGAAACTCTGCCACGGAAAGTCTAATATCACAATAAGCTAAATAACAGTTTTAAGTGCATTTCTCTCTTATTTTTTAATTTCAAATTATTGCCAAGATGTATGGTTCTCATACCACCATCCAAAAATGAAACATAATACATATTCGCGTCTTTAAGTCGGTTTTGTGGTATTATGTACATGCACCTGTGTGTTTTCTTTTTTACAAGTGTTTAATGTCGAGCCAGGAGTGAGTAAATAGTGGAGGTCATGTGGAATTCAACCTTGATACTCATTCTCCAATCCAACCTCTAGGTGTGGAAATTTTGAAATTTGGACTTGAAAAGGAGGACTTACGTGAACTCTTCAGCTATTGTGCATTGACATCAACTAAACCCATGTCTAATAATGTGAACATTTTGAATTATGTCCGTTAATATATGTAGAAATTGTTGAAATGGGTTTGGCTAACATGTGTGAATGTCTCCACCAAGGAGTGTACTTGGATGTCATGTGGATTTTTATATACCTACGGGCTTCACAACTCCTATTGATCAATTTTTTGATTTCATGCAGGCGGTGATTCCGCTGAAAAAACACGATTTACACTGGAAAAGCACCTTTTTCCAAAAATTTCTCAAAGGGGCAATTATTTATCACATAGAAAGAACATTTTCTCTGATTCAACCTCTAAATGTTGAAGTTTGATTTTAGGAGTTGAAAAGGATTTGTAGGAACTCTTCAACTATATTGCAGCGACATCAACTTTGCCATTTATCAAATGTCAACTTTCAAACCAAAATCCATTGATAAATTGTCTAAATGGAGGTGCTAGATTGTTGCCAATAATAGCAATGTAAAATGAGGATGTAACTGAGGAATGTCAGTCCAATAACATACCTTAGTTACATTCTCTCAATACAAGTGAGACAATGTATTCCACCTAGCTCAATTGACCACGTGGTATATCATATTGATGCGAGGGAGAAGTTCACGTGTTGAGTGGTTATTAGAAAGAGGAACGGACCCCGTGGTTTTTATGGAGGTTCTTAGGATTCATAACTGTGGTTCTTGAAAAATATTCAAATAACCATTCTGGTATATAACCCAATTCTCTTCTTTGAAAATATCAAGTAACCAGCCATGAAATCGACCGTTTTTTCATGAGAACTGCAGGTTCTTTAAGGTATTTTTGAAATAACAGAAACCAACGGTTCTTTCATTTTGATTTCTTTCAAAGAGCCAGAACCAGAGCTTCTCTGAAGCTGGAAGATTCAAAAACCTAGAACCGGTGGTTCTTTAAAAATTCAAATAACCACACAACTAAGCGAAACGTGACTCATTTTTGCCATTAGTCCATTATTTGCTTTTCTCCTAGTTTCTAAATCTTCTTTCAAAGAAAGATATGCCCCATAATCGTAGACCTTACAGCAGCTGGAGAAACGTTGGGCTGCACTCGGGTTTTCTACGCTGACGTTCTATGATGAAGCAACCTCCCAATGTGCTGACAGCTGACCTTTGGTGATGTTTGCCTTCACGTCTCATTTATAGACAATTTTTCTGACATCTTCTTACAGACAATCACGACTTTGGCGACATCACAAAATTGGAAGAGAAGGCGCTGCTTCCAAAAATTGAAAGCAGTACTTCAGTGCCAGTCTGTAGATGTTTAGTGTTTCTTCTTCGAAGTTCATCCCAATGGCTGCCTGCATCCCTGCTTATGATCTCTTATTAGGTAATTATCATGGAAGGCTAGGAGACTTTAATGTAGGTTGACTCTGCACCAGTGTTGGTCTGTTATACAGAGTAGGTAAAAATTGAAGGTCGACTGGTATATCATTCGTCATACCATGCAGAAAACTTTGTTACTTGACTGATTCCACTGAAGGTAGGAGTGCACATAACCATACCTAGAGAAATTTTATGCAAGAAATTCTTATGAACATATCTTGTATGCAACATTCATGCGCTCTTTGACATTTATAAGAGACTTGTTTCAAGTTTCAAGCTTTGACCAACAACAAGACAAGGTTTAGTATTCAATACTGCAAGTCCTTGGGAAGGATTTGAGAATCTCCATTAAACTTTTAAAATGGTGCCACTCCTAATATATATTAGATGTTTTTTTACATTACTCTCTTTTCTTTTGCAGTGGTTGCATTCCTGCAACAAGGTCATTCCTCCAAGGTCAGGTTTTCTGAATTTCCTGATTTTTTTAGCTCTCTAATGGCTCCTAGGTCCACAAGTTGACACAA
>Ga0116228_10004397_pt1 | contig 12486 bp, 6 predicted proteins | sample S1TSphfallax_2_FD_89694 | JGI IMG/M metagenome (GOLD analysis project Ga0116228, IMG submission 89694) | Host-associated microbial communities from peat moss isolated from Minnesota, USA - S1T2_Fc - Sphagnum fallax MG | ecosystem: Host-associated > Plants > Peat moss > Unclassified | place: USA...
ATTGAATTAAATTGAATTTGATTTGAATTGAAACCAAATTGGTTTATATTCAATTCAATTCAACTGAAATTTCAATTAAATAATCAACCTTGTTGAATCTATAGGATTTTATTTTTAAAATTCAAAATGAATGATTTAAATAAGGATAAATAAGATTATAAGGTTTTTGCACATTATTTGTGAAATTTGTATAAAATAAAAAAATTGGTTTTATTGGAATAAAGGTTCACATGAAGTGGAGTTGAACACATGCTTGAATTTATTAAAGCCTAAAAACAAGGGCTTTACAAAATGTAAAGATTAATATTGTGCAAATATATCTTCTATTTAGATAAAACCATTGAATACATATATGATATATTATTTATTTTAATTTATTAAAATAAATTAATGTACTAAAAAAAATACATACCCACAAATATGTAAAATTGGAAAAATATACCCTATTCATAACTTTGGATAAATATATAAAATATTTGCATTAAAAACCAAATAGGTTTTAACATTTGGGTTAAAAAGTTAAGAATATGACTTAAACTTTAAACTTTGTTAGTTATGTAATGCTTGCTCTTTGGCCCTGCTATATCAGTGAGAAGGAGAAAATTTGGGCAAACCATATTGGATGAAATTAAGGACCATTAACATGTGATAAATGTGCTCATGTGAGGAGTTGTGATAGGGATATATTTCAACTAAAAGACTTCCCTTACTTTGGGGGACCATAACTTTGACTCTAATGAATGGAATTGGATGATTCAAAAGTTTAATAAAGTGTTCAAAGATGAAATACAAATTATTGTTGCATTCCATCACCAATTGAATATCAACCAACCATGGCATTATTATCTTTTGATATATTAAGTGTTTGCTTTGTGGGCTTATTAACCTTAGTCAAGGATAAATTGAACACTTTGAATTTTGTGTTTTGACATTGGATTTGGCATCTAGCAATGGTTTCTAAAATTTCAAAATATGGGCATTTTTTTTCATTTAAAAATCAATACATACATACTTACATACATACATCATTATCCCCATAAGGGTAATGATAAGGGGTACCTGAACCCTACCCATCAAATTAGTTTAGGGTTTAGGGCCTACAGCAATTTGCTTTGATGTGCATGCAGTAGAAGAAGCATTTAGATCGGCTGTTTTTCTCTTCTCACAAGGGCATCAGGTTGAGCTACAACCGCTGGCTGCTCTTGAGATGAGCTGCTCTTCTACAGCCTAACGGCCCCCTGGTTCGGTGGCTGTTGCACAGGGTGCCTCATGCGCGCAGGCTATCATAAGAGTGGAGAACAAGAGCTTTTGTTGTAACGGCAAGCTTCCAGGATGGCTAAGGGAGATGATGCACTCGCCAAGAAGAAGAACAAGGCCATTCGGAAACGTAACAGAAGGGCTGGTGTTGATACCACGGAATTTGCTGAAGGTGTGAAAGCTCACAAACGCCGCCGCAAGCTCGGCACCCGCCGTGTGTGTGAGGTATGTTGTTTTCTGCCTGTCTCTCTGCTGCTGCTGCATCTTCCGCCTCCCTTGGCCCTTTCCCCTTCATTACTGTTATTGCTGTTATTACCTCTGTAGCTGTATTATTACAGGGCCATTGTAGAGAGAGTCCTGGTAGCTAGGTTTGCATCTTTTCGAGTGAAAGAATGGGGATTTTGAAATTTCTTTTTTTTCTTTATCAATCTGCTATGTCAACAATCTCCAGTAAATCTCTGAGCCACCAATGCCAAGGCTCTAAACCCTGACCCTGAACCAGGAATTCTTCAACTCTAAACCCTGAACCCCACTCCAAAAGATGGCTTTGTTGCCATACGCATTGTGTTTTCCAGAATTGTCTTCGAGCCATGACAACATGAGGGCCAAACATTGAAAATAATTTCCAGCTAATCTCTGAGCCAAAAATGCCGGAGTTTAAAACCCTAACCCTTGACCAGGAGATTTTTTACTTTAAACCCTAAACCCAACTCCAAAAGATGGCTTTGTTGCTACATGCATTGCATTTTCCAGAATTGTCTTTGAGCCATCACAACATGAAGGTGGCCAAATGGAAAGAAGTCCATGTGAGACCCTTTCAGCTGCTACAAGGATTGGCATTAATTTATATGAATTATTCTGATTTACTGAGCTTTCTAATGAAATCAAAATTGACATGAACTTTGTGGTCATGAGTAGGTGTTATGGTACTCCTCACAGCATTTAAGCCAGCTTGCATCAGGGAATCATTAGGGAAATCAAATTGAGAAGTCAGATTTCGAGGAAAATGGACTCAATCTGAAGTCTAAGGTAAACTTGTTTTGCAGGGTATGTGTTACTCTCTCCCAACACCTGAAGATCCTTTCAATGAGAGAAAGAAGAGATCTAAGAGAAAAGCTGCTCTTGATGGGGAGAATAATGCTGATGAACAATCTGCTTCCAGAAAACGAAGCAGACGAACTGAGATCAGGTTTGATGGCAAACAGAAACATAGTGAGGTTGTGAATCGGACTACTAGTCGAGCAATGGATGGTAACCAGTGTGTCAATGGCATGAAGGATAACAAAGCTGGTGCAAAGCTAACATTAGGTCATAGGAGTGGTGGAAAGCATGCTGTGGATGTGCGTGCATTGAATCTTGCGCAACCATACCCAGGGATGTTGAAGAATGTTCACTTGAAGGGGTCTTCACAACATGTGAAACAAGTGGTTTCAACGGAAAAAATTGAAAAACTTTTGTCAGGAGAAAAACAAACTGATTCAGATGTAACAGATCCAGTGGTTCTTGCATTTCGTGTGGCTCTATCGGCTATTTGGGAAGGAACATCAGCAGTTGTGTCAGACAAGAATGCTGGGGGTGACCAAGAAGTGGTAGGGCAACTGAGGAAAGATGTTAGTCAATTTGAGTGGCAGTGGTGGCTGGCATTGGCACAAGGTGTGGATGTGTTGGGTGCAAGCAGCAATTCTTACCACGCCCGAGCATATGTGGTGCCTGCTGCTACTCAAATTGCTGCCCATCGTCACACCAATGGACTTCTCCATAAGCCTATTGTGCTTTTTCTGGTCTGTTCAAGAGAACAAGCTTTATTGGTAGGTGACCAGACTTTGTTAACTGTTGTCAAGTTCTTCTCTACAGTCAGATTTACGGCTCTGTGAAGTTGCCTCCTGAATTGCAGGTCTTAGATACTCTGCAAAACCTCCATCTTTGTCTCCTATTATGAGGACTTGTCAGCCAATTTCTAGTAGTTGTATGCTGTTTTATGCAGGTGAGGCAGATTTGCAAGCCTCTGAAGAAAGCATTGGACATACAGTCTGTTAGCTTGCATCCTGGCACATCTCTCAAGCATCAATTGGATGGGTTGGCCTTCTCCCTTTGGGTCTTTGCATCATGCACATTTGGATGGTGCTCTCTTCCTAGGTTTGCAGACGATTTCACTGTAGGGGGTTCAGAGTGTAATCCATTCAGAAAGAAGAGAGGGAGTTACAGGTTTGCTTACCTTGTTGAGATTATCATCAGCAATTGACTCTGTTGAGTATGTGATTTTTGGGTTGACAGGCTGGCTGTAAGGACACCAGAAATAATAGTTGCCACACCAGACCGCCTCTGTCAGCTCCTTGCTGTACAGGCCTTCTCACTTGGGTCTGTCTCTTATGTGGTAAAGTCCTTCAATCAGTTCTCCAGGTGGAATTTATTTTGTTATATTCCATTAAGGCATCAATGCATTTCAAGTGTGCTGAATGAATGACTGACTTGGCTGTGGAACTCCATTTTTCTCAATGTATGTGAAACCAGCAAACAGATAGTCACATTGTAACCAGTTGGATTTCTCTGGTGTGTTTTGTTGGTGGTTTGGGTACTGGTTGTTTGTAGGTGGTTGATGGAATGGATGACCTTATCAGCCATGGGTATCGAGAGGAGATGGCCACCATCAAGGGTTATCTTCCTCCAAGGGCCAAAATAGGTATTTTGAGTGCCACTTTCCCTGTAGAGGTGGTTGACATCACTCGCAACTGGCTCCGGGGCCCTGTTGTACGAGCTTCATCAGACTTGTCTTGTCCAGCTATGAGTGCCTGCATCACACAGGCTGTTACAGTGGTTACTACTGAAGAGGCCAAGCTGTCAAAGGTCTGTACTGCTCTACATGCCTGAGGCAAATGCTCTGTATTATCTTATGTGATCAACCTACTGTATTCCACTATCATAACAAGCTGACCATGTATGATGAATATACAAGATGCAAGGCACTAGCTATCCTGAACTAGCAGCTGTGGGCATATGTGAATGTGAGCAGATAAAGAAGATTCTTGAACAAGTGTGGAAGAAGCAGGAAGCAGACTCATGTTCTGGTAAGGTGTTGGTTCTGGTGAGGCATGCTGACCAATTTCCAGTTCTAATGGAGCTTCTACAGAAACAAGGTTTCAGCCCACAGGCTCTGGGTGGATCACCCATCATGCAATCACAATCAAGGTGTGAATCAATCACTTGTCTGTTACTGCACACTTGCATCTAGATTTGCTCTCTAATAATCAGCAATAATATTCACTCATGAAACTTTGCATGTCCTTGTGGATGCAGGGAGGGAAGAGGCATAGCCCTGGTTGCACAATATGACCAAGTTATTGACATTTCAATGCTGGCTAATGTGGAAGTACTGATTAACTATGACTTCAGCTGGTCTGCAGAACTGTACAGTAAAATTGTGGCACAAATTGCTCGAACAACAACTTGTGGCAGAGTTGAGACACTTTGCACTGGAGCTGCTGCTCTGCAGGCTAAGAATTTGATAGAGGTACTGGAAAAGAGCTGGCAGCCTATACCCCATGCTCTCCGTCTACTTGCACAAGCCTCCTCCCTCTTACATTCCTCCTAGCAGCTTGCTCTTGACCAGCTTCTTCCAGGTCACTTTGTGCTTGCAAGAAGATGATTCTTTACTGACCAGCATGTTTTTTCTGCTTGATCATAGCTCAAAATGAGGTTTTACCATCTTCAGTCCGGAAATTTTACCCTTGGAGGTATGATAAAAGAGGTTCCTATTTGTTCATCTCAAATTGCTCATGATCAGCCTCAGTGCAAGATGATCCTTGGGCAAATTGTTGGGAAAAATCAAGGCATAAGCTAATTACTGGTATGTGCTATGTGCTTGCATGTGTGTAGTTCAACCTGCGCATAACTTAACATTTTTGGCCTCTCTGTTTCTTGTCATGGTACTATGAGTCCAAAGGACATCAACACCCTGAATAAGTTGGCAGGCTTAACATGGGCAACCAGGAAAGCCAGCCATTTTCAGCAGTCAGCCATTATTCAAATGTGCACACACACACGCATGTGCATGCATGGAAAAGCAGCCTGCAATTAAGGGCCAAGGACATCTGCATGCACACCACCCATTCAGGCCTCTACCACTTTGTAGCATCCAGAAATCTTGTGTTTTCCAAATTCAATATAGAGTGTTAATTATTTGCCATTCTCACTCACGAAGATGAAAATTTGGATGAAGTGAAACTATCTAAAATGGCACCTCCTGGGCCAATTGTTATGGTCAGCAAATCAATATCAGTCGTTTTTGTTGGATGCTTTATAGTGAGACTATGCCATGACTTGAATGAATCATTAGGATGGCCAATCATAAGCAGTCATTTTCTTTTTGCAGCCCTTTTTGAGACTATTGTAACTTGTGCAAATTATAGGTCCAAAGTAAGTTTCACACTATTTAAAGGTTCAATACTAGAACTACACTATCCAAAGTTTCTAGTGTTCCTATTATGTATTGGCTTGCTTGCATATTGCATTAAAGATCAATTCTAATTTAGAGTGGAAGGTTTGCAATTTGTTGGGTAATGTTGTATATGGTCTTTTCGGGGGGGGGGTGAGGGGGTTATTTCGGTCATATCTATGGTTTACACAAAGTGAGAAAATATGGTTAAATCATTGTCCTAAAAACTAGATGTGAGGGTGAAGAAGATGCATGGCCTTGTTTTTTGAATTCAAGGTCAATTGAAAAAACAACACCATTTTGCATGAAAATAAACCTCATCAATAAACACTAGAGATGCACATTTAGAATTGTGAGATTCCCTAATGGACTCAGTGTCACTCATTCATAACATTTATGAATGCTCCATCATGTTTGGAAAGCAGAATCTTGTCTTCTGATTGAACACATAGACAAGTTCACTTGGGCCATCAAAAAGGCATTATTCCTTCTTCTGTAGAACTGTAGCAAAAACTTAGGCTTAGCAAAGAGCATCATTACGCAAGCTGAAAACTCAAAATTCGGATTTCTATATCAAGAAATGCTCGCGTATCTCTCTCATCAGGTCTATGTCAACAGCTCTGTCCTAACCAAATAGAGCAATATGGAGTGATCTGGTGCATATATCAATGTAAGTCTTCTTTTGATTTTAGCTTTGCCATCCAAACAAATGTACATCTACCATGTACATACTAAAGCCAAAAGAGTTTGCTAGCTAAGTGGAGTCCCAAAAAAGTAGGTCTGTATTTCACCAATTGCAACAACAAAAATGCAGGGTTCCCGATGCTTGCAAATGCAGCATTACAAGCAGCACTGGGTGGTAGTAAACTGACCATATGAAAGCTGATCAATCTTCAGTAGCAGAGGGCAGAAGAAAAAATGCAGATAGGTTCACAGAGAAATGATAATCCACAATGCTGAGATTATCATTTCTCTGTCAAGGCAGACATGTCTGTCAGACATCTGCTTGCTCTCTTGTAGTGAAACAACATCAACCCAAAGTAAGAGGACCCTGTCCCATGTAGGGAGAAAAATGTGTATTAAGGTGAGGTTATGGACTCTAGAGCCCTACCCATGCAACATACCAGGACAAGTTCACTGCAGATCATCAGCACACACATAAATGAGAAAGAAAGGGAAAGGATATCTGTAATAATCCCAATTCAGTGGGGCTGCAGCAATGTTGTTGAACTCTGTGATGTCTCCCGCAATCCCAGCAAAGACATAGCCATTGCTTTTGTTAACGAGCTTGAGAATATCCATCACACTTTCTTTGTCCTGTGCAAAGCATTACATGTGTAAATATTTCAGCCAGTGCTTAATCTATGAAAGAGAAGCATTAGGAGCTAGAATCTGAGAGATATATGACACAAAGCACAGGCAGGTGAAGACCCACCTGAATATCTAGTGTTGTGAAGTTGACAAGACTATAATTCTCAATTACTTCACACAGTTTTCACTCAGTTTCCTGGATTTGACACCAGAAAAATTCCATGTTTGTAATATGCACTAAAAATAATTAATTCACAATGATTTATTATTTTCACTTCAGGAAATATACTTTCAAGTTTGATTGTGAATTCTACTATGGACAATTGGACATAGTGTGCAAGTAATATACATAGACGGTGTGTATTCAAATTCTTTAGTAAAGTATTGATATAAGCATGTGTTAAGAATTTTAATTTGCTTGTTCAAATGAATCCAAGGTTAGGATTAAGTAACATGGTTTAGGAAAAACCATTAGTCAATTAAAATTATATCTAGTTTGAATCTTCATAAGGTTCCAAAATTTTTAATATGTTTGATGATGTTATCTTGTTGCTTTGGAGTCTGTGTTTTATATGTTTCACGATTATGAGACTTTTGTGGGGGTGTTGTTTGTTTGGTGGAACAACAAGGTGAAGAATGTCATATATATTTTGGTGTTAGAGTGTATAGGTTGTGTTGAACCGAATAGAGTAGTAACAATAACTCAAAAACCATGGCGAAGTTAAGGTTTAACATTGTCACAATGCCCTAGCTAGAAAACTTGGTAATTGCTTGCTTACAATAAAGAAATTGTCTCCTTTTAGGAAATCATTTTCTATAGAAGATTCCATGCTTTTGTTTTTTTTTAATGGGCATTTTTTCTATCTTTCAATTTTATCTTTTGAAATCTGAATTACATGGGTAGGTGATCTTCTAAAATAAAACTTGTTTTTTTGCAACAATTTTCTATTTTTTCCTTTTGATTCCCTTAGTTTTGTGTGATTGGTTATGTAGATTTAGGATTGTCATGTAAAAGTATGAAGTCTTTAGAAAGTGGGGCTTATTTGTAATTGTATTCTTAATAAACCCTCGTGGGCACAAAATGTCCCATGTCCTCTAGTTCATCATGTTTCATCAAACCTTGTAGTTGACATCGCCCATTTGTCTTTTCGCACGTTGCCAAAGACCTATTATCCACCCCATTTCTTATGTAAACCATTCACCACCTTTTAATTCCCCGTATCATTTTAACAAACCACACATCACCCACTAGTTTTCCTTATTGGCCCCCATCCTTTCGTGCAAATGTGGGGCCCCCAACCTTACACATTCCCAATCCTCTTAAATAATGCACATGTAGGACCTTTTCCCCCTTGCTTTCTATCAACCCTTATAGTTGTTCACATTTTAATTTTTAAATGTGCAAGGGAATACTTTCGAGTAGCTCATGTTCTAACACCATTTTCTCTTACACCCACGTCTTCTAACAATCACCTTAACTTTCACCGCTCTACGTCTTGAGTTATATAGCTTCTTCTTACTTTTTAAAAAAGATTATCAACCAAACAAGGACCTCAATCTTTTGTTTGACTTTTCAAACATGCATTCCAACACATGTTGTTTATTTGCAAGTGGTTATTTTAGGATGGTTTTTGAACACCTTCAAAATTATTTTCATTTAAAAGATTTTGCAAATGAATTCAACTTTGTTTTCATATTGACAAGGCCACATTTCATGTCAAATTGCTCATGTCCTTGGGGTGATTCGCCTCTTGGCTATGACCAAACCTTCAAGTGGAGTTTGTTTCATTGCCATGGGGGAAATGTTGTGTCAACACACACTTGAGTTGTTCTTTAGGCCTTCAATTTCATGGTGCCTTTGAAACACATTTGTCATGCACCAATTTGGAATAGTAACCAAGGGTGGATGTGAAACATTAATTCGTGACATTAGGTGCACATTGGACCTTCACCTTGACTTGATTCTTCTCCAACTAAACATGGTTATTGTTTTCAATTTGGTGTCAAGAAAGGTCATATTTCAAGAATTTCATGCAACATGTGGGGACATCATAAAAATCATCATTTTTAATTGTGCATTTTATGCATTTGAGTTTCTCTTGTTTTATAATCACCATAGTCGTGAAGGTGATGTCATTATCATCCCATTTGCCATGGGAACTTGTCAAGGTGATCCCTTTAAAATGGCACTATTCATTTTAGTTCATTTTAGTGCACCATGTTCTATAATTAACTGCTTCCTTTTCCATCCATTGAAAATGACATTCACATCATAGGCCCCCTTTCAATTGCATCATAATATGCATGTGAGCACTTTGAATTCAAACTTTGAGCAATAGGTTTTTCTAACTATTTTTAAAATGTGTAACATGGTCCCCCTTTGGCCTATTGCTTGACTTTGACACCCTATTTTAATTTAACATCCTATCAAAAGGAATTAAAATCTTGGGGGTTCCATTAGGCACTTCATCATTCACATCATCCTTCATCAAAGATGCCATATTAGAAGATATTTAGCTTGCCAACCTTCTTTTTAAACTATGTGATGTCCAAGTAGCTTTTGAAAATTTAATTCATTGTTTCATGCAATGACCATCGTATCTATTACGTTGCACAACTATTTTTTCCACCTTCATAAACTACCTTGTTTTTTCTGATTCTTCCCCCCTTCAAATGTTTGGATGTTTTTTGAGTCTAGGGTCCTTTGATGGCCCAAAAGGACTTTGAATTGTAAACATGCCTCTTTTCTAATAACTTTTGATGGCATCATATTCATACTAATAACCACCATTACCCCAACATTTTTTAGGAAATTAGGTTTTTGTAGCTTCAATCATAGTTGCTAGGTTTATGGTCGACCAACGTCCCTTCCTTTTTGAAGCCTTAACACGAATTGACAACAATACCTTTATTTTCCATTGACACTTAAAATGACATGTGATTTTCTACTACCTTTAACACACATGTGTCCTTTTCTTTTTGAACAATTCATTGGGCAACAAATGGTTGAACTTTAGGATTCCATTGGAGCATTTACACCATCAATCCTTTCCAACATGCACTATGACATGATATTTGAAACCCATTGTGTTTGAATTTTATCATGTTTTGGCCTTGGGGCAGACATTTGGTTTATAACTTGACTAATTTTCTTAGCTTGTCAATTATCTTCCATATTTTTTTCCACAACGCTTTGGATGTAGCTTGGATTACCACATCTTTCAATTATAAGCTTCCCATGATGTGTGCACACACATCCCATCGATTTTATTGGTATTCACCTTTTATGTTGCACCCATGGCAACAAGCATATAGGGACCCATGATATAGTTTGCAACACCTTTGCCACCATTGCGTGAAATGCTAGCTTTTGTGTGGGACGAGAACAACTACATGTGGATCCTTTAATCAAGTTCAACTCCTCTTGTTGTCAAGTTGAGATTGTGTTCACTAAAGATGGATTTCACACCCTAATTGACATTGACATTGTCATTGGCGGTCCAATGCACATGGACTTATTTATTTGATCTTGCACAATTCAAGGATTTCCTACTTCAGATGTAGCTCAAGCTAAAGAAAAGAGTTATTATGATCAACACCCATTGATCAACTCCTTTTCTATTAGTTGAGATATTTGGATGTCTGCATAAACATTTTGATGTGGTTTTACACAATTGTACCAATGCCATTTGGAGCTTCGAAGGGCCAAAAGGCCCTCCTCTTTCTGCCTTGGATATTTTTCTTCATAAAAAAGTTTCAATTATGTTGCAAAGGATGCAAGCATCCTCCATCTTAAGTTAGGTGGTAGTGGTAGGCATTGCCGCTTCCCAACTTCCACCCCTTGGGGACACACCCCTCATTCCATGATTGATCTATTATAGGCAATCGGTTGTTGAGAGGGAGAAAATTTGACATGTAGTTTGTGCTAATTTGATGTCCTTTAAATTCTCCCTTTTTTATCTAATAATTTTGTACATTTTCAGAATCATTAGTGTGTTTATAAATAAATTTTTGCAAGGTTTTAATAAAAGTTATGAGAGTTTGTTGTTATAAGGAATTTTAAAAAAAAAATCTTTCAAAGAATGACAAATATGGTTCCAAAGTTTTTGAGGGGTCACTACAAATGTGACAACTTTTTTAGATTTTTGGGGTGAATAACTTGACTATTGTGCTCTCAATTATAGATGAAATGGTTACCCCATTGGAAATTTGGGGGCCAAGTAATGGTGACTATAGGTATTTCAAAATAGCTCCACTGCCCACTCCCAAGAAGATATACAATGATGCATGTACACTCCACATGGCCATCAACCCTTGGCCCTCATATAAAATTTGTCCGCTGGCAACTAGTGGCTACAAGCTATTTAAATGAATATGCTATGTTATGGTGACATCAAGAATGTCCAAATGCTCTTTGGGAAAGCCCTAATCCTAAATCATGCTCTTTGGCAACCCCAGCCCTCACCCAGGGAAAAATCATATGTGACTACTTTCCAGAGGTTGGCATGAGATCTGGCCTTGTCCACAAATCTTACAGTTGGAACATGACTGCAAAACAACATTTTCCTCACAAAATTAACATAGCTCTCCTTGCTTAATAAAAGTACAAGTGCAATTTTGATAATACAAATTGAAAAAGCCACGTTATGAGGTTAATGATTGTTGAGAGATAGGTGTAGGGATAGACAAGGTAGTGTACAACACATGGGTGTCTAATATTTTTTGTTAAGTTCGAGGGTAGTAGGATTCTAGTTCAAAGTTATACTGAAAGTTGCAATTGCTATTCAGAACATTTGGCATTAAGCACAATTGGAAACACCTTGCAAGCTCTCAGGTACCAAGATTTGATTAAATTGAACCTGAACTCCAATACTGGGGATTTTGCAAGAAGATTGGATGAGCTTTGTTTGAACATCTTTCGTTGTGGCATTGTAGCAGATGAAACTGGAAAGGGCCTTTCAGAAGTTCAGAAGTGCTTATGTTGATGGTCTTGGGAGATGTATTTCTGTAAACACCACATGGAGCCAAGTGTAGGTGATTTACATGGCCTGGTGTTGTTTTACCTCTCTTGTTCTTTGGTGTTTGGTTATTGATCTCTACATTTCTAACATCTCACATTTGGCCATGCTTTCACAAAAATATGTTCTTGTCAATAGAAGGGGCTTCCAGTTGTCAATTGATTATTTTTCTTGATGAGATTGTTGGTTCATACCCACATGTGCCATTCAGATATGCTTCAATGATGTTTAGAGTCATATCTTTGGATTAGCCTTGTGGTTTCTCAATCCAGGTTTCTTTTGCGTGTTGGCTTTGCAAGGGTCATGTGTACTTTGCATTAGGTTCTTCCTAGAGGTGCAATGCTAGCAACATACTAGACTAGCTTCCAGTTTGACTAGACTATCTACTGGAAGCTGCTTAATCAGTGGAGTGATGGCTTGGTGAGGTCTGGGTTCTTTTGCGGGTTTGGATTTCACATGGAATATTAG
>Ga0116228_10004398_pt1 | contig 12486 bp, 10 predicted proteins | sample S1TSphfallax_2_FD_89694 | JGI IMG/M metagenome (GOLD analysis project Ga0116228, IMG submission 89694) | Host-associated microbial communities from peat moss isolated from Minnesota, USA - S1T2_Fc - Sphagnum fallax MG | ecosystem: Host-associated > Plants > Peat moss > Unclassified | place...
ATTCAAGAAACTGGGCATCAGTTCAGAAGATTTGAAATATCTTGTTCCTCCAAGGCTTGACTTAATGAAGGATATGAGTATAGCAGTCAAGGAGCAGGTAATGCATTCAAAACCAAAGGTGGAACTACCCTGAGGACCAATTAACATGAGAACTAGTTTACACTAGTTTGGTCCCCTATATTTTTTTGCCTGTGTACTGCCTTCATTCTGACTTGTCATTCGATCCCCAGTTTCACAGCCAAGAAGCTTCAGGTCAAGGTACTTTCTAATAGATCTGCTGCAGATCTGCTGCACTCCCATAGAACTCCCAAAGACTATAGCAACAACATATCCATCTCTGATTGGATCTCAAGTCCTTGCCAAGTGAATTGCACGCCGGTACTCTAAACCAACCAAGCTCACCTGGCAAAGCAAAGCAAAGCACATTCCTGAAAAAATACTAAAATCAAACTAAACTGGATCATCAACTGACATCAAATTTCACTTTATCATTTTGACGACTAAAAGCTGTTACAATAATATAAGTTCACAATTTCCACAATGTCTGTATTGTTTTCTATCTTCAAAAAATGATGATATAAGTCACCTGTATTCAAGTCTGCCAGAAATCAAACATATCCTGTCAAATACAGTACAGGAGTGCTTTTCAAGCAGTCCTCTAACTGTGACATACATATGCATGTAAAGACTCTTGCAAGGAATAATATGGGTCCTGTAAAATCCCTACCATCTGCATTTTAAGACTTGAGCTTGTCTGAGAAATACCAGCAGATCTGCAAGATAGTGATATGTTGCAGTACATGAACTGAGCTTGAGCTCCTATGAGGGGGTAAGCTCTTACTCTAACAGAGGTCTCAGGCATGGATGTCTCTAGAATGCCTCTGGAAGCTTGTAGCCTTTACCAGGAGCTGTTTTCCTCAATGATCACCTTGCAACCCTAAAGCTCTGTCTGACAGGAAGATGGCACCAGGGGACCAAGAGACAGAGACCAAGAGAGTTGGGTAGTGATGAGTATGGGTAACAACAGCCAGACTGGGCAATCTGACATTGGGACAATCCCCAGGGCCAAAGATTGTAGTGGATAGGTAACTAAATTCCAGTTGATAAAATGGCCACCTTCCAGATTCACTGATACCTTTTCAGGTTATGACCCATCACCCCATATGGATCTGCATTCTGTATTGTCCACTTCAATGGACACAAAAGTCACTGTAACAAGACCTGGAGGCTATACCCTAGCACAGGACACATTGGAGTAGCCCATTCTGCTACTTCAAAATAATGGGAATGATCAAAACAGACAGCAGCTCTCAAGTTTCCTAACATACGGAGGAGAACTGACTGCACACTCAAACAGATCCCTGACTAACCACAGAAGGCAGGACCACCTTCTGCAAACAGCACAGCAACAGTGGGAAATGCCTGCCAAGACTGTACACTTGGCTAGACTTGGACCTCACTGTCTACCTTCCTAACTAATATCTGTATTGCTACGAGAAAGCTTTTGAAACATGACACCTCTCCTGTATCTACCCCCTGTGATGAGGGGGGCTAGGCTCAACAAGAACAAAATCACCTGCTATGTACCAACCACCATCCTGGCCATGTGTAGCAAAGTTTAATCTCTTCCGCAGTTTCAGAATTTTCCCATGCCCCAGAGTCAGTACCTTGCAGAGTTGGCTTACAGATAGAAGCTGTGAAGTGTTCATACACAGGTGCAGAACCCACATTGAGGTGACATAGGGAGCTGGTATATGGAGGAGTCTTCCAGGTCAATCCCATATGAGTTTTGCATGTAGAACTCAGTGACGATGGTGGTGGATCTCAAGAATCTGGACACTGTGCCACATGGAGTTGCAAAGATCTGACTGTCACTCTGACCTGGCAAAGACCTCCTTGTGACAGGCAGAAACACATAAGGCTGGACACCACACAACACAGGTTTGTGTAACAGAAGATCTAGACCAAGTAAGGTTCAGAACCAGCTGTCTACAGGCCATACTTAGTCACCAACTTTTCATGCAGCTGGATATCAAGAGCTCCCACATACCGGTCCCAGCTTCCTCCAAGCATCTGCAAATCCAGTACTCTGCTTCACGACCTCTTGTCAAGGATAAACCAATGACACAATAAATTGAAAAACACTAGACTCTGACATCAAAGGTTTCAAACACCGCACTCTTCGTAAATGAAGACAATTTCAATGCGGGTCATTCCTGTATTTCTCATTTTATTTCTGTACTAAAAACAAAAGCGAACAACACTCTTTGTCTGCATACCTGCTTATACCCATGTAACACTTGTGCTATCTCTGTCCGAAGTTCTGCACTACGGATTTCCTGGAAAAACAAATCATCATATGGGAAAGCTATCAGCATGTAGAGCAACTCAAATAAATCACCTGGACACATTCAAGAACTTGCTTAAAAGAAAAAGTACCTTTGACTTAAGGGAAGAGAAAGGGTTTAGTAAGAATTCAGCTGTACAGGACGCATTGCTTACATGCCAACTCCCAATCGCCTCACACATTGGAACAAAAGCATTTACAGCACCTCCTGGATTCAAACGCACCTGCCAATCCCCAATAACAAGGCACACTTATTAAAACAACCAGCCAGGAGACAAGCTTCATACAAGCTGAATCAAGGAGTTTCCAGACATATACATCCAACCCTTCTGAAGCTATTCACCACCAAAGAAATTGGATGTGAGGCATAGTGAATGGGTCTCTGGAATTTACCATTGCACAGAGCCCCCGAAATGCATCCTCCTTTTCAATATCATCACGAATCCTGGAGAAAATTGGAAACACCATTAGCAGAGCAACATTAAGAGATATCAATGTGATTGCAAAGAGAGAAACTCCACAATAAAATAAAAGGTAACAGAAAAATCCTTAGATCTTCCTCAAATCCTTACGTGCGAAGAGCATAGCACCAAGGTTCCATGAAGTGATCCATATGTGGAGCCACCAGCTCTGGGCACACCCATCCCAGCCTGCCCAATGTGATGGCACTGTTCTCCAGAAGTGACTTGTTTAGACCCTGCAAATCCTCTCCTTGCTTCAATTTTCCCTTGATGAGCCTGACATTGTACATGATTGTTGTGCAATGTTCAAGAAAAAATTCCTTCTTACACAAACTGCTACTCTCGGTAAGTCATCAAACAGAAAAGGTCTCAAACCCTACTGCATACCTCAGTGTTGGAGAGGATGGGAACCAGACACGAAATCACATTCACAACAATTGGAGCAATATCTTGTTTGACCTGCAAGGCACTTGTCAACAACAAATTTGCACCAAAATGCAATAGCAACAACTTGGGTTGACAGAAAGAATGTACAAAGTGACAGGCAGCACAGATGGAAACCACCTTGCTCAATGCAAAGATACAAGTCAGATCTGATAAAAGTACCTTAACTGCCACTTCACCAATAGCCCAACAAGCATTGTTGGCAACAGACACATTCTCCTTTGCTTCATGTCCCTGCTGTGCTCCACATATGATCTCCCTCAATTAACACAGATTGTCTTCATAAGAACTTTCAAGCTCTACCAGCAGTTACCCATAAAGCAGTGAGACAAAGACAAAAGGCCTACCAGCTGTTTGGCTGCAAGGTTCAAAAAGTCTGCCAATCGAGGCTGCAAATGCACTGCACAAGCCTGCACATAATCAGAGCCCACCATATATTACTGCAATGCAAATTGATGAAGTACAGTACCTTCTGGAAAATACTGCACAAGTTTCCCACAAAAGATCAGATGGACAAAGTACACAAAAGTGAAATACAATGTTTACTTTAGCAAGATCACCCAACAAGGCCAGAGCACTTTGGCGAATGTCTGGAGCTTCATCAGCACAACAAAGCAGAAGAAGGTCAAAAAGGTCACTCCTTGATACCTGCAAAAAAATATAAACATGAGTCTCTAAAAGTTTAAGACATTTACAGACTGTATCAGGAACCTGCCAATCTCAAAGAAACTGCAAAAATCTAGTGCCTAGTGAAAGGATCAATGAAGCAGCATATGGATTCAAATAGGTGTTTCCTCTCTCTGCACATGACCCATAGACAACAATGAACAAGAATCAATGAATAATAAGATAGGTACAAACCAAGCTCTCAATGCTACTGCCAAGTCCCTCTGCAAGGCCCGACAGCAAATCTAGAGAGCAAACAATGAATTCTTTATCATAGCTTATGCCTGCTCTTCCAGGATCAGCCTGCAAAATATATCAACACTGAACCCATGTCAGCAAACTTTGTCACTTGTAACATTGTTGGACCATGGACTTCACTTGGCTAAATTCACCACATAATACTGCATCATTGGAAAATCACTCTCTCTAGAACACAGATCAGGCTTATCATCTCCATGCTCACTTGATATCAAGAATTTCAAACAGAAAACACAAACCAGCACTAATCAGCAATTAGCCATATCAACTGGGAGTTGCACAAGGTGTACAGTAAGGAACATATGAGATTGCGAAGAAAACTCCAGAATAACATTTTGAAGGTCAACTGATGTTATCAGTTCCAGCAAAACCAAGATGAAAATAACAAGAACAATACAGTCATAATCTCAGGAATGAAACCCACAAAGTATCAGACCATCATCTTCATCATGAATGGCAGTGATGAGCTGCCATTAGTCCCCACTGACTTCATCAGTGGGTGTACATAAGTATATAATAATCTGGTCAACTGAAGACTCAGGAAGCAAAAGGGCTCCATCATAATACTGGCTTGCACACAAGAGACAGTAGCTAGTTGAGGAAAAGAAGGAACATTACATAGTGTACCCAATTATATATGATCAATAAGAAGATTAATAGACAAACACAGTATACCTTCCATCAACGCTTCATGCTAGATAGCAAAAGAAAAGTGGTAATAGAACTAATTACAAATACCACTATAATTGCATAAAGGCATAATTACATCAAAGCAACGGTGCTGTTCTCCAAGTATAACTGGTGGAACTCCCAGAATACAGTCAGTAATGCCCTGAATGATACAGAAGTTTCAGGGAAAGGATTACCTTTGCAACTTCATGTGTATGAATAAGACTGATGCACCTCACAAACACTGGTTCAGCATATTGTGTAAACCCTGGACCTAAAGCCTGAAAGCAAGCACCCATTCATTTTCCAGTTGAGATTTGGGAAACAAAGTTGTCTGCAAGGTCTTCCCACACATCAAACAGTTTCCTCTTGATATTAAACCAACCACCAACAGCAGAATGGTTCTCAGAAGAAACTACAGCAGACATGCACCTGCTCAAATGAACACAGACAAGAAGAAACAAGGCCAATACCTGTGCTATTGAGGTGAAACACTCGAGCAAGGGGAACAAATCCTTATCTGAGTCCGGCAACTGCTGCCACTTTGTAATCAATGGTGGCATCAAAATCTCGAGGTACTTTGCCTGCAGATGTTTGAAATACCACTGGGTGAGCTCACTCTATTATACAAGAACTGTGAACATAATAGCTGTTTCTCTACAGTCATGGGTCGTTGACACTTAATGCTGAATGCAAAATATCAAGTTTACAGCACACTGCAGAAATCTGATCCTGACCAAGACTGTTGTGGACGACATCTAGCACCATGTGATAGTCTTGAAGTATGTACTTGTGACCACTACAAGGATCCCATCTTGAACAACATATGACAGACTAAACAGACAGACCTACCAGATCTCAATTGCAAAGAGGACCCATTTGTTAATCTCAGTCCCTCAACTTCAACTCAAGCAACAGCCAAGACCAATCCATGCACCAGCTACAAGAGTTTCACCGTACATTATTGAGCTCATTGCCAACAGCATCTGCCAGGGTGCCAATTGCATCATACAGTATCCGCAGATTCCGTCGCTGTGGAGACAAGCATTCACCATATTAAAATTAGCAGAGAATGTCTACCTTCTCCAATGTATCTCTGGAATTTCAAATTGTAGGTCCACAGACAGACACAGACAGACAGAGATGTTAAATCACCTGATATTTTCCAAAAGCATACATGAGATGCTGCAAAATGAGCTCCAGACGTGGTGCCAACTCCTCTGCAGCCTCCTGTTATCCAATCACAAAAATGCATAAGCCATGGCTTTCATGTGACCCATTAGACTAAATGGTATCATCAAGGTGTGTGCCATTCCCACAGGCTACACAGTGGTTCTCAATTTCTCTCAGTGGAAATGTCTAATCTCGAATTGGACATCCATGCACACTCTTCTGAATTTCACCTAAAAGGCAAATTGGTGCCCACTAACTATCATGTGCATCAACAATCAAGTTAGGTCCCATACAGTGCACTGATATTAAGGTCTTCTGCAGGTCTATACTGTTTGGTCACATGCATGATTCCCTGTCAAAAAACCTGTTGCTCAAAGGATCCTTCTCACTAAGTGAAATATGGAGCCTTAGAGCAGTGCACATGACATCATGCATTTATCCATATGCCAATAGCTAACTCTCAATTATCATATGAAAATAGAGGCCAAAATGGGTGAAAGAAAAGACAATGAGATTACCTCTTCAAGGGTTGCAAATGCAGAGCATGCGGCCTCCTGCACACGCTTGTTGCTGTCTAAAATACGCCTGAGCAGAACTGTAAGCACAGTGTCAAATTGAACTTGTCCCTCGGTTACCTCTGCTATTGCCTTCACAAAAAAGAAACAAACAATTTGTCACTGGTCATCTTGAAATAGTCTTTCCTTCCCCAGACATGGACTGCCCTGCACACCTATTACAGCAAATCCACAAACTGTGTCCAAACAGGTGGGCCTTAGCAGTTGATGCCAGCAAGCAACCAGGACGTTATTCACCTGGACAATCCACTTGCTGTAGCGTGAAAGTGTCCAGCAAGTGATACTTCGGACCAAAGAGCGTTTATCCTCCAAGAGGGGGACAAGAAATGCTACAATCTGCAAAATGAAGCTATCCTTCAGCATTATCATCCAGAAGATCAAATGTACCTGCTGAAAAGTGACCAAATCAACAACTTCAAGCCAATGCAGAAAACTCATCCAGATTGTAAGATAACTCAAAAGGACAAGGCTAAGGAAGAGAAAAGGGTGGTCCTGACAAGAGGAATGGGTTCAAGAAGAAGGCACCTGCGACAGATGTGGAAGAAGACCAGAAATGCATCCCTCAGCAACTGCACCCAGTGCCAATACTGCTGCCTCCCGCTCTTTCCAAGCTGCATCTGTGGTAGTTGATAGCCTGACCTGCACCCATGTCATAGTGACTGCATCAGAAACTATTGGACCAGATATACCAGATTGACCTGCTTGCTAGCACCCTATGATTCTGTACACATGGCAGGAAATATTCCTGTTGCTGCATGCACCCAAAGCAAATATTTACCTGGACAAGTGGCATCAAGATGGGGAGAATCTCATCACCGAAAACAGTTGACAAAATATCCAAGCCCGCAGCGCTGCACTTCCGCAAATTCCAGGAATTAATTATGTCATCCTCTTCCTGCATTTGCCACACAGAAATAACTTCAAAATGCTTCAAACTGAGAAAAAAACATCCCTGTTGTAAGTGATTCGGCACTTTCCCAGCTCAGCCAATCCCCCAAAAAAATAGCATAACCAGGAGGAAAGTGAGATTGCACCAGCATTTGAATCTGATCTACAAACCTCATCCTCTTCAGCCCCATCAGCACCATGTATGCGTGAGTGATGAAATCTGGGTTTGATATCCTGCAAGACCGTCTGACCATATAAGTCACCTGTACCACACTCAACTTGAAGGCAAACTGAAAAGAAAGGTGCAATTGTAGCAGACAGAATTGGGGTCAGAAAGAGCAGTTCATACCTGTTCCCTATCTGGTGCATTGTCATCATCCTACAGTGAAACAATAAGATACAATTAGCAACCATACTTTTGATACAGTGCCAAAAGAAACCCCAAGACTACCTGCCACCAGCAGTAAATGCTGGCTTAATGTTCTAGAAATGGTTCTAGGGTTAGACCATCATCTTCTCCACAACTATTATCTTCTGAAGTTTGAAGGCTGGGACACCAGCATCTTGCTGTCCTCTTTGATTGGAGAATTATGCAGTTTTTCACTTTTCCCAAAAGAAAAATTCTGGAAAAGAACAAGATCAGGTGAAATTGGAATGGGCAGGCACTTACCTCAGCTTCAAGCAAAGCTTCATCATCTTCTGCATACACCATATTATTCAATAATACCTGTTGAGAGAACCGTAATCCTTATGTCAAACAAAGCAATGACTTCCACATAAATTTCACCAGTCTCTGAGAGGTCACAACACTTAGAAGCTCTGCATGAGCAACAACAGGCTTCCTGAAGACACCCCTTTTACTGTTCTTATATAAGAAGACAATGAAACTGCCTGTGTCAAAAACTGCACCAGAGTACACAGAAATACAAAGCACATAAAGCACATGGCCTCAATTGAGGTGATGCGATTACAAGGCCACAAACGAAGCAAGGGCATACACTTCAATTTCACAACTTACACTGATAAGACGTGGCAAGAACTCTCTGAGAATTTCTTGTGGAAGGTGTCCTTCGCAAAATGTTGACCTGCCACAGCAGCCCCAAGCAATCAATTTTCAGACAACCCAACCCAAAGTAAAAAAAACTATCCAACCACACAACAAGGTACATTGACATTCAAGGTAATGTGTTGCAACATCAGAGAATCCACTAGACATGCTATAATTTCCATTTCAATACCTACAAAAATTTGCTCATGTCCATCAGCAATGTGTACTGAGAGAGCCAGAGACCTAAAACTGGCAAGTATCTCACTAATACAAGCACTTACCAAAACTCGCAGGACTCAAGTGCCACATCCTCATCAGTATCACAATTAGCTTGCAGCATATATTCAATCACATTCCTCATATGTGGCTGCAACCCAATTGGATCCCTTTATTAATATAACTCACAATAGTAGATCATCAGAATTCAGACAGACACACACACACACCTTCCCAGAGTGAACTAAAAAAATTGTAAAATCGTGTCAAGTGAGAAGACACTTTGTGGTGCAAATCCAGCCGGATTGTCAAATGTGTTCATAGATTGAAACCAAGTCTAGACCCTAGCCATGCACATGAAGATTGCAGTCTCTCTCTATGCAGAACTGGGGGGCCAAAGAGCATACTTGTAAGTAACTGGGCTGGACTTCTAGGAGTTGTACAAGTCCTGCACAAACCTGCAATTCCACCAGCAGCCACATTTTAAACTCCTGTGAAGCTGGGTCCCATCATAGCATGTTCAAATTTCAAACAAATTGTTAAAAGAAAAGAAAAACTACAAGAACTCCTCCACCTTGCACAATACATAGACCTTGTGAAACTCCCAAACAACTTGTCAACAAAACCCATCAGACATTTTGTATCACAGTTTGCTTACCAGTTTCCGGACTTCAGTGGCAGAATCATTGGCTAAGGAGAACAGGCCCTGGAGATAGGTGTCCATGTTGACAAATAAGGCCTGCATTTGACAACATTACAGTCCACATGTTTGGTCCTTTTGCAGGTTCCCCCCCCCCCAACTTGTTCTCTTAAGACATCAGCAATATAAACCAATTTGCATCAGCAGTACACAAATTTGAAGCTTACAGGAGGCAGGAGGACAATGAATTGATTGACAGCGCTCAACGCCAGTCTCCGCAGTGCAGCATGTGGTGAGGCGAAAAACTGCATGGCCAAACCATGTATAAGCTTAGAATTTGGGAGGGGGCAGCCAGAGCAACACCCAACTCACCAGGAGTCAGGTGTAAGCCTGCTAGAAACTTATAGCCTGAAAGAATAATCTCTGTTGGAATCACTCTCACCATGATTGAGCAGGTACCACACAATGTACTTGTTGCAAAAGAAAAACAAAATACCTGAAGCAGTCTTGGTAAGAAGACATTGATCGGCCGCTGTGAAAGACCTGGCACATCTTGGTCCAACACTTCAGGCTTATCCTCACATATCTGCCAAATCAGTGAAGAATCCCACTCAGCTTCATTGGCTGATCAGCCTGATCTTCCATTTGGTGAATCACAACCCCCTGACATTTATCCTCATCCCCCTTCTTTTGGTTACAATCCCCCTCTCACTTCCTTCAGAAATATGATGCTTGTCAGCAACCCACAGCAGAATTTCTTATTTCGCTAGTCCACAAAGGCATAACTCTTGAGCAAATCTGCAACATAGGCAGGACATAAAATTTTGGGAGCAATCCAGCCTCATAATAAAGGGCACATAAAATGAGTAACGTATCCTGCAGAAGAAGATGGTTTAGGAGTTGCAGAGTACTGAGACAAATACAGCCACTTATGTACTACCATGACCACCATTGCAATGTAACCAGTAATGGATAATGCTCCAACTTTTGTATCAGAATCTCAAAAATAGCATTTCAATAGCATGCAGAGACCAGACAAACTTCCCATCAAAGAAATGAAGTAAATTAATGTGGTAATCCTTTGTACAGACACATCTTTCTCAGCGCATCTCCTATTGTCCTGAGATCTCTCCAAGCTTGTCTCTTGTGATGTCAATACACATAGCAAGTGAACTCTATGATCCCAGAGTATTGTCTTGCTGGATCAACCAGCAGTCCAACAGTACTTAGAAGGTGGAAATTGAACTGTTGGAAAACCACCACAACAGTACATGATTTGAGAAGAGATGTGCACCTTGAAAAGGGAATCCAAAGCACCCTCCATGTGGTTGTAGTCATTGCTGTCAAGGCACTGCACAAATGCCTGGAAAATTTCGGGCCAGTCCTGGCCATTGCCTTGTTGCACCACTGCACTAATAACAATGGCAACTGTAGCTCGCACTTGTCTATCAGATGCACCCAGGCACGGCATCAATTCAGCCTTGATGTACTGTTGATACCCTACTGGCATCAACTGGTAGCTGGACTTCAAATTGTTCTTCAACATCAATCCTGCAGCTTGTTTCACTTCTGCCGATTGCCCCTGCAACCATAGGAACAAGCAGCTGAAATGCCAGTGGTTCAAAACCTAAAGCCCAAAAGAAAAAGAATAAAAGAAGAAGGGTCTTATACCACCTACTGCAATAATGATGATGATTCCAATCAAGCCTGTGAGAATCTACCATGACATAGAGCTAGATTCCAATGCAGAAAGACGAAACCTGGAGAGCAATGAGCAACCGACCCATGATGGAGGTACATCCTCCTGGTGCACTGAAGAGCATACATGCATGCAACACAATCACGACAAATACAGAGGCACCCAGAGCAAGTATACCACATCATCAAATGTACACGAGACACATTGTGGGTATTGTGGGCAGGTTGGGTGGGGGGGAGAACCCACTAGGGAGAACATGAGATGGGTGGGAGAGAAATTCAGAACCTCAGCTCGGCACAGGATGAAGGTCAGGTAATTATTGAAGTCCGGGAAGCGATTGCATCGTTGCAACCGCTGCAACACTAGGCTCTGATCAACGCTAGGAACCTTGGACTCATGAAGCAATCCACAAATCTCTTTCACACCCTCCTCCTGCGGCTGCCATCCGTGGCTTGCCATCCTTTGCTGCTGCACCTCTTCTCCACTTGCAATTGATGCAGCAGATCCCCCAGATCTTCTACTTCCCTCGGCTCCAACCGTCTCCAAAACCCCCTAAATCCACCCACAGCTGCAACCTAGTGCATGAACGTATAGGAATCCTCCTCCGCCATCATCGGTGGTACATGGGTTGGTAGGATTTGATCTTCGTCTGCCAAAAAGAAGAGGAAGACGAAGGAGACAAAGAAGAAGAAATTGTGGCGAGTGGGGTAATGTGGGGACGGACTCTCGCTACGACAAACTGCGATTAGGGTTTGGTGAGTGTACGTAGCGATGGTCGACGACTTCTGACGTCTTCCACGACAATGATCGACGAAACCCCCCCCCAACGAAATTTGTTCGTCCCTCTGTCGTCGTCGTCGTCGTCATTTTCCCGATCGACGAACTCCAACGAAATTCGTTCGTCCCTCCGTAGTCGTCGGTGTTGTCCCTTTCTTTCTTCATTCAGCCTTTTCTTTTGTTGGCTAAACCTAGTCGTGTTTGGGAGGGGAGGGCAATTTTGTGTTCTAGCCAAAGTGGCGATGATCTCGAAGATTTAGACAAATTTGGCTACAATCTAAATATGAAAATAATAATTTTTTAAATGCTTTTATATTTCTTGCTACTTACTTGAACCATGTATAGAAATTTGGAAAATTTTCTTAAATTGTGGTTGAATTATGGCTACCGAATATCTTCAAAAGCACTTGATATATATAGCCAATTTTTTTGTGTGGGGCGGGTATCAATCAAGGTATGCACCCGGGTATGGCATGCCTTGACTATGGGGCATTGGCCCATCATTTTTTTTCCTATACCTTAAATCCAGGCCATATTTAAACCTTCTCCCATATATAAGCAAATGCCCTTACTTGGGTAGGAGTCTATTTTACAAATACCATGAGATGCACCAATGGGGTGAGCA
>Ga0116228_10004399_pt1 | contig 12485 bp, 9 predicted proteins | sample S1TSphfallax_2_FD_89694 | JGI IMG/M metagenome (GOLD analysis project Ga0116228, IMG submission 89694) | Host-associated microbial communities from peat moss isolated from Minnesota, USA - S1T2_Fc - Sphagnum fallax MG | ecosystem: Host-associated > Plants > Peat moss > Unclassified | place: USA...
GGAAAGAAGAAGATGGTGATGAGAAGTGGGTGGAAGTCAGAACCGCAACAGGGGAGGAGTCGGTTGAATATGTCTTGGCTGTTTGAGAACGGAGGAGCAGTGAGGAGTTTAGAGCTTGCGGAAGAAGAAGAGTAGAAGAAGAAGAAGAAGCAGGAGTTTGTGGAGGTTTGGGTTTGTTGGGGATTTGTGTCTGCTCATCATCATCAATGGCTGGAGACTTGCAGGGTCGTGAAGGAACAGAGACCTATGATGATGAAGACATTGTGGTTGAGCAGGAGTTCTCAGTGGAAGATCTGCAATCTCCAGTACAAGAGAGGGAAGCATGTAACATGGAGTCAGCAGCAGTAGAGGAAGCTGCTTTTGATGGGCTCATGATAGACGTCAAGGAAGAAGAAGAAGACACTCGTGTTGCCACTGCAGTAGGCACAGTGGAACTGGCTTTGGAGGAGGAGGGCGACATAAACCTGCAGCAGCAGCCGCAGACAGTGTCTGTACAAGAGTCACGCGAGCACCCATATGAAGAAGCTTCATCAGGTGTCGAAGCAACTGATGCACAAGAAAAGAATCTCGATGATGCACCAATGCACAACAGATGTGGAGTTGCTGCGATGCTGAGTAGAGATCATCATCTCCAAGAGGTTGGAAGAGAGCAGCTTGAAGACTGTGCCAATGTGACTAAAATAGAACCACGTACAGGCAGTGAAGAAGAAGCTTTGTTGGGTGGTGAAGCAGCAGCTTCTCCGGGTGCACCATCACCATCTGAAGGAGTCATAGAGACAAAGGATGGAGTTGGCCTTCTCGAAGGAGAAGAAAAAAAACCAGTGCATGAGGATGACGATGCTATTATTATGGCAGCCGCATGTGAAGTGGAGGAGGAGGATGATGACAGAGCTGTTGCTGTTGCTGCTGCTGCAGAAGATGATGGCATTGCTTTGCTGCCCATGGATACAAGCCAGAAGACTATTGCAACAACCACAAGTGATCAAGGTAGCAAGGAAGCAATGGCTCTATTCACTGAAGGTATGTTCTCTGGCTTCAGGGTTTCAGATTCTCTTGCATTCTATCCTTGAGAGACTACACCAGCTTGGAGGTCTGTTGTTGTTTGGGATTTTACAGGATTGCTCAAAACATTTGCACCAGGTGAATGATGACTCCATTTTGGTTCTCAGCCATGACAGGAGGAGGAGCCTTACAAGTGAATGCAGCTGGTGGAGAAGAACAAAGTGATTCCGAAGGGGGGCTAGATTCTTGGGAGATCAAACAGAGGAAATCGGAAAGTGCTTGTAACACCAAGCTTACACTTGGACAACCAGTTGTTACAACATCTGAGCTTGTTGTGGATGATTTGCCAGTTACCTCAATGGTGGCACCTACCGAATTGATTACTGCTGTCACAACGTATGGTGATTCAGTGGCTGCAAGGGAGGAGGTTCTGCTGTCAGGGGGTTTTCAGCATGGTCCTCAGCAGGTGGTTGATGAGCATCAGCTGCATGTGGATACCGACAAGCACCTTGAGCAGGCCCAAATTCATGCACAAGAAACAATGGCAACTGCAACAGCTGTTCTTGCACAGAGCCAGCTTGTCTGGGCACGCATTCACTCACAGCACCCTTCAGACTTGGGAGCTGCACGTGAGGTTCAAATTGCTTCTTTAGCAGCAACTGTGGCAGCTGCTGCCTCTGTTGCAAAAGCTGCTGTTGAAGCTGCCAGAGCAATTGGAGCAGCTTCTTCCAATGTAGTGGCACCATCCCAGAGTCTTCCATTCGGGGCTGCCCAAGCAACAAGCGATAAGCATCCTCAACAGAACACAAATAGAGCAATAATAGAAATTCGCCAAAACGTGGAGGCACTAGAATCTGTGGTTCAAGCAGCTGGATTTGCAGCACAAGCTGCCACGCAGGGAGCTGTGATGGCCATAGGAAATCCACTAAAGCAGGCAACCAGAATGGCAAATTATTGGAAGAGAAAAGTAGCAGAGATGGAGGGAGATGCCAATCCAAAAGGGAGAAAAAACCAATCTCACAAGAAAACAAAGCTCGCAAAGTCTCGAGGGGTTGGTGAAATCTTCTCTGGAAAGAAGACACCCAAAAAGCAAGCACTCTGGATTCAAAGCTCACCAGGAACAACACCACTGAAGAAATTGAAAGGCAAGGAAGGACTTCATCATACTGGAAGCTCACCAGTAAAAATGCCAAAGAAAATGAAGGATAAGCAAGCACTGCATACCAGAAGCTCACCAGTAACAACAACACCGAAGAAGATGAAGGATAACAAGCAAGCACTTCATTGTTCTGGAAGCTCACCAAGGACAACACCAAAGAAAAAGAAGGAAAAGAATGTATCATCATCCTCATCATCTAAAAGAGAGGTGTTCATCAAGGGGAAGGCAGTTGAGCAGGGCAAGAAGGCAGGAGATGTGGGAAAGAGTCAATCAAAGAAAAATGCTGCTGCTGCTAAGAAGCAGAAGAAGAAGATGACTGCAATGCCAGAAATGAATCCAAGGTATGCTGCACTGCAGTTAGCTGGTGTTGCCACAACTCAGAGCCCAGATCTCAGGGAGCTTGTAACAAGGAACAACACCCCTGAAGTTATCAGCGAGGGATCAGTTGTGGAGGTCAGAGCTGTTTTTGGAGTTTTGCATTCTCACCAGACCTCTCTCTCCTCTCTCCCCCCACATGCACAACAAGATGGAGGTTTCTTACTGTTCTTGTTGCCTTGGTATTCTTTAAGTTTCTAGGGGTACATGGTTGATGCTGCTTCACCAGTGGTTTTATATGTATGGCACACACATGCAGGTCATGTCTGAGGAGGAAGGCTTGCGTGGTGGATGGTTTTCTGCAAAGGTTCTTATGTTAACTGAAACAGAAGCATTGGTGGTTTATGATGAACTCCTTACAGATGATGGTGATCTCTCTCTCTCTCTCTCTCTCCCTCCTCAGTGTTTTTTGTCACTGCTCTCAATTTTGTAACCTAAATCTTGTCTGTCATGTGGTAGCTAGAGCTAAGATGTTTTCATTTCTTTGTCTAGTAGCTGTTTTGATGTGTGGATAGTCTGTCACAGTTGGTTGCTTTTACATTGCAAAAATGAATATATAAAGGGTTCTTCAAGTTATATTATCATCATGTGTAATCTGGTTTCTTTCTATGCATTTTTGCAGGAAGCTCTAATCTGAAGGAGTGGTTTCCTCTGAAGGATTCAGTTGTAGGGAATGGCATACTGCGGCGGATACGTCCAGTGCATCCTTTTGTGTTCATCAAGGATGGGGGCTCAAGGGCACGCCGCCGTGTAGCTCTGGGCTCTCAAATTTGGTCTGTTGGAGATCATGTAGATGCCTTCCTCCAGGATGGGTAAGGACGTCACCTCTTGTCCCTTGTGAAGGAACCACCAGTAATGTGATTTTCACCAGAATCTCTCCAGCATCAGTTAATTTCCAGAGAACAAACCATGGAAAGAAAAATGAACATGCATTGTTGATTCTTTTCTGAGGACAAAAGTTTTCCTTGAGAGAATTTCTCATTTAGACCAAAAAATTTGGAAACGTGTCAAAGAGTTTTGCAAGGAGATCAAATGGTTGATTGGCAACTGAATGACTCCAGGTGGTGGGAAGGAGTTGTGAAGGATGTCAAAGACATGGACGAAAACAAGATCACCCTTTACTTTCCAGGTTTGCAGAAAGTGTTGTAAACCAGGGTTGAACATCTTTTGAACTTCTTGATGGATGTTGAGATGACCGCAAGACTTGTTTTTTCAGGACGTTTGTGTTGTTGTAACAGACAGTATTCCCTATTATTGAGGGAGATACTGCCAGTTTCTCATTAGTTGAGCATCAAGTCACAAAGCTTTGACCCTGAATCTGTTGTGAATCCTGGCATCCAAACAAGACCTGCTGACTCTACTGCAGGAGTTATCTAAATCTTGAGTAGTACATCTTTTCTGTTTGATGATGAGCTTCAAAGGTGGTTTTGTGTATCTGCAGGCGAGGATGACACAGCAGTTGTCAAGACATGGAATGTGAGGCCATCCTTAACTTGGAAAGATGGTGTGTGGGGGCCATGGACAGGTTCTGGGAAGGATGAGGTAAGGGAGCTATTGAATACTTGCACACTGCTCTTACACAAAGGTTCACTCTTTGTTCAGCACAGTGGGAAAAGTCCTGAGAAGCTTAAGAAAGTTCCATCTTCTTGAAGAGAACTTGGGAGTGGACATGGTTGTGATAAACATTTGGTTCCCATGGCTTTTTTTGTTCCAGGGTGGTCAATTTGCAAAACAACAGAAATATGAGAGCAGCCCCAATGCTAAAGGAAAGAAATCGACCAAAAAGAGGAAGCATTTGGAATTAAGAGAGGATGCTCCTGAGGCAGATTCACCTCCAAGAAGTGTTCCACGGTTGCTGCCTGAGGGCAACACATTAAGTAGTGTCAGTCATGCACATCGCAAGCTTGCAGAGGTCAGTAATGCATTGTCAACTCCTCCCAAGCACCGGCTTTCTTCTGCTGCTGCTGCCATGGTTACCACACCAAAATCTACCAAAAAAAACCTCAAGGCACCAGAACCTGGGGTGCCAATGACCAGGCAACAAAGTGCAGCAGATAGTGATGAACATCAGAGACCAATGAACCCAATGCTGCCAACTTCCCGGGTATGCTTTTTAACAATGCCTGTGCATGAAGATCTATCCATTACTAAAGAGGAAGAGGCAAGATCTGTTTCAGTTTTACACTGGTTATTTCCTGATAGTGAATTTGAGGATTTCCTGAGATTGGGAGTTCTTCACATGGGCTAACGATCTGCATCAGTGTCCATGAATGCTGGTAACTTTGCATGAGATTTACTGAATTTGTTGTCTGATGTTTCCATACCTTTTCTCTTGGTGTATGCAGCGCCGCTTGGAGCGAGCATGAGTTCTTCCCATGGAATTGAAAAGCAGGAAAAAGCTTCTGAGCAAAAACACTGACATGTAAAAACAACACCTTGTAAATTGCTGGACTACTGGTTCAAGTCTTTGGAGAAGTGCAGATCCATTTCAGGAACTGGGTTTCAGCTGCTTGTCTTTCATCAGCTTATATCAAATTGTTTGATCTGCACCCAAAAGATTGGATTACTTTCCGACACCTATCTCATTGTCCCACCTCAATTCAAGTTCTTGGGCTTTGGCTTTGTGTGTACAGTGGACCAGCTATGAGCGTTTTTGTAGCCAACAAGAATGCTCCACCTCCGTCCTGGGTCCTTGGGCTTGGACCTTGGTGTAAAACTCACAGACCTAACTTTGAGCATTTTAGCCAATAAGAATGCTCCATCTTTAGTTTGGGGTAATCCTATATTTGAAATCATGAATTCAGTGTTATCATGACCCTCACCTTGTGTCAAATTTTAGTCTATATTTCAATATCATCACCAATTTGATATGTTCCAAATGTTAATATTAGTCCGAGACTGGTTCAAATGCAATGTATTATATTTGTATTTCAAATATTGGGTTTCTAAAAAGAACTTTGGAAATATGAATATCATCCACGTTACCCAATGCTCATCTGCTCCAAGTGACCACTGTGCCATGAAATAAGTTGTTCTAAGAACAAGAACAGGGAGAAAAGAAGAATTGCACTATCAATGCTGCTCAAACTCACCCCAACAAAACATAAACTGCTCAGTATTGATTAAAAAATGGCATCAAAATAGCACATTGGACCAACTTGTGACATAGAACAGAAGACATAAGTGCCCTTTTTTGAGAATAGAAGTGAGAGACTGCTTGTTATACAAATTCCTACGCTGGCTAAAGGTAGACCACTGTCCTGGCCATCTAGAGAAGGCAGTCATCCTTCCAAAACATTTGCACTCCCACCAAGTCAGAAGTTTTATGATTTGACTCAGATGGCACTTTATGAAACACCTCACATATGTGTAAGGGTTTAAGAATTTCCTATGCTATGGTCCTATCATCTATTGGCGAGAAAACCTGGATCATGAAATACTTCCTTTGTGAGCTTCTAACTCCAAATTATGGTACAGGATTTGAGTAGGTGGAGGGGAGAAAATTGTTTCATCATCTGGGTCGACTGCCACTAACTCACTTTCTTTGATAGGCACCATACTAGAAATGGGGAGGGGCTGAATCGAGGAAGATGGGGCAGGCGTCATATCTATGCCATCTTCTGAAACATGTTCTGGCGAATTTCCTGGTGTGTTTACCCTTGTCTTCAGGTAGAACTTGTCATCTCTAATATCATATGCCTCTGAAGTGCGTACCTCCTGGCAAAGTGAGCAAGGTGCACAGAACAACCACTGTATGCAATCGGTCAGCCCAGGTTGCCCACAACACCATGTTTTTGAAGGTAGATTGTATCTTTCTCTCATACGAATCCGCCAAAAGCCCCCATAGAGTAAACCAAACACACTCAAAACAGCTCCTGTTGCTGCCAAACCATGGCGGACATTCCTGCATAAAGTATTATACCACAGGTACATTAGACACAGAGGCTGCTGACCCCAATCCCTGACACTGAAAATAGATGAAGACTAACTTAACTTTGCAAGTCAAATGGAAGCAATTTTGAAACCTGTGTATAAGAAGTAATGTGTCCAGATTCAGATCAGAGAGCATATTACTGGATGAAAATCCATAGATTCAATCTGACATGGTCATCAACCAAAACTAGCTTGAAGTCCCTGTTCTGTGGCTCAACAAAACCTGGCTCACAGGACCACACATACTGAACTCCATAAGCAGAAGCATGTAGTTTGTTCGAGCATACCTGTTACTGACATTAACTGCCGCAACATTGAACACCAGACAGGGGGCAGAGCACAGTAGGAGAAAGGTAGCAACGTGCACATAACGATTGCCAAATCCCATCCGGTCCAAATTCCAGCCAAATACACATGCAAGACAAGTTATTGAGAATAGAGTTATTGTGGGCTCGTTATAACAATCAAACAGACCCCCATCCCACTGTGGATTCTCAACAGGCCTTCCATCTCTGGATGCAAATGACATCCTCTTCTCAAGCAGATCGTAATTTTCCTGCAAGTGGAATATAGAGGGATGCCTTGTGGCTTGACCTCTCTCAGTTTTATCTGCTTCAGTTTCATCTTCATCAAGTCTGTCCGGCACCTTGTCTTCTGCCACAAAATCCTTTCCCAGAGGACTCACGGAATTGTAGATCCCTGCTGCAGCTGCAGCTCCAAAAGACGTAGCAAGGGTGATGCCAACACCAATTGCAGGTCGGTTTGCTCTTTTGTAGCCCCAATTTAGTCCACAAAGTGCATACTGTGCAAAGCAATTCAAATGCAGCAGAAGCACAACCACAAGCATGTGAGACCATTCGTTGGGCTTCCGCAATCCCCCTTTGCAATACACATCTCTCAGCTTTATGATGTCTTTAGGCCGCCACCGGATCAACCACACCAAATGCAGGATTCGTGTGGGATGCACATAAAGCACCATGAGAGTGAAAAGAGCATTCAGTATTTGATTCGAAACTTCATACCAAGTATCCCTGTCACTTTTCTTTGGAATTACTTCATCCAACATCCCCACCAAAACCATGAAGAGGATTGCCCCTGACACTGCAACTGCAATCACCCATATGAGGAGTGCTAGATTCTTGGGATTTTGAAGCCATATCTTGGCCTGCTCCTTCAATACCTGCCACTTCACCTCTCCGATAAGAGGCAGTGTGATTCCATCCCTCAAAGTGAACTCTTTTGGTGAAGGTGTTTGCTTAGAGACCTCTTCCCTTTCCTCTTTGAACCGTGCAAAAGTTGCTGATGGTGTAAGAAGGATTTTGACAGGTTTCATTAAGGCTTCTGCGATAGGAGATGCTGGTTGAGGAGAACTGTTCCCACTTGACTCTCCATGCTTCACACGTCTTGATTTCTTGTGTCTGGAATTACTTGTGTCTGAGCCAGTCTCAGAACCATCCACACTGTCCCTTCGACTTCCTAGCAAGTCTCTCAGAGACCATGAATGAAACTCAGTCTTAGGATCATCACTTGGTTTTGCCCCAACATCTTGAGGCCCAATCCCACCCTTGACAGCTTTGCCTTTCCTGCTCCTTGGAGTGCTCTCTTCCATCCCTATTTCAGATCCTTCTGTGTTTCTCCTTTGACTTGTGAGCAGGTCTCGAAAAGACCATCCCCTAAAATCAGCTTGCAAATAATTGATGGTCTTCTCACCTGCATTATTGCTTCCTGTTTCCATCTTTGTGTTCTGTGGATTACTACCTATAGGGGCAGTACAGTGTGGAACCTAAGTTCAGGTTCATTCATTTGCTCCCCCTTTCACCCTGATCCCCATAGCAACCAGAAGATCAAGTCAGGTTGGGAGTCTTGTCAGTGTCAATTGATACAAAGTCTCAACCATATTCAAACTATTCTGTACATCAAAGAAGAACAGTCTATTTTCGTTCATATTCCAATCTGGTCACAAGAATCTGCTGCAATCTAGAACTACATATGCAGCAGAGTGTGCACCTGAGGGGAAAAGTCAGCTTGCAAGTTGCACAATATGTTGATAACCAAAAGGGACTCCACACCCCATCTTCTCCTCCTCCACGACCAACTGCATGAAACATATGCCTGCAGTCCAGAAACACAGAAACAGGTTCACAAACAGTGTCCAAGCCATTTATGCAGATGCCTGGTCAGAATTTACAGCGATAAATCCAAACATTTGATGCCATATTGGATTGGATTGTACTCCACATGTAGAAAAATGCTAAAGAAATGTCCCGCCATATTTCCTTGCTTGTGTTGTAATCCCCCAGAAGGTACCAGCAAAATTGATTTTCTTCTGCTCTGGAAAACCAAAGTGAGTACAACACATGCACAAACAGAAACATTCCATATGACACAACAGAATGAAGATCTGATGCACCTATGATCACTGATTTGTGTGGCATACTGACCCTCACACTTCCAAATAATTACAAACCTTGCTGTGGCAACTTCATATGGACAGGCCACACAGTTCACAATTCCATGCATAAACCCTGGAGTGCACATGTTCTTGTCTTTCGAACCAAAACTTTCTCTTGCAATTCAGAAGATAATGTGCATGAGAGAGAGAGAGACAGAGAGACGGACAAACAGTCTATGAATTGAAGCAAGATTTCAAGCCTTCACAAAACTGTTGTTTCTTGCCCTGACATGTACCAGCAAAAGGCCACAGTATACTATCTTCGTATGATAAGTCTGTGGCTGCAGAAATCAAGAGTAGATCTGCGAACACACTACAACCAAAACAAAACCTCCTTGCATAATAAAAGAATACAACCAAGTCCCCTCTCTTTCCCCTCTCCACGGTCTTCTCCTCTCTCTCTCTCCCCCGTTCCCCCACCAAAAAAAGACAAGTCTTTTACAGCCCTCTCAAGACAAAATTAACAAACAAACATACACCGTACTAGGCTAAACAGCTTGGAACGAAACACAAAATAAAACGCACCTCTGTGTCGGTTGGAAAAATTTCTTCTGCACTGCTGCTTTCCAGTAGCGAAAGGGAGCTTTCGCATCTTCATGCAACGCCCGCCATCCCTTCCCCTCCCTCCGCGCGCGCGCACGCGCACCTCCTGAAGAATGTTCCTTTGGAGAAAGGAAGCAAAGGAGCTCCAGCTCGTGGGAGATGGGTAGCAAAGCTGAGAAGACGAGGGAAAGTGGGGGGTGGACAAAAAAGACGCCGACGCTGCGCAAAAGACAGAAAACAGATTGTATTTATTTTTATTGAATTAAATAAAATAAAATTTTAATTTTATTGAATTAAATTAAATGGGAAAAAAGATGCTTGTGATGTACATCACTAGGGTAGGACTGCCCAAGTGTTTGGAAGGTACCTACCTGCCTACCTACCTACCTTTCTCCATTTTCAGCATACCTATGATTGATGTTTGGTACAAAATAATTGACAAAAATCTAGTCCAAAAAGGAATTTTTTTTTTTTAATATTTTTCAAAAATGGTTGAAAATTGAAAACCATTGGGTTACTATTATTACAAATGCATAATTCACAAGCTGTATTTTTCATACTTATTCCTTAACTATTGAAATTCTGCAAAATTCAATTTGAATTTGTCAAACCTCATTTTTTAATTAATTAATTAATTAAATATAATATAATAGAAATATTCGGCAATGAAGTGTGGAACATCAGTTGTAGGTAGGATATACGAGTGAAGGGTACACAACAATTGATAAGGAAAGGAAGGTTTGAGGGAATTTTAATTTGCTTGCTCTCTTAAGAAAAAAAATTGAATGGGAAAACAAATTTTCATTATCGCTAGGAAAATGTGGGTTGGTGGGGGATTTCACACTACTCCTTAAAAGTAATAAGAATGAAATAAAAAGGCTTGTTATCAATGTTTTTTTTTTAAAAAAAACTTGAAGTACCAATAAATGGTGAGCATCCCAAGGTAAATTTATCATTTATTAATTACATTTTAAAGAAAATTATCCAATTTTTTAAGCTAAATATTAATAACATATTTTAATGACAAGAAATTTTGAGGAATTGGTATATGGGTGATTTTTTTCAAATTTTTCATATGGTTCTCGTTGGACAATTTCAAAGACATTTCTTATCATATAGTCATCTTGGACATTTTCTCTTTTCTTCCCAATTTTCTTAGTAATTACCTCACTTCTTTCCTAGTAAGTATCTTGTTCTTTGCCTAATAACTATCTTCATGCTTATAATTATCTCAATTTTTTTTCCCAGCTCTTCAACATCAATATGAAAAAATAAATTAAGATGTTTTGTTTCATGTCCATGATATTTACATTAATTCAAATTAAATTTAACATTGACATAAATAATGATGAATTATTGAAAACCATGTGAAATTCTCATTTATCTTTTAAGTTGATTGTCATTGGTACTGCATAGCAATGCAGAGCCCAAATTATAAGGATAATTGAAAAATGATGATTTTTGTTCCAGAGCAAAAAAGTTTCCCTTTGTCTAGTCAACTCTCCATTTAAAAAAACAATAGTCACTTGCAATAGAATATGAACAATTTTTTATTATTTTGGTTGTCACAATATGAAAATTCATCAAGAAAATGAAAAAAAAAACACATGACCATACTTATGACTCATGTTTGGCACTAATTAATTCTTAAGAGGGCCAGATGAAGAAAAAAAAATGTATATAATAGTTTTTGGAAGGTACCCCTTTTGCATTTATATATGCTGAAGGAAAACAACATAAGGGTAAATTAGTATAACTTATTGCTAAGCAAATGCAGGTTGGTGGGAATTTGTCTGCTTTCTTTTTTTTCTAATTAAAAAGGGAAATAAAAGGCTTGTTACTTTCACTAGTGTTTGGAAGGCACCAACCTTTTTAACGTATATACTGGATCAAGGTAAACAACAAGAGTGTATACCTAATAATATACCTTGTCTTTGACATTCCAAAGTATCACTACCTTTTTTACCCTGGTCCCCTGGTTCTAGTGGTAAATATTGTTTGTTGTTAGAGCATCTCCACCGGTGCTCAGTTTGTGACTCCAGACAGTAAAATTTATTGCGAAAAAGTCAAATGTGCCGGTTTAGCTCAGGAAACTGGTTGTTCTGCCCCCAAATTCGTCCGGACTGCCGTGGCTGGTAAAAGGCGCAACAGAGTCGTGCACCTCGAAAGAAGAGCGTAATAAATTGGACCTGACTGCGGCTCAGTATTTCTGATTGATCGATCGTAATGATTCGTCCAGGTAGTTTGCTAGTAGTAGTTCCCACGTATATGCAGTTCCAGTTACAGTTTTATTGGTGGGGTTCCCAAAACACAAAACGATAAATTTGGACATTAAATTCTATTATCCAGAGTGACATACTGAGCACCAGTGGAGATGCTCTTTTGTCTCTAGCCTATTGGATTTTATCTTGTGTCTTGAGTTACGATTTACCTAGGGGAATGCACGAGTACTGGAACTTCCTCCCCTTTATATAAACAACCCTCTTTTTATTTCTTTGCTTCTTCCCCATTTTGTAGAAATTAAATATTTCCATGGGAACATGAGAACATATAAAATTGTGGGAGCTCCCCCAGCATAACACAATAGGGTTCTTATGTCCTGGGAGATCACTCAAAATACACGTAGAAATCAAAAGGGAGTTGTTTACGTTCATTTTCATACTCGGGACCTTGGAATTACATGTCTATCCTTAAACCAAACCAATTGAGAACTTGTGGGGAACATAGTTGGATGTGTGTGGGAACATATTGGGAACAAGAAAATCCAATACCCCCACCCCTCTTTTCCTCTCAAGTGAAAAAACCCACTTGGGGCCCAAGGGAAGCCAAGTTGGTGAGAGGAAGAAGCCTATGATGACATATTAGTCAACTTCCAGCATACTAGTGCCAACTGGAAATGTCAGCAAATTTTATTTGTTGGCCTTGCATTGCAAGGCAAGGAAATTGTGTTTAGATTCATTATAGAGTATAGTAGCTTAAGGGATTTTGGCCCCCTAGGTAATAATAATAATAATAATAATA
>Ga0116228_10004400_pt1 | contig 12484 bp, 6 predicted proteins | sample S1TSphfallax_2_FD_89694 | JGI IMG/M metagenome (GOLD analysis project Ga0116228, IMG submission 89694) | Host-associated microbial communities from peat moss isolated from Minnesota, USA - S1T2_Fc - Sphagnum fallax MG | ecosystem: Host-associated > Plants > Peat moss > Unclassified | place: USA...
CGGCCTCGAAGTCGCTGTCAAACACGCTGCCGGGAAAAACATGGTCCGCGTTGCCGGTGCCGTCAAACTTGAACTGATTAACGTGATACGTATCGATCATGTCGAGGCACCGGTCTTCAAAGGCCTTGAAATATCTTGGTCCGGAGAGCGCGTACCCGTCGTCGACAATTTCATACCCGGCTGAGCGCCCAAACGCGATGCGTTCTTTTTTCTGCTCGTCATAGCCGCCCCAGGGAGAAAGCCACACGCCGATCCCGGCGTCATATTTCGCTGCAGCCTGGCTGCTCTTTGTGAATCCGTGCGGGAAGCCGCTATCAAATTGCCAGAGTGTATGCGGGTCATCCCAGCCGTCGTCGAAGAGAAACGAATCGAGCTTCACGCCGCGCTTCTTCACCAACTCTTCGCCAAATGCATGGATGCGATCGAGAGCGCCATCTTCGCCGAAGCGGTTGGTGTACCCAAGGTCGTACCAGGAGTTGTAGTGCAGGAACGGCGCGTAAGGACGCGGGCGTTCACGCTCAAGGTAGGCGAGAAAATCGCGGCGCATCTGGCCCGGCGCAGCCACACCAATCACAGAAGAGTAGCTCACCGTCGTCCCCGCGCGCAGGGGCAAAGTCCGCTTGATGGCAGCACGCAACTCACCACGGGCGATGGTGATCTGCGAGAGCGGGTGTTCAAAGCCGAAGTAGAGATTGCCGGCGACAGCAGGCGAACCGGAAACTGTGCCGACGACGTGCGCGTCCGGCATTGGCAGATCGAGCATGGCGACTTCGCTGATGGGTACATCGCTGCGCGTGGCCTGCAACTGAAGCGTTTGTCGGATGTAGTGCGCGCCCGTCGGCTGCACCAGGCACCAGACCGCATGGAGGCCGGCTGCGCTGTCTGAGAGTTTGCTGCAAAGGCGAGGGCCCGCGGTCCCCGTGCCTGGGATGAGCTTGGGTGCGCCTTCGATATCAAAGTCGCTGGCCCTGATGGTCGAGCCGTTCGACAGCTTCAGTGAGAACGCTTCCAGAAGGGACGCATAGTCCATTTTGCGCGTGCCATCATGGAAGGTGATTGTTCCCAGATGTTGGCTCGTGGCCGCGATCGATCCGGTGATGATTGAGTTGCCAAGGGACTGCGCGACAACTGCGGGATGACAGCTGCACGCAAGAATGGCCACAAGCGGAAGGCAGACCCGGAGGTGATTGATTGACCTTTTCACCGGTCGAGTTTATACCTGCATCCAGCGAAACGGAAGAGTTAGAAGCAAAGCGAAATATAAAGATGCATCCCGAAGTGAGGCTCAACAATGGCGACGACTGAAGGTGCGTCACAGGACAAGTTTGTAGCAATGGTTTCAGCCAGAGCAGACGTGGACCTGAGGCTAAGCGACTTTGAGCCGCAATCCATGCTCGTAGTGCCCGAGCATTTGCCTGAGCGTCCTGCAGTGGATGCGATTGATGCCCATAATCACCTCGATTCGATGATGCCCGCCGATGTCCTGGCAATCATGGACCGGTGCGGCATCGAACGCGTGTTGAACATCACCATGCGCGTCGGCGACTCCGCCTTTGAGGTGATGCAGCGATATAGAGACGCGGACCGCGACCGCTTTGCCACCATGGCCTGGATGGACTGGGAAGGGGTGGAGCGCGCCGATTTCTGGCCCAACCTGACAGGACATTTTGAGCGCATGGTCGAGCGCGGCGCATGCGGACTTAAGCTATGGAAAGACCTTGGACTGACCGTGCGCGACGGCAGTGGCGACTTGCTGCGGATTGATGATGAGCGGCTCGCGCCATTGTTTGAGAAGGCGGCTGAACTGAACGTACCCGTCATGTTTCACACAGCGGACCCATCTGCTTTCTTCCATCCCATCGACCGCTTCAACGAGCGATACGAGGAATTAGCTGCGCATCCGGACTGGGGATTTTCGAACTCGGTAGTCAGCAAGAATGAGTTGCTGGCGCAGCGGGACCGCGTCTTCGCGCGTCATCCGCAGACGCAGTTCATTGGCGCCCATATTGCCGAGAGCGGGGAAGACCTGGCAAGGGCAGCACGGATGCTCGAGACGTATTCGAATGTCTGTGTGGATATGAGCGCGCGCGTAGCAGAGCTGGGCCGCCAGCCATATCGCGCGCGCGAGTTCTTCCTGCGATTCGCCGATCGCATACTTTTCGGGACCGACTTACTCCCCGCTGACGCAATGTACCGGCTGCACTACCGCTTCCTTGAGACCTACGACGAATACTTCGACTATCCTTCGCACGCCTCCCGACAGGGCCGCTGGCAAATCTATGGTCTGGGCCTGCCGAGCGAGGTCCTGGTGAAGCTTTACCGCACCAATGCACAGCGTGTTTTCCATTGGAAGTAGATAAATCTCCCGACTTCAAGAGGCAGCGAATGACACAACAGCGTAAGTCTAATCGGGCAAGGTGTTGTACTTTTGTTGCTTGCATAGGCATCGCTGCTGCTGCGGCGGCGGCGCAGCAACACGACAGGGATTGGCTGAAACGTGTGCGCATCGCAGCCTATCCCTTGAGCTCCACCAATGCAGAGGAGATTGTTCGCCAGGCCAAAGCGAGCCACGTCTATGGCATCGAAGTGGACAACGACATCCCCGGCCGCTACGAGAGTTATCTTCATCCGGAAGCGAAACTGGATGCAATCCGAAAAATCGCGACGGCTGCGCACGCCCAGGGTGAGAAAGCATTTGTCTATGTTGCCGGGTTTGAGTGCATCACCGCGGATGGTTCTGCTTCGCATACCGTGTTCAAAGACCATCCTGAGTGGCTGCAGCGGAAGATTACCGGCGAGCCGGCGATATTCGACAACAAGGCAGCATTCTGGATAGCAAAGGGTGAAGAAGATGTATGGGTTAGTCCCTACGCGGATGACTGGCGTCGGGGTTACATGCAAAGGATTGAACAGATAGCCGCAACAGGAATCGACGGAATTTATGTAGATATTCCTTACTGGATGACCCACTTTACCGGCTGGGAAGATACATGGGCTAGTTTCGATGATGCCACCGTCGCGGCGTTTAAGAAACAGACTGGACTGGATGCACGGAAGGATATCAAGCTTGGAGATTTTGACGATCCGGGATTTCAGAAGTGGATCGACTTTCGAATCGACACCATAACCCGGTTCATGGCAGAAATCAGGCAGAGGGCAATTCGCGTCAATCCGGATATCTCTGTCATTCCTGAGATTTACCCCGGAATTGAGCAGGAATCGGTCCGCGTTGGGGCAGATGTCTTCCAGTTATATCCGGTAGTCGATGCGATCGCGCATGAGTATGAGTTCGGCGAGGGTGACGATCACACCGCTGCTTCGCGCAGTCCCTTCGATTGGATGATGTATCAGATCGGGATGCGGAGCTTTCGTGCCTTTGCAGGAGATAAGCCGACATGGATCTTAAACTACTCCTGGGATGGCGCACCGCATGTAAAGCCGGCAGAGGCTATGCAGACGCTGTTTATGTCTGAAATCATGGCCGGAGCGAATGTATGGGATGCCAGTACACATGTCATGTCAGGGTCAAATGATATGGCAGAGCGCAAGACTGTCTACGCGTGGATTGAAAAGCATGAGGACATCTTCGGAAATACCCGCACACCCATGGGTGAGATAGGCGTGTACTTCTCAGACAGGACACGCAATGATTATCCAAAAGAATTCCTTGAGTCTTATCGTGGGACCCTTTTACTGCTATTGCAAACGCATCGACAGTTTCAGGTGGTGACCGAGCGGAACATCCGTGATTTCCACGGGTCTGTCTTGGTCATGCCAGATGTGAGGATCCTGTCAGCAGATGAACTTGCCAACATCCAACAGTTTGTTTCCGCTGCCGGCCGGTTAGTCATTACCGGTGCAGCGAACGCAAGCTTTGACAAAATGCGCGGCGCCCAGGTATTGCCCGATGATCCTGCGCGTCAATATCTCGAGAGTGCAGAGAAGGATTTCAATGGGACTGGTCCGGAGAAGGCGCATGAGCTACTTGAGGCCCTCGGAGATGTTGGTTCGATCAAGGTGGATGCTTCGCCAAACCTGGTCGTCCATGCCGCACTCATAAGTGGGAGTCCGTATCTGTTCATCGCAAACTTTGCAGGAATCAAACCGGGTGAGCAATTGGCGCCTGAGCCAGAGGTGGTCCGAGTTACTGTACCGGCGTCTTATGGCAGTACCATGCACCTGCTCGCTTATCTCGGGAGCGAAACGTTATTGCGCGGTCAGCGGAAAGGCGACACGATGCAGTTCACGATTCCGAGAGTCGACCGCGGAGCTGTTGCCTCGTTTCAGTAATCACTTAGAACTCGTACCGGACACCTAGTTGCATATTCCGTGGCAGCGCACCGTTTGCACTGGAAGAGATAATGCCGAAGCTTCCATCTTCATAACCGCTGTCGGGCAATGCGAAGCGGTCTGTGTTCGTGCAATTGAAGCAGTCGGCATGGACTTCCAGATGACCGAGGCGTTCGCCCATCTGGTATTGCTTTTCAAGAGTAAGGTCAGTGCTGCGGATGCTATCGGAGCGTAGGTTCGATACATAGCGCGGAGCATTGCCCGGCTGCTGATCGCCCGGATCGGCAAAACAATTCGCATTCAGCCAGGGCTGTTGATAGCGGGCTGCATCATGGATGCTGATACCGGTCGTCAGCAGGCTTCCTTTGCTGCAGGTGATGTTGGGGCGCTGATTGCCGTCTGCGAGGCGCGGGTTACCCATGTAAATGTCGAGTGGCTGCCCGGTCTGGAATGTGCTGAGCGTCGTTAGTTGCCAGCCGCCCACCGCGGCATCCAGCGCACGATTCATGTTTGCGCCGATCAGATCACCTCGACCCACGGGGATTTTCCAGATAATAGCGGCAACGATGCGATTTGTGGCATCGTTCGCGCTCACAGACCATTCTGCCTTTAGATTATCCAGCTCCTGTGGATTGCCATTGTTGAGAGTACCCACAAACGCATTGAAGCCCGCCGAGGAGTCATCCATATTCTTTGACCAGGTGTAGTTCCCCTCGAAATTGAGATAGCGACCCTCGCGCTTTTGAAATACGACCTGCAGCGCGTTGTACCAGGACGATGCAGAGAGAGCGGCCAGCCCCTGAAACAGCCCATCAAATTGAGGGTAGGGGCGTAGCATGTTCAGCAGAGGCAATTGATCGTCAGAGTAACGCGACTCAGGCTGGTTGAAAATCGCGGTGGGGCCGGTAAACAGGCCCTGGAACGGATTGTTGACCAGGTTAGAGAGAGACTCGCTTGTTTGCTGTTCCCGGACTCCTGACGGAATAAAATTCCGATTACTGGTGCTGGAGTAACCGCCCCATGGTAAGTGGATGCTTCGGTTCGCCGAGTAGTTAACTCCCAGCACAATCTTTGCAGGGAAAGCCTGCTGAATACCCAGGTTCCATTGATAAATATCGGCATTGCGGGCGGTCTGCGTCCCTAAGTTATTAGGATCGGACAAGCCCCACATCGCCAGCTTTCCATATTCCTTCCCCTGGGGTGGCTGGATGCCCCCCGGAAAGGGGTTTTCGAGCGTGGCGCTTCGCGTTAGATAGCCATTCAGTGTGAAAAAGGCATCGGGGCTGGAAGTATAAGCCGGGCCTGGATATTGATAGTTGGTGGCGACACTCATTCCGTAATAGATACCAGCGCCCCCGCGGACCACCAGCTTATCGTTGACGAGATAGGCGAAGCCGGCGCGCGGTCCGATATCACCACGGTCCGTGGGAAGGCTTCTCATCCCGTTCGATGCAAAGATGGTTGTGCCCTTCAGGTCGCCGAACCCGGGGACATTGATGCCACTATCGCCCGTGAAGTCGCTGAACTGAGAATTATTGTGGCGCTCAGTGTAGGGGCTGCTCCACTGATAGCGCAGACCGAGATTCAGCGTGAGTTTGCTGGTAACGCGCCAATCATCCTGAAGATAAAAGCCAGTTTCCTTCGACTTATCGGCGACAGATTGGGACACATTGATTCCACTGCCACCCGGGTCGCCGTAACCAATCAGGAGTCCGGCAAAGTCGTTCCCCTGTGTACCGTTATTGGTGTCATAGGGTACCTGGGCGGTGATGTGTTGGGCAAAGCTGAAATAGCCGTCCGGATAGTCGGGCTGGAAAAAATTGTTATAGAAAACTCGCTGCTCCCCGCCGAACTTCAGGGTCTGCTTACCCTTTGTCCATGAAAAAGATGACGAATAATCGAGCAGGGTGTGTGCAAACTGCGTGTCGACGCTGCTTTGATCGTAAATGGAGGTCCAGGGCGTATCTTCCATGATGATCGCCGGCATGCGGGAGACGCCATTCTGGATGAGATACGAGGGGAAGCCGACCGATGTGGGGCTGGGGTAGTTGCTGTGGCTTGGTTGAAAGACACGGTCCAGTCCAAAAGTGCTTGTCCAGAGGGTATTCGCCGTCGGTGCATACGAATAGTTGATGCCGTCGTTATAGACATGCGTGATGTAGGCGAGCCCGTCATTGAACTCAGCGTCGCCAAAAACTGTCGGCGTAGTGCCGGTTCCGAAGACATTGCTGTAGCGACCCGAGAGCGAAGACCTGTCTGTGAAATGCTGGTCTGTTTTGACATCGAACTGAATCGCCTTCGTCGTCGCCAGGATGACGTCGCGGTAATTATTCGCGCCAGTCACCGGGTCGCCGGCAGAATTAGGCTTAGGGTAGAGCTTCATCACAGCCTGGCCCACCGGATCAATTTCACTGGCTGGAATGGTGTTGTTGTTGTAGGCTGGCCGCGTGTAAGTCGTCGCATTGATGAGGAACGGATCGAAGATCTGGTCGAGGACCGGATTGCCATTCACGTCGTAGGTCATGGCTTGCGAGAAGTCGCCATTGATCTCCGCGGAAGTGGGGACCGTGGCCGCGATGTTCACTGGATTGCTGGCGATCACAGATTCCAGATCGCCAAAGAAGAAAGTCTTGTCTTTCACGATCGGGCCGCCGATCGAAAAGCCAAATTGATTTTGAGAGTGTCCAGGCTTGGGACCGGTATTGAAGTAGTCGCGTGCGTCGTAAATCGAGTTCTGATTGAATTCGTACGCGCTGCCATGCAGTGCATTGGTTCCTGATTTCATGACCTCGTCGATCACAGTGCCGCCGCTGTTTCCATACTCAGCAGACACGCTGTTGGTTTGCACCTTCACTTCCTGCAAGCCTTCAACGGTCGCCTGGTAATAGATATTGGACGTGCCGCCTTCACCTTGTTCGGGGGCCGTAAGAAGATTGCCGTCGAGGCGGATATCCGCTGTAGCATTGCGCTGCCCATTGGAGACGAAGTTCGTGCCCGAGGGGTATGAATCCTGAATCCCGGAGCCGGCAGTCTCCGTCACACCCGGCGCGAGGAAGGTGATTCCAAAGACATCACGATTTTCAAGGGGCACCTGCGTTAGGTACTGGCTGCCAATATCTGTGCCGAGGGTGGCATTGTCTGAGTCCAGAAGAACGGGAACAGATTGAACAGTAACGGTCATTTGCTCGCTGCTGGGGGCGAGCGAAACATTCAGAGTGGTTTGCTGGTCAGCGGCGAGGATAATGCCGGTTTTCTCAATGGACCCAAAAGACCGCGCTTCTACAAGCATCTTGTACGTAGAGGCGCGTAAAGCGGTGAAGGTGTAGCCGCCCCGGCTGTCGCTCAAAGTCTTGACGGCAATATTGGTGCCGACATCGGTGAGCGTGATGGTTGCCCCCGGGATGACGGCGCCGGAGGAATCGGCGACCGTCCCGCGGATGCCCGATTGACTGCCGGATTGGGAATGAGCAAGCGGGCGAAGGACAATCAGGAGAAGTCCGGTGTAGAACAAGAGGCGAAGAATTCTCATGATGACCTCCGGCAAGTCAGTCTCTATCGTTTGCTTACGTTATGTGTGCTTTAGTTTCCTTCTTTTCGAGTCGAAGTCAAGGGAAAAGTTCAATGGGTCTCCGCGGCTGGACGTACCAACGCGAAGATGCGCCTGCGTGCGCAGGACGAAGAGGCCGCGGAAAGTGACTCAGGGAAGGGCGTAGCCGAGGAAGCTGCCAGTGCCGCGGCTTTCACAATTCGCGTACTTGCTCACAAAGCTCGCGGTGCTGCTGGCGACACAACTATAAAGCGGCACCAGCGTCAGGCCCTTCGTCAGACTCGAGTAGCCGTAGCCCTGCAGGCCCTGGATATGCTGCCCGCCGCAATCCTTATCAGTCGAGACGAAGTAATTTGTCGCCCCGCTCTTACAGCCATACAGAGCCAGATCAGACCCGTTCTGCGGCCCTTCGTAAAGATGGCCGAGAGTCACATCCAGCTTGTACCCTGCACCTGGATCGATCCAGCCAGTAGTCACTTCATACGTGACAAGATTGTGATATCGATTCAGGGCAACGGGTTTACCGGGTGCCCAGGTAAATGTGCCGATGTCCCATTGGCCGATGCCGCCGGAGTCGCCCTCTTGCAGGGGCGTTGCATTCCACGCAGGCGGAGGATTGGAAATGGACGGAAACAGTTGGAGAGAAGACGAAGCTCCGAACACAATATTGCCGAACATGTCCTTCAGGAATGCGGCAAGAAAGTTTGATTCATTGCCAGTCGCGTTTGTATCGACTGTTTTCAACAGTTGCCACGGAGTTGTTCCATTCAGCAACGACGTCGCCGGGATGCGGTAAATCTGCAGGCCATACTGACCTCGTTCGGCAAAGTTGCCAGTCGTCGATGGTGGACGGACACCTTCATTGAAGGCGGCGTACCATACATTTGCTGAAGGGTCGTAGGCCGCGTCCCCCCAGCTTGGCTGAGGGTTCGCCGGGTCAAGACCGGCCATGGTGAGAGTGCCCTGCGTTGTGAAATGGATGCCATCCGCGGAACTCGCTTCTAAATGATGAGTGACTGTTCCTCTGTTGTCCTCATAAAGAAGCGTAATGGCAGATTTTCCATCCGTGTTGTAAGGCACTGGCTGGCCAACGCCATAGGCGGATGGGGTGGTTGAGGGGATCACAGGTTGCGGATATTTTGCCCAGGTCACACCATCGGTTGAAAAGGCAGCGCCAATACTATTGTTGATCCCTTGGCCGCTCGCTGTACCCACGTAAAACATCTCATACGTATAGTTCACACCATTACCAAGCGGATTGGTAAACACCCCTTGAATGACGTGCGGATTGCAGGTGTACGAAGAGTCCCATCCGTCGGGAGACTCGGAAAGAACTATTTGCGAATCGCTCGCCTCATGCGTCGTTGGATCTACGGTTTGATACCGGATCACATCGCTCGCCTGTGCCAGGTTCAATGGATTTTGTCCGCTCGTGCACCACCAGAATTTCTCGGTGTCCCCCGCTTTCATCATCGATGGCGAGTAGTCATATGTGTTAACCGAGCCGACGACAGCGCCGGAAGGGATTCCCCAATCCGGCGATGAGCCACATCCGGGAAGGCAGATGACGCAGGAAAGCAGCGAAAAACACAGAGTGAATTGCAGTCGATTGCTCTTGGCCAAGCCTGGTGAGACCTCCAAATATGGCTGCTGCAGGGTCGCGCGTGTACACCTGTGCGAAAGCGGACAGCGAACAAACTATAGCAGGCGCGATGGAACTCGTCGTAGAGAAGAACGCGGGGCAGGGCGGCATCATGCGCGTCCGCCCGCAAGGTTCCACTAGGATTTCGGGAAGCTGAATGATATTTACATAGGATGCTGGCGCGCTTTTGATCGGAGCACACTGGCATAGGTCGAATTTCCTGAAAAATCGAGGTGTTATGGGCGGAAGCATGAAATCCGCGACGGGCGCGTACCAGCTTTACATCGATGGTAAGTGGGTAGCGAATTCGTCAGGCAAGACGTTCCCAGTCTACGAACCGGCAACGGAAGAATGGATGGCCGAGGTCATGGAGGCAGAAAGCGCTGACGTTGACCGCGCAGTTCAGGCGGCGCGCAAGGCGTTTGACCACGGAGAATGGCCGAAGAAGACACCGCAGGACCGGGCGCAGATTCTCTTCAAGCTGGCGGCCAAGGTCCGCGAGCAACTAGCCATGCTGGCCGAAGTCGAAGCGCTCAATTCCGGCAAGCCGATTGTCGAGGCTGAAGGTGACATCGGCGCGGTTGCCGAGATATTCGAGTATTACGCAGGTCTCGCGACCAAGATTCCAGGGATGGTGAATCCCGTCTCGGCGAACGCGCTGAGTCTTTCGTTGCGTGAGCCGATTGGCGTCGCCGGATTGATCGTACCGTGGAATTATCCGCTCCTGATGGCAAGCTGGAAGCTTGCGCCTGCGCTGGCCGCAGGCTGCACAATGGTCCTCAAGCCGGCAGAGCAAACACCGCTCACCGCCCTGCTGATGGCCGACTGGTTTGAAGAAGTGGGACTGCCGCCGGGCGTGGTGAACGTGGTAAACGGCTTCGGCGAGAGTTGCGGCGCACCACTGGTCGCGCATCCGCTTGTGGACAAGATCGCTTTCACCGGCAGCACCGAGGTGGGCAAGAGCATTACGAAGAGTGCGGCGAACACGCTCAAGCGCGTGACGCTGGAGCTGGGTGGCAAATCGCCGAATATTTTCTTTGCGGATGCCGATTGGGAAGCCTCCATCGACGGCGCACTTTTCGGGATCTTCATCAACCAGGGCGAGGTCTGCTCTGCGGGCAGCCGCATCCTGGTCGAGAAAAAGATTTACAGCAAGTTCGTCGAGGCCATGGCAGAGAAGGCGAAGACCATCAAGCTGGGGCCGCCGATGGACCGTTCTTCCAAGATGGGGCCGGTTGTGAGTAAAGAGCAGTACGACCGCGTCGTCAGCTACCTGGAAGTAGGGAAGACGGAAGCGAAAGTAGCGAGCGGTGGCGGCCGGCCCAGCCAATTCGCTAAGGGCTATTACATCGAACCAACCATTTTCTATGACGTGGATAACTCAGCCCGCATAGCCCGCGAAGAGATCTTCGGCCCCGTTGCCGCGGTGATTCCCTTCGAAAACGAGGGCGAAGCGATCCGTATTGCGAACGACACGCCCTATGGACTCGCAGCAGCGGTCTGGTCGCGCGATATATACAAAGCATTTCGCGTGGTAAAGTCCCTGCGCGCAGGCATTGTGTGGGTAAACCATATGCAGCCCACGTGCACAGAAGCGCCGTGGGGCGGCTACAAGCAATCCGGCGTAGGCCGCGAGCTGGGCCCCTGGGGCGTGGAGGAATATCTCGAAACAAAGCAGGTGTATATCAACCTGGATGAGAAACCGATCGGCTGGTACTAGAGGAGAGTAAGCATGAAGCCATGGATTCTGTACGCAGCGTGTACCGTATTGGCCTGGGGCGTCTGGGGGGTCTGCAGCAAGCTGGCTTCGAATTACACGCGGCCGCGCCAGACACTGCTCTTTCAGGCAGTCGGAGTCATGGGTTTCGCACTGGTCGTCCTGACCATTGAGCACTTCAAGGTAGAGTGGTCGGCCGCAGGATTCGGCTGGTCGTTCGCCGCCGGCTTCGTGAACTTCATCGGCTTCCTTGCCTTCTTCGCCGCCGTGGAAAAGGGAAAAGTCTCAACAGTCATCAGCCTGTCTTCCCTCTACCCCGTGATCACCATTGCGTTGAGCGTTGTCTTTCTACACGAGAAGATCGGCCGTCGCGAGGGTCTCGGCATTGCCTTCGCCCTGGTGGCCGGCTGGCTGCTGGCAGGCTGATGGACTATCGAGGTTACAGTTATTGGCTTGAAGATGCCGGCGAAGATCTGACCCCGCGCGCAGCATTGCAGCGTTCCGAGGATGTGGACGTTGCCATCCTTGGCGGCGGCTACTCCGGGCTGTGGACGGCATATTATTTGCTCTGCCAGCAGCCGTCGTTGAAGGTCGCGATCGTCGAGAAGGAGATCGTAGGCTACGGCGGGTCCGGAAGAAATGGCGGCTGGTGCTCGCCGCGTTTTCCAGTCTCCGCAGGTCTGCTGCAAAAGCGCTACGGCGTCAATGCCGCGCGGGCGCAATTGCTGGCCGTGCAGGCTGCCGTGGACGAAATCCGGCGCGTCTGCGAAGAGGAGTTGATCGATGCCCGCTTCCGCGCCAGCGGCACGCTCACGCTGGCGCGGTCCGCATATCAACTGGCGGCGATCCGATCGTCCTACGCGGCATACGATCGCCTCGGCATGGCCGACCGGTACAAGCTGCTCACGCCGGAAGAAGCAGAAGAGCGCATCCACGTCACCAGAGTGCACGGAGCGCTGTACTCGCCGGATGGTGCAAGCCTGCATCCAGGGCGTCTGGTGCGCGGACTGGCGCGCGTCGTGGAGCGCCGTGGCGGCGTCATTTATGAACAGACCGCGGTTGACGCATTCAAAGGCGGCAGCAATGCACGCCTCATCACCCGTGGCGGCGAATTGCGCGCGAAGAAGGCGATCATTCTCGCCGGCGAAGCATACCTCACGCGCTTCAGAAAACTGCATCGCTCAGTACTGCCTGTGTATTCGCTCATCTGCCTGACAGAGCCGTTGAGCATGGCGCAATGGGAGCGCATCGGCTGGCTGCAGGGTGAGAACGTTGCATCGGCACGCAA
>Ga0116228_10004403_pt1 | contig 12480 bp, 16 predicted proteins | sample S1TSphfallax_2_FD_89694 | JGI IMG/M metagenome (GOLD analysis project Ga0116228, IMG submission 89694) | Host-associated microbial communities from peat moss isolated from Minnesota, USA - S1T2_Fc - Sphagnum fallax MG | ecosystem: Host-associated > Plants > Peat moss > Unclassified | place...
AACTAGATGGTTTACACACAGGTTAAGGTTGTGGTAACTACCTACCTACTACCAACTCAACTTGCAACTGGTTGTTAATAGGTAGGTAGTGGAGTTACTGAGTAACCACCATGGTTAGTTCGGGAACTGGAACCCAACAGATAACTATTTGCTGACCAGTTACCGTCCATCATCCTCCATCCAAACTGGGTCTTGATTGAATGTACCGTAATTCAGTTTATTCATCCAAATTGGTGTATTCATGGATGCTGCTTCACTGTGGCCTCTTTTGAGGACTGTTCACCAAAGTGTTACTGTGAGTTCTTTTTTTTTGTTTGGGAAACTTCATCCAACATTTCCTATTTGAGCTGTTGTTTGTTGACCGTGCATTGTATGGCAGGGATATTGTGTTGAGAATCACTATGGCGTATAGTAGTAGCTCCAAGGGATTTTGCCCTCTAGGAACTAACTAGGTGAGATGATTCATCTTAATTTGGTTGTAAAAATTTCACATTCATCTTTTGATCATTTGTTTTCTCTACCGACTCCTCAAATGTGCACCCGGCCCCAAGTGACTTTATCAACAATCGGTAATCCACAATATTAAATATGAAATTTATTTTTTTTCAAAAATAGTTATGGCACCCATCATATGCAAAAATTCATGTAATTCTTTCAAAATGTGACAATGTGATTGAAAACATTCAAATACACATGTTTGACTAGTTTTTTTGTTTTTGGTTTGAAATTTTGCACAAATGTGAAAAATTAATATGAAAAGGGAATATTTGATCATTTTTTTATTTTGAGAAAAAAGTCATTAGATTTGCAAAAAAAAAAATTGAAAATCAAGTTAGAACATTTTCCTTATTGGTTTTGGTTTGATAACAATTTTTTAAATGTTTAGACAAGTTCCTTGCCAACATTTAATGTGAGACCCTTTTTAGCTTTCTCATAATTAATGTGATGTAAAAAAATGAAAAAAATATATCGATTTTTTTTTTTACAACGACATGATGATGTACATTTAAATAGATTTTATTTTTATTTTTTCCCCTAGGTATGACCAATTTATCATACAATATCAATTGTTGATATTAAATTAATGGTAGGGCCATTGTGTATAACGCACCTTGTTTGAAGTTGCCGGAAGGGCGGGGGCGGCGGCGCAGACCCACTCATTGTAGCCCCAAACTGGGGGTTTTTTTCTCCACAGGCAGCTTTTGGAGCTTTCTCATGAATGAAGAATGTTTTGTGGGATTTTGTTTCGTGATTCTGTTTGTTTGCTTCTTCTCAATCAGGCTTAGAGACAAGTTTGCTGGCTGCTGAGAAAATACGAGTGAAGAAATGGCAAGTCTGAAGAAGAAGAAGTCCTCGCCGCTCGAATCCTTAAAACTTCTTCTTCTTCAAACGATTGCGGATCTTGTGAGAACTTCGTTGTGATTGATTTTCACTGTTTTCATGCTCGTAGGCCTTTGAGAATTTTCTTGAGCTGCTGGTGATCCGATTGTCTTGAGCATGACGAGCTTTGAAAGTTTCTTCAGCTGATGATGATCTTGTCTTGAGCATGAGCTTGAAGAGGTTTGTGAGCTGATGATCGGACCGGTCGTCTTGGAGCATGAGCTTTGACAGTTTTGTGAACCGATCCGGCTATCTTCGAGCTTCCTAATGCGATTGAATATTTCATGAGCATGAGCTCGGGCACGAGAAATTTCTTGAGCTGGTGATGATCCAGCTGTCTTGAGGAGCATGAGTTTTGAGAGTTTCGTGAGCTGATGGTGATCCGGCTGTCTTGAGGAGCATGAGCTTTAAGAGTTTCGTGAACTGATGATCCGAATGTCTTGAGCAAGAGTTTTGAGAGTTTCGTGGGTTGATGATGATCCGGCTGTCTTAGGGAGCATTAGCTTTGAGAGTTTCGTGAGCTAATCCGGTTATCTTCTCGAGCTTGTTGGTGCTGTTGAGCTTGTTGATGTGTTTCCAGACTCTCTCCGTTTGAGCTTCGACCCACCATTATGGCTTGCAATAATGAGCAATTGATCAATCGGGTCGCTCTTGAGTTGTCTTAGTGTCTGTTGCCTTTCTGTATTCACCGAGAGTTTTTGCATGCGCAAGAGACTGCATGCGCAAGATGTGCAAGAGAGCAGCAAAGAAGAAGACGTCGGAAGTCCCGAGCGGTTCATTGGTTTTGCAAAAACTTTCGATGGAGAGAGAGAGGATTGCACTTATCTCATGAAGCTTTGACATCATCTGTTGTGAAACGAATTCGACTTTTTGGGGTCACAGGGGTTTTGTTTCTCCCTTTTTCACCTCGTGGGACTGGGAAGAAAAGAAGGCGAAGCTTTGATGAAGAAAATGAGCAACATGAGTGACAACGGAGAGATGGCAAAGGATTTCATGGGATTAGGGGACACTAGCAGTCGAGAAACGGAAGCGGTAATAGTAGGAATTGAAAGAAGCTCCTGCAATGGAGCTGCTGCATCTCTTGGAGGCTTGGAAAACAATTTGATTGAGAAAGGTGGCAGAAGAGGAGGAGGAGAAGGAACAGCTCGAGCAGCCACTGCTACTAAGCCGTCGGAAGAACTGGCAGCAACAGACATTCAGCAGCTGTCGAGAGAAGACTGCTGGAGGTTGATCCTCGAAGCTGGTACATGTATATCAGGAAACTTTCTTTCTCAGACGTGTGCTTGTAGAAAGAAACTCTTGGAACCAGAGCTTCTAGACAATCGATTTGTCACACTTCCCACTCGCACGTCCGGTGCTTTGGAATACGGAGGTCTTGCTATAGATCTCAGCAAGGTTCAGCTTCTTGATGGTTTTTGGCTTGTTGTGTTTTCTCGGTGTGCAGGTATGCAATGGCCCTCTTGTGACACTGCCTTCAGATTGCAATCCCAGGTGAACAAAAAACCTGACTCCAAGCTTGCGTGCTTGAAAGATGTCATTTTCTGACGAGCTTTTACCTTGGCATTGACACAGTTTCTTTCCATTTGCATGCATTGCAGCAAGATGGGCTACTGACCAAAGCTTCAAAAAATGCCGGAACAAGACTGGAACAACAAGGACTGTTTCTTCTTCCTGTCATGGCAGCAGATCAGGTTGTCAACAAAGCTCAACAGGGAAGTTCAATGGAGACCATACAGCAAGTTCAGAATCAAATTGCAAACAAAACTTCCAGGATGCTTGCCAACTGCGCACTAGACGAGCTTGCTCGCACACCTCCTCGTCCCCCTCCTCAACATGCAAGTATGTAATATTTGTCTGTCTGGTCTGTCTGTCTTACCCCAGTTTTGTGTGTGTGCTCTGTGTGTGTGAGAGACAAACTTCCTTGATGGAAAAATGACTTAGCTGTGTCAATCATGAGGTTGGCACCTTCTTTCACAAAGCATATATTGTCTGTCTGTCTTTCTTAGACCAGTTTTTTGTGTGCACTCTGACAAATGATGGAACAATGTCTCAGTGATGTCAATCTTGAGCTTGGCACGTTATTTCACAAAACATGTAATGTCTGTCTGTCTGTCTTATCCCAGTTTTGTGTGTGCACTCTGTGTCTGTGAGAGACCAAACTTCCATTATGGAAAAATGTCTCAACTGTGCTGATCATGAGCTTGCCACCTTCTTTCACAAAACATTGTGTCTGCCAGTGATCTGAAGTACTCTTGGTCTTTTCTAATGTTTTTAAGGTGCTTCTGTTAACTCATGCACTTTTTGATTGTGTTTTCCTTTTCTCAAGGTATCCTCCCTCATGCTGTGCCAAGTTCACATGCGACCCCAGTGTCTAGCAAAAGAGAAACCAGCAACTGGACACAACAACAGACCACTGGAGCTGTAGTTGCTGCTGCTGCTGCTGCTCTTGAACCTCCAATGCCATCTCTTCCTTTCACAGCTTCAGTACCAGATCCAAGTTCTCGACAAAGGCAAGAACCCATTCCTTGAGTTTTGTTGCACTCAAGAGTTGCTCAATGGTGGAAATGCTTAGAGGTTGAATAGACTCCTCTCCAGCAGTGTGTAATGGCAAATCCAAACATTTGCAATGATAATTGCAGGAGGTTTTGGGAGACAAATCCTTCAACTGAACAAACAGCACAGCTTACTATCTTCTATGCTGGCACTGTGAATGTCTTCGATGATGTTACTGCAGAAAAGGTGAGCAAGAAGAGCAAACTTTCCTTGCTTTGATCTCCAGTGGAGCACAACTATATACAGAAAACCATGTGTTACTATAGTGGCATTTCTTATTAGGATTTGGAGAAGCTGAGATATGTGAGTTCTTTGTTGCAGGCAAATCTGATTATGCTTCTTGCTGCAAGTAGAGCATCATTGACATCAGTTCTTGCCAAGTTCCGTTCTTCACAAGTAGGCTCCATGGCTGCACCATGGATACTGAATGCTACTACTACTACTGCCAGATCTTCAGTGCAAACCTCTCCTGCTAATCCTCCTCCAGCTTCTGTTCTCCCTACTACCTCTATTGCTGCTGCTGCTCCAGAAGTGGCTCCATTGTTGGCTTCTTCTCAAGCACAACAGCAGCATTTCAGCTTACTACCAAAGCTTCCAGTTCTAGAAAATGTCAAGGAAAGTTTATCATTTGTTCGTGCTTCAGTTTTGGTGCCTTCTGCTGAAGGCCAGAGCATCATTGGTAGTCAACAAACTCAATCCCAGCAACAACAACAACAACAAGCAGTGTTGCCAGAGTTGTCATTAATGACAGCTGATATGAAACGTGAGAGATCTTCCACCCCGTCTTTAGCAAATGCACATGAATCAACACAAGGGAACAATGCTATTCTTTGTGGCAAACAAGGAAATCCATCACAACAGGAGCTTCCAGAAGGATCAATCTCCAGCACTCCACCTGCAACCAGCTTGAATACTCTGATCAGATCAAGCATTTGTTACACCCAAGGTTAACATATGTCTTCTTTTCATGGTCAGATGTTTTTTAGTGAAAAAAACTAGAATTGGGTATGATGATCAAGCTTTCTTTTACACATGTGCAAACATTGACCTCTGGTTTGCAAATGGCTGCTGCACTATCTGAAATTGTTGAATGTGTGATGTGGAAACAGAGTTGCCACATGCAAGAAAAAGCTCATTGGCACGCTTCTTTGATCTGCGACAAAGACAAAAGAGGTATGTATCTATGTTTCTCCTCCTATTTCATACTGCAAGCTGAGATTGAATTCCTCAAATGGGGACTACACAATAGTCAAAGAGGTGATTTATTGGTCAAAGAGCCATATGTGGCAGTAACTAGTAGTTCATATGCAGACATTCTAGTTTATGATTGCCATAGTTTTACCAACTTCCTTGCCATGTCCATTGAGCTTGTGGTTTTTTAGTCATGTATAGGTTACTAGTTAATACCCATTCTGTTCTGGTATCAACTTTTAATCATACCAGCCTCATCCTAGTATTCAGTCCAAGACAGATTTTTGGCTGGTATGAGGTAGGTATATAACTAGTATTGAAAGTGTTACAAGGCTGGTATTATGTCAGGTCCCCACCAAGCTAGTACTTGGTACAAGGCAGGTATTGCCTTGGGTCAGACCAGCCTGGTAGGGTCCTTGATACCATTGTTGATACCAGGCACAGGCCTATATATGAGACCAGCACTGGTTCCTACTAAAACTGTGTCTTTTCTGTTCACAGGGCACGCATGACAAGCCAGAATGCTTTAACCTCAAAAAAGTTGGTGGATTGTTCTCATCTCCCTAGTGACTCTGCATCGAGTTTTCCAAAGTCTGATGAACATGCCCCAGTTCTCTCCTTGGAGTTGAGCCGACCCAGCAGCCCAACCACAACTTCACAAGTAATAAATGGGAAGGATGCTGGTGCTGCCATTTCTGAGAGGGCTTCAGTGGAGCAGCAGAGGGTGGAAACAGCTGCTGCTAATGGCGAAGCCTTGCCAATGGAAACTGAAACAATTGCTGTTGTCAGCAGTTGAGATTTGTCTCTACATTGGTCCACGCACCTGGATCACTCTCCCAGAAGGAAATGTTGTAGGGATTGAGGTGAGAGTGTTCCCTTTGTCATCATCGTACAGACCCATGAAGAGAAATCATTTTTTGATGCTCCCTGTTTGTAGCCTTCTTGCTCCATTGCTTCAGCAGGCCAGCTGGAAAAGTGCAGGTGAGGGGGGAAGCTATTTCATCTTTAACAATAGTGTCATTTGGTCAAAGGGCATGTTTCCAAGATGACAATCTTGCCTACACATTATGAATGCCTCAGAAGGTCAATGGTTGTGAGTCAGTTTGTAGGCTATTGACAGTGAGAGCAGGTTCTGATTTCACTCAAGGTTGAGCTGGGTTATTCCCAATTCCCCTGCAAGTTGAAGAGCCCACTCTTCAGAATTCGGTGCCGGAGAGGATGATGTGTATGGTAAGATATTCTTAGGAAGGGTTTGATAACATTTATCTCCAAATTGGCATCATGGTAAGTGTTGCGTGACAAGTTGCGTCCAGAGTTGTATTGGTTAGGAAATGGTTTTCCTTGGCAGGAGGGGAGTACATGCCAGCATGATTTTGTGCTGCAACAGATTTCACTATTGACATATAGGCACCCAAGATTCATTTGCAGAAAATTATGTCATGCAACTACTATGCTCAAAATGGAACACCAATCCTCATGACAATCAAATCACTCTTTTGATGTTAATTACTGTTGTCCACAAGTACTTGACATTGAATAAAAGTATAAATCCATTTAAATGTAGCATATGGTACATTATGTGGAAGGGTTTGCATCTGAGGGATTGTATCAGTTCTTACTTCTCAATTCTTATACAGGACTAGCGGTGAGCTTTCAGAGTCCATTCCAACTGTTAGCTGAAAATTTCCACATTTAAGGCAACAGGTATTCTATTCCCACACAGCACTGCTGTGCAAACTCTGAAACCCAGCATGCACCTGAGATCCAATGTGATCACAAAATCACTAACACAAAAAGCCCAGAAACTTTTCATTGGACTAGAGCTGTTGTTTATGCTATGTCATTGAAAGAAAGACAGGCACCTATCTCTCAGAAATATTTGTAGCATCTTAACATGCTATACTAACTCTGATATGTGCAAAGACATACAAAAGGTAGGACAAGAGTTAAACATACCTGTGTACAATAGAGCTTCTCAGTCACCTCCAGCAAGTACACACAAGTGTTTCCAACTGTGCCAGTCACAAGGAACCTCTGCAGTATAGTAGGAACCCTTTGCTGAGCTGGACAATGGCTCCCCTATCATCTATACAAACCTCATTCTTCATCTGAGCTTCATGTAGTAACCAGAACCTGTAATAAGTGCATAGTTCTGGAATTGACTCTTGCACTTCCCCAAACCTGGTGACACCAGTGAATAGAGCATACACAGAATATTTCTCCACGCATGTCAATGATCAATGTGGCATCCACACACTGGACTGGCTGTTAATAGTGAGGGAAAGGAAGGTCACCTTCAATGAATTTTACCAGATTGAAACCTTGAAGGCATTCAATCTGGAATGAAATTTTGTTGATGGAGTTGAAATGTACTCCACTGCATCTCAGTACCTAAGCATTGGCATTGGTAACCCTATTGGCTATCAAGGGTCTTGCTTGAACTTGACAATGGTACTGGAAGCTACAGTTCTGGGTGTGGGTCTTCCTGATCTCAACTTCTGTGGGGTGGGCATCATTGCTTAATTGACATGTCAAAAGGTTGAGACAGGATTGCAGAGGGTACAGAGCCGAATGACTACTGCCTACTCTGTCTGTACCCAACCAGACATGTAATGAATGAAATATTTGCAATGAAAGGATAACTAAATCATGTAACAGATAAGACAGTCTGCTTCATACAACTTTGTCTCACTCCTAGAGAAAAACTGGCACCTTCATGTTTAGCCAATGTGGGAATCTCAACACTGTCTTCTTGAGGACCTGCAACCAGTTTGGGAGTTACAGGTAACAGCAGCCTTGTTGCAGTAGAACCCCCAAGGATGTTGTTCATTGAGCTTGCAGCATAGAACAAAGGGCCCCAACAGTCAGCTCGGTTGTACTCTGATTTACATGAATGGAAGTGCACCCACACTGTACTGGCATCCAGTTCTGCAGAGTCAACAGATTCACATGTTACATCCACACATTAGATGACATTCTCCCAATAGAAAATATTCTGATACTTTCACAGGAGGCTTAACTCTTGCCATTGCAACAGGACAAATGCATTTCCCTCCCAATATTTTGAAAAGCTACCTGTGAGATTGCAGAAAACACTCCACAAACAATACTCATCATTCTGTCAGCTCCAGGAAAACCAAAACTAAAAGAACAAGAATGATTGCAGCCATAACCTTATGGTGTCAATCACAAACTATCAGACCATGACCTCCATCAAGAATAGCAGTGACAAGCTGGCATGACTGCCTAACTTCATCAGCTCCTGATGGTGGGTAGATAATTCTATAATTCCTTGGCCCAAAAATTGGGTGAACCATTATACAAGCATCTGCATCCCAAATTCATCTGCCATTTCCTGAAGCAAATGGTAAGGCTCAGTTACAATGTTGGCCGGCACTCAAAATATATGGCTAATAAAAAAATGAACAGCATCCTCAATCAAGGTGCAGCAGGATTGTGAAAACATCCTTCATTTCATTTTAGCTTGTCTCTGTAATGGACTTGTCCTTGTAATGGGCTTGTCCCTGTAAATGCAAGGATCTAAGCATCAGGCATAGAGAGGCCTACACAGAGGGTAATGCATGGGGCCTCCTGCAGCCTGAATATCTCCTTCAAGGACACCAATTATGAACTTGGATGCTGAGCATCCACTACAGCCACTGGAAAGCATATCTTTGAGATTGCAGAGAAAGCTCCAGAGCAAGATTTCAAAGATACCCATTCTATCAGTTCAAGCAAAAACCTAACACAGCAAGAATACATGCAGTCATAACATGTTAAAAACCATTCAGTTGATAACTTTCACATACAGGGGGGTTTTCAGCTTTGAGTCAAACCTGGATGTGCAGCAAGAAGAGCTCCATCTCCATAGCGAATTGCTTGCAGTACCTGTGCAACACATATGACCATATGGTAAGTCACAACACAATTGAATGCCCCTTACCGCAGACAAGTTTGAAAGACCACTATAATATAAGCTGATCTCCATCAAATGGCCCAGATCCTCCAGAAGAAGACCACAAAGTATCTCTTATCACATGAAAATCAGTGCAGTCTGATGCAAAATTACTATTCAAACTAGGTTGGAAATGCTCTGCGTTAGATGGACAAAGATAACCTACTGCAGTATTAAATATTCCAGAACTGATCAGTTTCCATATTCATATGTACTCTTTGTTAATAAACTAGAAAGAACACAACTAACCAGAGGCATTTCTTGCTCAAATATACGGTTCCGGACAGCTGCTGGAGCCATAAGCATGTGCCCTCCACTAACATGACAATGGACATGGAGAGAAAGCTGTCCACTGGACCGCCACTCAGCCACTATTTCATCTCTCATCAGTTGTGTATACCACCCTTTTAGCTGTTGTCACATTAACACCCAGGATGTCAAGTTAGGGCAACCCATAATCTGTATTCTTGCAATTGCCCTCCATGCATACTTCTGTGTATATGCATACCTTGCATCTTCTGTTTAGAAGAGCATTCATTTCATTCACAAGTTGATGGTCTGACTCAACATTGTGGTAGGACAAACCTGAGAACTGTCATAAGAAGGACCAATTGAGAGAAATAACTCTCTTGTAACATCGCTGTGAGTAAGTGTGTATGTGCGTGGAAAGAGTTCCTCGATAGTTTGAGAATTGACAAAGTCCGAGTTCCCACGATATCTTACAGTCAGCTTTGATGGATCAAATATCTCAGGGTCAAACTGCCTTGCCACCTTTCCCAACCCCAATAATACACAATAAAACATGAGTGTGTGTTGCCTTAGTGCATGGACCTAAGGTCAATATTCTTCCAACTCAGTAAACTAGTCAAGGTTTCCTTGCTTGTGTTCCAAGAAAAATTTGATACTGCATACCCATAATCAACACTGCTTTGCTTCACTTGTGATTTCCTTAACAATCCTCCACAGTCCCTCTGAAAGCATAACCTTAGCATACAGTCCTCAGCACACTAACAGTAATGACTACATCTAGCAAGTGTACAATGCTCAAACATATACAATCTCAGCTTCTAACCAGAAAGAAGATAACCCAAAGTGACATTTTCCTCATCACTATCTTGTGGCTGCTGCAATTTCTGCTGCTAATTATAAATAACAAACATATCCATGCACCCAACCTACTTGTGTTTTCAGGTCACCAGATATGGACTCTTAATATCTCTTCTCTAGAGTCCAGAGTCTATTCAAATTGCAAACACCAATTCTGCAAGTGTAAGGTTTTGGACAAATCCCACATAGACCTGATTCCGTAGAAAACAGCACACAAATGCATTGGGCTCAGAAATCACCACAAAGAGCTTACTGCAAACAGAATACCTATCATTGTTTCAACTTTCTGCTCATCACTGGCACACGCATCTTACACAATGATAATGACCATTTTCAGTGACAGCATCTCTGGCTACATTGTTCCAACAGTCTAACATACCTCAACTGCTGACCCTTGATGTGTGCTCTGCTGTGTGTGAACTTTTTTCCCACCTTTTCTAGCCAACCGCAACCTCCGTCTTGACTGCCTTCCAGCACACACTGCAGCCCCTCAACCAGAACTACAGTTCAAAAAATTATGATAAATCCAAAAACATCATAATGTCTGCATCCTTCCTGCAAACATGTCTCAACTTTCCAACCACAAGAGATGAAAGCAATAGCCTATGGACCCACATAATAGCTTCTTCTACTCCAGTGAAGATGCATCCGTCCAGGTAGTACGTCCTAGAGCTCTTTCACGATAGGAGCTGATGCAGTTCTCGCCCGGAGAACTGGATGCACTGATTGCTAAGAGTCTGAAAACCTAAGGACTTAAGCTCTTACAGGGACCAAACAGGCTGGCTGCTTTCCGGCCATTAAAAGCTGTAGACATCTGAAGAGGAGCGAGTAATCCCGCAAACCAGACACTGCGCCCCCAACACTCCATAATTCTTATGCTCCTCTCCCTCCTCCTTCTTTCAGCAAGCATTTGGACACGCATTTCAGTATCGCAATTTCTAACAGAGAAAATTGCTCTCAAACCAGCCGAAAAACTTGCAGGCTCGGTGTTTCCGGATTTAACTCTCCGGAACAACGAGAGAAAGCCACATTCAAGTCACCGTAATGCTCAATTACGAGGCCTGTCGGCGGAAAAACAAAACCGATTTCGTACACTCACCATGAAGAGAAGCAGGAGGAGGAGATGACGATGCACTGCCCGCTTGCAAAGGGCTACGGCGACAGCAGGAGGACGACGAAACCCGTTCCAGCTCCAAATGTGGACCAAATTGCACGCCGTAAAGGTCTAAGCCGGTTCTCCTCGCAGCAACAAGCGACGAGGACTGCAACAGAGACGCCGCCATCGCCCGCAGCACCGGTGTGCACCCCGGCAATCCGGCTATGGCGCTGCGAGCTCCACCCAACCCTCTCCCTCCCTCTCTCTCCTCTCTCTCGAAGAGACCTCTCTGACGCTCTTTTCAGCACCTGGAATCGAGAGGCCAGAATGAGATGACAAAACCACGCAACCAGTAGGGATGTGCCAGTTCAACATAGATCCCTATGGCCGCTCCATCTAGATAAGGTTCGTTGGGCAGAGAAGGAGGTCAAAAGGTTTGGATGACGTGGCGGTGTATCACTGGAGCCGGTTTTCTGCATTATTAGTAAATATTAATTCTCAAATAATTAATAACATTCCTTAACACAAAAATCTATCAATAGCCAAATCGGTGTTTTTTTTTTTCAATTCTGTGATATTGTTCAAGTGGTGATAGGCTAGTCCATAAATATATTTACCCAAATTTGGCGAAATTCAAAAATATCAAAGTAAAAAATCTTAAGCACCCTTTCATATTGTTGGCAACTATGGTGATTTTTGACAATTTTTTTCGTTTTCTGGCGAATGTTTTTTTGAAGAAAACAGGGAATTTATCACACTTCTTTTTGAATTTTTTTCCCGCAAAAATGAAAATTCGCCACAAAAAAACATTTACTGTAGGTGGCCCTTCATATTGTTCTGCGTGCTTGCAATCGCCACGTGTCTGACAGTGGTTTTATTTTCAATTCTGTGATGTAGCCGAAGTGGCAATCATCCTTTAGCTAGTTGAATCAAATTTGGCTATTGATAAAATATGAAGGGAAAACATTTCAACTTCCTTATATATTTTTGGCTAGGCTACTTGAACTTTGTATAGAAATGTGGCAATTTTTTTTTGAATTTTAGTTTTTTTTCAATTTTTTGCAATTTTTTTTTTCAAAACATCATTGAATTTGTGACAAAACTTTTCCAAATTTTCTCATTATTGCAAAAGAGAAAATTTGCACAAAAAATGGCTGGTGTAGGATGTTAAAACATAATCAATAATCTTTAAAAACAT
>Ga0116228_10004405_pt1 | contig 12478 bp, 13 predicted proteins | sample S1TSphfallax_2_FD_89694 | JGI IMG/M metagenome (GOLD analysis project Ga0116228, IMG submission 89694) | Host-associated microbial communities from peat moss isolated from Minnesota, USA - S1T2_Fc - Sphagnum fallax MG | ecosystem: Host-associated > Plants > Peat moss > Unclassified | place...
GTCCCCGCACCAGCTCGAACACATCGGGATTGCGCTTCTGGGGCATGATGGACGAACCGGTGGTGAAGCCGTCGGGCAGGCTCACGAACCCGTATTCCTGCGTATAGAAAAGCAGCAGGTCGGCCGCCAGTCGTCCCAAATCCTGCGTCAGCAGCGTCATTTCGAACAACAGCTGGGCTTCGGCCTTGCCGCGCGAGAGCTGCACGGCGGTCACCGGTTCCTGGGTGACCGTAAATCCGAGCCGTTGGCGAGTCGCCTCCCGGCTGATCGGTAGATTGGGTGTCCCGTATCCGGCGGCCGAGCCCAACGGATTCTTGCCGATGCGGCGCTGCGCGGCCCGGAGACCTTCGGCGTCGTCGCGAATTTCCGCGGCGAACCCGGAAGCCCAAAGCGCCACTGTGCTCGGCATGGCTTGCTGCATGTGCGTGTAGCCCGGCAGAACCAGGGTGCCGTCGCGGGCGGCGAGTGCATCGAGCGCCTCCGCCACGAGAAGGGCGCCTTCACAGAGGGTCTGTGTCACGTCGCGCAGGTACAACCGCAATGCCGCCAGCACCTGATCGTTGCGCGAGCGGCCGGCGTGCAACCTGCCGCCGGTGGCACCGATGCGGACGGTGAGCAGGTTCTCGATCGCGGTCTGGCAATCCTCATGCTCGAGCGTGATCCGCCACGCGCCATCGCGGTGCTCGGCGCCGATTGCCGCGAGTGCGCCGCTGATGGCCTCCAAGTCGGCGGCCGCCAACAACCCCTGGTCGGCCAGCATGTGCGCATGAGCGATCGAGGCACGAACATCGTACTCGACCAAGCGGTTGTCCAGGATATAGTCATCCCCCGCCGTAAAGCTGAGAACTCGCGCGTCCAGGGGAGCGCCCTTGTCCCAAAGCCTCGTCATGGGTCAGCCGCTCACCGCGGCTTGTTGCTCCGCGGCGCTCAGGGCTTCGAGATCGGCGACAACGAGGGTTCCGGTGCCTTCGTTGGTGAAGATTTCGGCGAGCAGGCTGTCCGAACTCTTGTAGGTGATGACATGCACACGGCGCACGCCGGCACGAATGGCGTATTCGATGGCCGCGGCCTTCGGCAGCATGCCGTCTTTCAAATGGCCCGCCGAACGCAGTTCCTGCAAGCCATGAATGTCGGTGTAGGAAATCACGGTGGTGGGATCCTCGACATTTTCCAGGATCCCCGGGGCGCCGGTGCAGAGCACCAGCTTTTCCGCTCCCAGCGCACCGCCCAAGGCAGCCGCGACCGTATCGGCATTGATGTTGAGGAGCACACCATGGGAGTCCGAGGACAACGGGCTCACCACCGGCATCAGGCCATGCTCCAACAGCTTCTCGATGACGGTGACGTTCACCGACTCGATATCACCGACGAAGCCATAATCCACCGTCTCGGCGGGTTTTTCCGGATGGGGTACCGGTGGCCGCCTTAGAGCATTGATGAGGCCGGCGTCGACGCCGGAAAGCCCGACCGCCTCGATGCCGAGTTCCCGGCAGATGGCCAGAATGCGGGTATTGATGAGCCCGTTCAGCACCATCGAGGTCACGTCGATGGTTTTCTGATCGGTGACGCGTCGGCCGGCTACCATGCGCGTCTCGATGCCGAGGGTCGCCTGGACGCTGTCGAGCTGCGGGCCGCCGCCATGCACCAACACGGTCTTGATGCCCACTTGATGCAGGATGGCGACCTGCTCGATCAGCGCGCGGGTGGACATGTCGTCGCTGAAAATGGCGCCGCCCGCCTTGATGACGAAGACCTTGTTCTTGTACATCCGGATATACGGTGCGGCGCTCTTCAGCGCCAGGACGGCGACGGACGGGTCGGGTCGATTCATGATCATGACATACTCCGAAACTTACAGCGGTCAGGCCAATAGGCGATGCAGGACGGCCATCTGCACCACCAGGCGATTGAAGGCCTCGCGCTTGACGACGGCACGCGGTCCATCCAGTACTTCATCGGCCACGGCGACGTTGCGGCGGACCGGCAGGCAATGCATCAACTTGGCATCCGGCAGGGCGCCCGCGAAGATGGGTTCCCGGATGATCCAGTCCTTGAGCTCCGCACGCAGCGTTGCGTCCGCGGCCACGTCGCCGTAATGAGCGGTTGAGCCCCATTCCTTCGCATACACCACGCTGGCGCCGGCGATGGCACCCGTCCTATCGCTGGTCTCGTTCACCGACCCGCCCGAGGCGGCCGCCGCGCTCCGCGCCTTGTCCATGATCTCTCGCGGAAGCGCATACCCGTCGGGCCGTGCGACCACGACCTCCATGCCCCGCATGGCGGCCATGTGCAGCGTGGCGGCGGGCACGGCGAGCGGCAGCGCTTTGGGGTGATAGACCCAGTGCAAGACGAATTTGGCGCGCGTCGGCACATTCAGTTCATCCAAGGTGCGCCAATCGGCGAGCGCCTGGCAGGGATGGTTCACCGCCGACTCCAGGTTGATGAGCGGCTTGTCGCAGAGATCATCGATCATGCCGAACAATCTCTCACCCAGGTCCTCATTGAGGTCCTTGCCCTCGGCAAAGGCGCGGACGCCGAGCGCGTCGCAGTACGAGGCGAGCGCGGGGATGCCTTCGCGGATGTGTTCCGCGGCGGCTCCGTTCATGATGGCATTCATCCGGGTCTCCAACTGCCATGTACCCTGACCCGGCGTGATGACGAAGGAGTGGCCGCCGAGGCGTGCCATCCCGGCCTGGAAGGAGGACAGCGTGCGCAGCGAGGGGTTGAAGAACACCAACCCCAAGATCTTGCCGGCGAGTGCCTGAGGCTGCGGCTTGTCCTGCAACGATTGGGCGAGCGCGAGCAGATCGACGACCTCGTCGCGGCTGTAATCGGCAAGATCCAAGAAGCGTTTCACGCGGGAATCGTCGACAAGGCGTCGCTCAACTGGTCGACATGACCCTCGTTCAAGATGTACGCCGGCAACAAGCGCAGGACATTCGGATCGCCGCTGGTACCCGTGAGAATGTTCTTCTGCATGAGCGCGGCCTGCACGTCCTTGGCGGGACGGGAGGTCTTCAATCCGAGCAAGAATCCCGCGCCTTGAATGCCGGTCACCGGGCCGATGAGGCAGTTCGAACGGATATAGGTCGACACTTGGCGGACATTTGCGAGCAGTGCCTCCGATTCGATGGTGTCGATGACCGCCTCGGCGACTGCACAGGCCATCGGACCGCCGCCGAACGTGGTTCCCATGTCGTCGTATTTGATCCGGGCGGCGATGGCCCTCGACAGCAGCAGCGCCGAGACCGGAAAGCCGTTGCCCAGCGCTTTCGCCGACGTGATGATGTCCGGGGTGACGCCGTAATAATTCGCGGCGAACGGCGCACCGGTGCGGCCCATACCGCATTGCACCTCATCGAAAATCAGCACGGCACCGACGTCGTCGCAGCGCCGGCGCAACGCTTCGAGCATGGGCTTGCCCACATCGTAGGCGCCGCCCACGCCCTGCACCGGCTCGACGATCACCGCGGCGGTATCGGACGTCACGAATTGCTCGACCGCCGCGGGGTTGTCGCGCGGCGTGAAGCTGACCTCGAAGGGGGTCCGCGGAAAACCGTACCATTTGCCGAGCGCTCCCCAGGTCACCGCGCCGGCGGCGGCGGTGCGTCCATGCCAACCCTGTTCGAGCGCCACGGCCTGGGTGCGGCCGGTGAGCTTGAAAGCCAGTTTGAGAGCGTTCTCATTGGCCTCGGCACCGCTGTTGATCCAGAACACCGTGTCGAGCCCCAAGCCGACGAACTTGGCAAGTCGTGCGGCAGCGCGCTCACGAATCACCATCGGCAGTGCGTTGGTTTGAAAAGCCATTTGCCGTGCCTGGCGCTCGAGTGCCGCCAACCAACGTGGATGGCCGTAGCCCAGGCCGGCCACCGCATGGCCGCCATAGAAGTCGAGGATCTTGCGGCCGTCGCGGGCGTGTAACCAGACGCCCTCACCGTGCGCCACCTCGATGGGATACTGCGCAAATACCTGGGCGAGGTGGCTGCGCACCTTACCGCCAATCTCTGATTGAGTTGCTGCCATGGTTGTCCCTGTAATTCACGTCCAGCCGGGTGCCGGGGCGGTGAGCCCCAGCGTTTCGTCGAATCCCAGCAATCGATTCATCCACTGCACCGCGCCGCCCGCGGCTCCCTTGTTCAAATTATCGAGCACCGACATGACGGCAATGGAAGACCCGTTGGTCACGGCGCTCAAATGGGCGTAGTTGCTGGTTGCAACGTCTTTGACCCGCGGCGCGGCATCGGTCACTTGGACGAAGGGGGAATGCCGGTAGTAATCGGCGAGCGCCGCCCGCGCCTCGGCGCTCGCCAAGGGCTTGACGAGACTGGCTTGGACCGTGACATGGATGCCCCGGGCGAAGGGCCCCGAATGCGGCACGAAATTGAATTCGCCCTGAATTCCCGTGGCGAACCTGGCACACGCGGTGATTTCCGGGACGTGTCGATGGCTCAGGGCACCATAGCTGTACATGTCGCTGTGACGCTGCGGGTGATGCGTCCCTTCGACCGGTCGGCGACCGGCGCCGGTGCTGCCGGTGATGCCGGTGACGAACAGCCGCGGTTCCGTCAACCCAAGCGCGAGCAGCGGCACGCTCGCGAGCAATGTTGCGGTCGCAAAACAGCCGGGATGTGCCACATGCGGGCGTGGCGAGCGCGCCAGGTGTTCCGGCACGGCACAGACGAAATCGCGAATCCTTTCCGGCGCACCGTGGGGATGCTTGTAGACGGCTTGATAGGCTTCGGCCGTGTCGTAGCGGAAATCCGCGGAAATGTCGACGCAGTGTGGGCGCGTTCCCGCCTCCTCGGCCACGCGGAGCAGGCGATCGATGATGCCCGCTGCAACACCATGCGGTGCGGCCGAGAACAGCGCCGTTTCGGGCGCGCGGCGCATCAGCAGTTCGATCTCACTCAGACCGCTGAAAACGAGTTCCGGATACGCGCTGCGCAAATGCGGAAACGCCGTCGACACCGCCGTGCCGGGCTGGCTGTCGGAAAGAATGGCGGCGACCTCCAAGCGGGGATGACCGGCAATCAACCGCAACAGCTCGCCGGCAACATAGCCGGTGCCGCCCAGAACGATGGCGGGCGTCATCGTCACGCGCCGACCACTTTCGATTCGCCGACATTGGTAAGGCCAAGTTGTTTGATGAGGTAATCGCCGAGGTCAGCCGGGTTGCTGATGGCATTGAAGGCCTCGACCTTGAGTTGATCGCGGATGAGATCGACGCCGACTTGGTTGTCGGTGGCCGGACCGGTGACGGCGGTGGGCTCGATGCCGAATCGCTCGCGCAGCAATTTGATACCGCCCCAGGCCGCCACCGGGTCATTGGCCGAAAGCACGACTGCCGTCAAGGCGGCCTTGATGGCGGCATCGTACAGGATGGATTGCACCCCGTAGGTGCCGAGCAATCCATCGCCGAGTTCGAAGACGATGACGTCGGGGCGGCCGCTCGCCATCTCGGTCAGCATGGCGCGGGTCAAGGCCGGCCCGTTCTTCTCGGTCGTGGTGACAATGCCCAAGTCCGTGAAAATCATGGTGCGCCGGGCACCGGCGTCCTCGAAAGCGAGGATGTCGCGCCGCAGAGAGACGCCGGTTGCCTTGAAGGCGTCAACGATCAAACCGCGATGCCGCATGCGGGCAATGATGGCTGCCGCTGCCGCGGTTTTGCCTGCTTCCATGCAGGTGCCGGCGAGAGCCACCACGGGCACGCCGCGCATGTTGAGCTCGGCTGCGTAGTCGAGCGGCTTGTAGCCGACTCTGGCCGGAACGCCGATGCGCTCGCCCAAGTAAGGGAAGGAGAGCACGGTTCCCAGGACCTTGCAATCGAAGGGCTTGCCCTTGTCGGGCGTTGCCGAATCGCAAATGCCGAGCACGCCGCCGATATTGAGCATCTGGATCACGTCGCCCGGCTGCAAAGCCTCCGGGATGTGGCCCGAGTAGCCGAACAGCGCCTTGCGATGCCCGAGTGCGCCGACCACGACGTCGCCGCGCGAGACCTTCGCCATGCGGCCGCTGGTCAATTCCAGCGTGTTATAGGTGGACTTGCTATTCATGATTTCGACGACGAGCACCACGCCTTCTTCGCAGGGGATCTCGGGCGCGATACGCAGTTCATGCGACAAACCGCATGCCTGGGTGACCGAAGCGATCTTGTCCACCATCACCGTGCGCATGCTGCTCATGATTTATTTTGTCCCGCCCGCTTGTGAAAGATTCCGGTCAACGCCAGCATTTTGGAGTAACCCAGAGCGTCCGTCGCAGTCCACTCGCCGGCCGCTTCGCCATACACTCCCCGCGATGCCGTCATCAATGAATGGGGCGAAGACACGCCCTCGACGAAGAGGCTGCCAGGCCGGAACAGGACATGGACGGTGCCGGTAACCCGGGCTTGTGAGGAATTGAGGAAAGCTTCGATATCGCGACAGACGGGGTCCAGGTGCTGGCCTTCGTGCACCAGGTCGCCGTAGGGTTGCGCCACGGTGTCCTTGATGCGCGATTGCTTGCCGGTCAACACCAGCTTTTCCAGCTCGCGATGCGCAGTGAGCAGTACGTCGGCCGCCGGCGCCTCGAAGGCAACCCGCCCCTTGGTCCCGATGACCGTGTCGCCCAGGTGAATGCCGCGACCGATCCCGAACGGTCCCGCGAGCGACTCCAGCGCTTCGATGATGGCGACCGCGGAGTGCTGTTCGCCATCCAGGCTCACCGGGATGCCGGCCGCGAAGCCGATGGAGTGGCGCTCCGGCGCCCGCGGATGTGAGAACGCCTGCCTTGAAAGCACCCAGGCGTCCTCGGGAATGCTGCCGTCAGAGGTCAATGTTTCCTTGCCGCCGATGGTCACTCCCCAGAGGCCGCGGTTGACCGAGTAGGCGGCGCCGAAGGGCGGGATGGGCAGCTTGTGGTCCTCGAGATACTTGAGCTGTACCGGGCGCTGAAAAGCCCGATCGCGTACCGGAGCGATGATTTCCAAATCCGGCGCCAAGGTGCGCAAGGCCACTTCGAAGCGGACCTGATCGTTGCCGGCGGCCGTGCAGCCATGCGCGACCATCGTGGTGCCCAACTGTAACGCCAGCTGAGCGATCGTCTGCGCCTGCAGCACGCGTTCCGCGCCGACGCACAGCGGGTACAACCCACCGCGGCGAACGTTGCCCATGATGAGGTACTTGAGCACCTGATCAAAGTAGGCGCCGCGCGCATCGACCAACCGATGACTCAGGGCACCCAACGCAGCCGAGCGTTCGGCCAGGCTCGCGGCGGCGGCGGCGTCGATGCCGCCGGTGTCCACGGTCACCGTGATGACCGGGCGTTGATAAGTATCCTTGAGCCACGGGACACAGAACGAGGTGTCCAGTCCGCCGGAAAAAGCCAATAGAATGGGCTCATCGCCCTTCGAGGGTGTCGTTGTCATAGAGTTTAGCGTCCGAAAATAGCGCGGAGGCGGACCTTGAGCTCGCGCTGCTCGCGCGCGCCGGCGGTTGCGATGAAAATAGTGTCGTCGCCCGAAATCGTGCCTGCAACTTCAGGCCATCGGGCCGTATCGATGGCGACGGCAACACTCTGTGCCGACCCGATGGTGGTCCTCAAGATGGTCAGGTTCGTCCCCGCCGTCGACATGGCGCTCACGAATTGCTTGAGCGTCGAGAAATCATTGTTGGCGCTCCGCGGTTCCTCGGGAAGCACATAGCGGTCGCCAAGCTTGGCCACCCCCAATCCGCGCAGATCCCGGCTCACGCTCGATTGGGTCGCCGCATACCCATGCTTGCGCAGCATCGCCACCAGCTCGGACTGCCGGCCGACGGCGTGCTCGCGAATGATCTTGGCGAGGGCATCGCGGCGAGCCGGGGCGGTGGAGTTGCCACCGTCAGCCAGTGCTTTTGAGTCGATCATAGGGATAAAACCGTACGCCGTGATGCATAAATTTGCGCGCATATTGCATAAAAATGCAGGCTCTGTCAATGCCGGCGGAGGCCATGGCATGGCGTCGGTGCAGTCCGCGGGAGTCGTAGGAATGCGGCGACGCGACTTCGGCGCCGCAGCGGGGTAGGCTGGCAGCCTGTACTCAAGACAGGCTTCCGACATGGACAAGGAGTTGCTCGAAACGGTTGAACTGGAGACGGGCCCCCAACCCGATGCCGCCATCATCTGGCTGCACGGCCTTGGGGCTGACGGCCATGATTTCGTGCCGATCGTTCCGGAATTGGTTCGCCCGGGCGAGCGAGCGTGGCGTTTCGTCTTTCCGCATGCCCTCTCACGGCCGGTGACCATCAATGGTGGCATGCGCATGCGCGCCTGGTACGACATCGTTGCCCTCGACCGCAGGGCCCGGGAGGATGATGCCGGCTTTGCAGCCGCCGATCGGGCGATCCGCGCCTTGATCGAGCGTGAGGTGACGCGCGGAATTCCCGTTCACCGCATCGTCCTGGCGGGGTTCTCGCAGGGAGGCGCCGTGTCTCTCTATGTGGCGCCGCGCCTGGCGGAACGCCTGGCGGGGGTCATGGCGTTGTCCACGTACTTGCCGCTCGCCGGCCGACTCGCGACGGAACGGCTGCCGGCGAACCAGACCACACCGATTTTCATGGCCCATGGATCGACCGATGGGGTGCTGCCCATCTCGATGGGTCGTGAGTCGCGGCAGCTGTTACACACGTTGGGCTTCGCCGTCGAATGGCACGAGTATCCGATGGCGCATTCGCTGTGCGCACCGGAGGTGTCGGATATTCGAAGCTTCTTGTTCCGGGTTTTGCCGAATGTGAAGGTTTCGTGACAAGCGCCCAGGCGCGTACTAAGCTCGGTTGTCGAAAAATTCAACGAGGGACGGAACGTGGCAACCACTTCAACGGCGACATCGGCAAAAGTAGCAACATCGGCTCGAGGAGCGGCCTCTTCCAAGGCGCTTGCGAGCGTCGAGCGACTATCGGCCGCCGCGGCCAAGGCCGAGGCGTCGGCCGACGGCGCCAAGGATCAGGTGCGAGCCGCCAAGGCCGTATTGAAAAAGGCGCGCAAGGCATCGAAGCTCGCGAAGCGAACGGCCAAGGAGGCGCGCCGCCGTGCCGACGTCGCCAAATTGAAGCTTGAAGAAGCTGCCCCGGATGCCGGGCTCAAGCGGCTGCCGAAGGCCGCCAAGAATTCAAAGCGCGCCACCGATTCAAAGCCCGTTGCTGCCCGAAACCGTAAGGTCAAGGCGAAAGAGGAAAATAAGCCGAAAGCGGAAAACAAGCCGAAAGCGGCGGGCAAGAAGCCACAGAGTGCGGCCGAGGTGGCGCGTTCCGTCATCAAGAGGATGGGTGCCAAGAGGAGCTCGAGCCCGGCAGCGGCGGCCTCGAGTCACGCCCCGGCAGCGGCCACCGCCGCAGAGTCGCCGGCTGGAGAAACCATCACGGCTTAGTTGAACGTTTCAACCGGTCACGGCATTCGGGAGCAGAGTCGTGACCAGGATCATCAAGAAGAGAATGGCAAGAAAGCCGATCAGCTGGCCCAGGATCCAAAGGCCAAGTGCTTTGCGAGTGGCGAGGCCCTGAATCTCGGAAAGCCCCATCACCTGAATCACGATGCTCCACAGCGTCAGTACCACGTAGGCGATGAACTGCATTCGCAGCAGCAGTGCCACGAAGGTCTCGGCGTCGGGGCGCAGCGTCACTTCGAACGTAGCGCCGCCCGTGAGCAACGCCGTGAACAACCACACCAATAATGACGCCGCCAGCGGTACTCCGCCGTAGGCGAGAACATGAAAAACCTGGTGTCGAACGGCGGTCTTTCCGGCGCGCGAGCAAAGTCGTGCGTAGATCGCGCCCATCAGAAAAAGACTCGTGATACCCGCTATCGATCCCAAGACCAGCGACTTGCCGAAGATCTCGATGAGGGTCAAAGACGCGCCGGCGTTTTGCGCCCGGCTCAAGGCGAGCCAACCCGCGATTCCCTGTGCAGCCCCCAACAGATAATCAGTGCGGCCGACGGGCCGCGATGCGAGTTCTCGAAACACTCGACGCGGTCTGAGCCACACATCGTGCAAGGGTCTGATGGGTTCTTCAGTGAGCACGCGAGTGAGCCTACGCAATCCGTGTCGACGACTCCAGCAGCACACGCAGATGACAGCGGACTTTTTCAAGGCTACTCTCGCAACGGGTAGCCGTAAGACCGCGAGGAGAAATGTGATCATGGCCAAGAAGAAGAGTAAGGCGAAGAAGCGTCCTGTGGGGAAAGCAAAGCACACAGCCGCGAAGAGCAAAACAGTGAAGAAGAAATCAAGCCCGGCAAAGAAGGCGAGCAAGGCTAAAAAGGTCGCAAAGAAGGTTGCTTCCGCGCCCAAGAAGGCAAAGTCGGCCGCTGCATCCAAGAAGGTGACAAAGAAGGTCGCCAAGAAGAAAGCGGTAAAGCCGAAGAGCGTGATGGCTCCGGTTGCTGCGCCCGTGGAAGAGACCAAGGTGTCGCCGGAGTTCGAACCCACGGTGGACTCGAGCGACACCGCCCATGTCGAGTCCGTCCCCTCGTAGCCGATCGGGGATTGCTCTCGCTGTCGGGTTGGGCGCGTCAGCCCTTTGAGGGCGACGCGCCTGCGCTCATTTCGGGGGAACACTCCGTTGGTTGCAGAGGCCGAAGCGATACGGCGCATGGCCAATTTTGTTGCGATGCACAAATCGTTCGTTACTGGATCGTCACGAACGACATGGAACCGCCAAAGGAAGGGGTCGGTCAATTCCTACGGTGAGCGCAGATTATGACGACTGCCGTTGGATCCGCGCTCTCGTAATCATGCGTCGACGTGCAAGAGGATGTGACCATGTCGTACGGCAAGAGCAGACTCTATTCGAGCGCCGGTATCGCTGAAACGGGCGATGTGAGCGTCGCGGCCGTGGCCGATGACCTGGCGCCGGTGCGATCCCTGCGGGAGGCGCGCGAGCAGATTGAGACGCTCAAATCCATCAATGCACACCTGGTGCGACAGCTCGCTCTTTTCAAGCAGCGCGAAGCACAGGCGCAAATTCTCGCCGACCGGGACGGTCTGACCGGACTTTACAACAGGCGAAAACTCTCCGCGTTGTTGGAGCAGTCGTTGCACGAGGCGAAACTGCATCAGCATCGGGTGGGCCTGTTGTTCATCGATCTCGACGGCTTCAAGGGCATCAACGACACCCAGGGTCATGCGGTCGGCGACGAGCTGCTGAAGATGGTGGCGGCCCGGATCACCGGCCGCGCCCGCACCGGCGACTTGGTATGCCGGTATGGCGGTGACGAATTCGTCGTCATTCTGCCGCGTGCCGCCGATGCCGGTGCAGTCACACGGGTCGCGGAGAGCATCGCCAGGCGGGTGGCGCTGCCTTATCACATCGATGGGGTCGAGCTGCGTGTCACTGCTTCCATCGGCTTGGGGCTTTATCCCGATGAAGCGGCGACCGCTGAGTCATTGATGGAGCGGGCGGACGGGTCGATGTATCGCAACAAGGCGCGCGGCACGGATCGCTCCCTGGTGTTCCAGAGTTCCTTGCCGCCCGGCCGTCGTCGCGACGATCCGTTTGGGCCCCGCGTCATTTCTTAAGACTCCAGGTTTCTAGCCTTCAGGGCGCTAGCCTTCAGGCGCGCCAATCGCTCTTTGTCCCCTGCGGCGCTATTCTGTGGAGCCGTAAGGGAGGAATGGGATGCGATTGAGAGTCCGGTGGGCGTTGTTATGCTTGGTGGTCGCGGCGATCCCGGCCGGCTGTGTGATCGTCCCCGATCAGCGTCATTACGCGGATGGCGTGGTGCTCGTGGCGCCGCCGCCGCCGCGCGAGGAAGTGGTGGGGGTCCCACCCACTCCCGGTTTCATTTGGCTCCCCGGCTATTGGAATTGGGTGGGCAATCGACACGAATGGGTCGAGGGGCACTGGGCTGCGCCCCGCCCGGGACACCATTGGGTGGCGCATCGCTGGGTCAGACAAGGCGATGGCTGGCGGCTTCGCCCCGGGCATTGGGAACGCTAGGAGCCTACCCGTCGGACGTGATCCTAGTCCCCGGCATTCTTGGCGGTGGGCGCCTGATGAGATTGAGGCCAGGGAGCCGCCTCGGCGATGTCGCGCAGCCGGCGGCGATGGTCGGCGTCGAACCAATGTTCAATGAGACGAAAAGAAATGGACTGGCTGGGCGGCAGCAGGGGCGTACCTGATGCAATATCGTCCCGGGTAAACCAGCGGGCATCCTCGAGTTCTTGGTCGTGCAAATTCACCGCGGAAGTGATTGCATGGGCCGTGAATCCCAGCATCAGGGAGGCGGGAAAGGGCCACGGCTGCGAGGAGTGGTATTCGATGTCGTCCACGCGTACGCCGGTTTCTTCGAAGACCTCCCGCGCCACCGCATCTTCGAGCGACTCGCCGGGTTCAACGAATCCGGCGATGGTCGAATAGCGGCCGACCGGCCAGGTAGCCTGCCGACCGAGCAACGCGCGCTCGCCGTCGCTGATGAGCACGATGATGGCGGGATCCAACCTCGGAAACTGCTCCGTGCGGCACGA
>Ga0116228_10004406_pt1 | contig 12477 bp, 7 predicted proteins | sample S1TSphfallax_2_FD_89694 | JGI IMG/M metagenome (GOLD analysis project Ga0116228, IMG submission 89694) | Host-associated microbial communities from peat moss isolated from Minnesota, USA - S1T2_Fc - Sphagnum fallax MG | ecosystem: Host-associated > Plants > Peat moss > Unclassified | place: USA...
TAATGCCAAGCTCCTCTAGGTATTGCCCAACGGGGTGTTGTATCCTCTTTCTTCCCAGATTTCCCTACCAGCTTTAAGCATGAATAACTGGGCCCTTCCGGATTATAACCCCCCCCCCCCCGCCACCGATTGCGTCGCGCAGGTAACGCCCAACTGGCAGCTGGACCAAGCCATCCTTGACTAGGGCTTGCGGGAAGTGGAGCAATTGTTGCAGGCCCAAGGGGGGAAAACATTAAAGGATTTTGACCTGCCTATCCCTGCACAGATGGTTGCCCCAGGGGACGCCACTGTATCCGAGGAGCGGGCCAAGTACAATGTGACGTGGCAAGCTTAGCAGCTTGCTCGGGATGTGCTTTTGTTAAATCAGAACTAGCGCTCCATTTACGACAATGTCATTGACACGGTCCATGACCCCGGGCCGGTGGACAAAACCTTTTTTATTGATGGGTTGGGAGGGGCTGGCAAGACTTTCCTCTATGGGTGCCTACTCAGCAGGGTGCGCTTTACTGGTGACATAGCGTTGTCGATGGCATCTTCTGGCATTGCAGCCTTGCTTTTGGAGGGCGGCTGCACAACTCACTCATGTTTCAAAATTCCCATAGGAGGCCTTTGTGGCTCCTCTGCTTGCTATGTTCCCCTGAACAGTCCACAAGCGGCCTTGATTCGGGCTGCACGCCTCATTGTGTGGCATGAGGCACCCATGGCCCACAAGCATGTGTTTGAGGCTGTGAACCGCACACTCCAGCATGTCATGGGCGCTGTTGACCCTACCTTAAAGGACATGCTTTTTGGGGACAAGGTTGTTGTCATTGGAAGTGATTTTAGGTAAATATTGCCTGTGGTTCCCCGGGGCACGAGAGGCCAGATTATGGATGCCAGTCTCAAGAGGTCCGCAATCCTTTGGCACCATGTTAAAGTGTGTCAGCTGCATGAAAACATGCGTGTTTAGAGGCTTTTGGCACAGGGTGGAGCCAATGCCGTGACCGATGCCCAACAACAGCAAGCTTGGGCAAACTACTTGCAGCGCATTGGGGAGGGCACAGAGCAAAACTTTCCTGAGGTTGGGGAAGAGGCTGTTTTGATCCCATAAGACATGTGTTGCCAAGGTGACACCATTGATAGCCTGGTGGATGAAGTTTACGACGACCTTGGCCGCTTCACAAACTCGTAGTCACGCAATGAGCACATCATTCAGAGGGCCATTTTAACTCCTCTGAACGAGGACGTTGACAGCATCAACACCACCATCATGAATCGGTTTGACCTCACCACACCTGACAGCCCACCAACACAGCGCCGCACGTACCACAACGCTGATTCTGTTGTGCAAGGCGAACAGAGAGGGGTTTACCCCACTGAGTTTCTAAACTCCCTCAGCATGTCAGGGGTGCCACCCCACACTTTGACCCTGCAGGAAGGCTGCCCGGTGATCTTGCTACGGAATATGCCGGACGGCCTTGCACATGGCACTCGGCTTATTATGGTCAAGCTGATGCAGCACATAATTGATGCTGAAATTGCCACAGGACCGGACAAGGGCAGGCGTGTTTTCATTCCCCGTTTCAACATCACTCCCTTTGACATAGAAAGGATGCCTTTTACTCTCCGCCGGCGATAATTCCTGTTGCGGCCCGCATTTGCCATGACTATCAACAAGGCCCAGGGGCAAACACTGTAGACAGTGGGGGTGTACCTGCCCAAGCCTGTTTTTTGCCACGGGCAACTTTATGTGGCTTTCTTTCGGTGTGGCTCATAGCGGGGTGTCCAGGTGCTGGTCCCGGGGTGGCACAAGGGTGGCTATGAATGGGGCCCCTGCTGGCGTTTACACCAGTAATGTGGTCTACCGCGAGGTGCTGCAGTGATTCTTCTTGTGGGTATGGGGTTCTTTGGGGTCTCCTTTGGACTCCCATTTTTTTTTCAAGGCTTGGGCTTTGGTTTCATCCAAGGGGATGGGTTGGATTAGATTGCATTAGACTAAAATGGGGCTTTTATGATATCAAAAATTCCCTCCATAGGATTTCCAGGCATGTAATGGATTTTAAATAAAGTGACCATGCAGGCTCATCCCAACGACTCATGCATGTACCTGCAAAAGCTTAAGGTAGTCTAGAATGGGCTAGAATATGCCTTATTCTAACATTGATAACTCAAAACTACTCTTTGATAATTTTGTCTTTTTTTGCTCGCCCCCCCCACTCACTTTTGGGGGACTTCACAGTGTCCGAAGGTCACGGGTACCCACTAGTTCTATTTATGTGTGGAACTAGAACCAAAACTGGAATACATCATCTCTTTGAAAAAAAGGTGACTAGAACTAGGGTTAATTGAGAGTTAGTCACCAATTCCAATCTAGGTTAATAAGAACCAGACTGGAACTAGCTGGAACTGGGTCTGATTTTCAGAATCATAATTCTTTTTGAAGAACTGGATGTTTCATTAATCATTAAAATAAACATTTGTAATGGAATTTAAAACAAAGTCACCCTAGCTATGCTTGTCACCTTCCATGTGAATGTGATTATTTGTCAAATTTTCAATTTACCACACATTTATTGTGCCTTTTTTTAAAAAACCATTTTTTTGAAATGAAAATTTTCGAATTTTTCACATGTCTCACAAACATGATTTGAACAATGTGAATCAAGTGGTTCAATATATGTTCCACTTTCATAAAGGTTAAAAATCATTTAAATCATTTTTGAAATATATTTGTGTGTTTTCATATAATCTTTTAAATATATATATATTTTTTAAAAATATTTTGACATTAGATAATATGAAAAAATATATTTTCTTCAACAATTGACTTTTTAATGTAATGGGTTATTGTAATATTCAAAACAATTATGAAGATTTTTCTTAATAATGAAATTGTTGACGTTCAAAAGTGCACCACTTTAATATATATAGTGATGCATAAAAAAAGTCCCTTGTAATTTGCTTTCACCTTTTAATGTTCGCCATCTCCTAATTCATGGCTTGGCACCATGTTGGATTTGTTATAGCCTCAATCAAGTAAGTTGTGAAGTTCAAAAATGATTTTCAATTTGCCACATAATCTTCTAGCTTAGAGGAGAAAGACCATACTTAGTTAAATTGTTGAAGTTATGGGTTTGAGGTTGGAATAAAGGGGTCATTGACACCACATGAGTAATGCCCTTCATTTGCATTGATGTAGTAAGGTGATGATGACAACATTAATGTCGTTGTTTGGTTTGGGCTTAGAGTAGCACTATTAGGTTTGAAATGTAATGAAATTTTCTCATCCACATTCATATGGTCACTTGATTAATTGCTACTAAATGTGGTAGCAAAGGTTCTTGGGCCCAATGCACTTGTTGCTAATGGTTGTGAATGTGGTGATGACTCCCTTAGAATTTCAAAATTTGTTGACAGGGGCTAGACATCTATCATGGTTGATCATTCGATGAATTATTTTAAGTTTATTTGTTGGTTGTCAAGTGGTCATATATGCATGCCAAAACCTTCCTTCATCTATCTTAGCATTATTATTAGAATGGTCAACATGTGTGTCTCAAGATTATAACAACAATTTAACCCTTGGTTTCCAAGTTGTAAGCTACTAGAATTCACTTTTATGTTTTGGGTTGAGTTTTGTTCTTTTTTCAATCAAAATATGCACATGTATGTTACGTTGCCAAAGATACACACTTTGTTGAAATCAAATTTCTTTCCTATGAGTGTTGATGTGGTGTGATTCTAAAGGTTGTTCATGTGGGAGATCGGTTTTTGAAGTAATTTGCAGTATTTATTGTTTAACCCAAGACTTATTGGAGTTTGGGCATCAAGCATTATGGATCTATCTTTTGCCAAGAATGTTTAAATCTTTTGCTCTACAACACCATTTTGGTGAGGAGTATGCCTTGAGTGAGGCTTCTACATATAATCCCATGTTTGATGAATAACATGGAAAAATCTTCTAATAAGTATTCTCCACCTTAGTCACTCATGAACACCTAAACCTTCACACATGTTCGCACTTGACTAGCCTTGAAAGCTTGTAGTGTTGCAATGGTTTAGGAAATGTGATTTCAATGAAAGAAAATGGATCTATGTGCACTAATTATAATTATTGATGAAGGTCATGAAGTAGAGGTTACTTCTTATAGATGCAAGCTTGATCATGTCACATAGGTCATTGTGCATCAATTTTAACACCTTAGTGACTCATCTTTCACTCTTCTTTATGGCCCTTTCTCTATGATGCTTTCCATCAACACAATTTTGACACAATCATTTGCAAGTTGGTATGAGTGGTATGCCCTCAACCAAACACTTTGCTACTTGTTTGACATAGAATTTAATATGATAGATCTAGAGAAAGAATTAGGATTGCTCATTGACTTGGGTGTTTCATGATAGGTTGTTGTCATGCTACTTGTGAGTGTTGAATACCTCCAATCACTAAATACATTTTTTCTTCACAAACTATGCTATAATAATTAACATTTTGATTTTTTTCACATTCAAACAAATCATTCTCTATTGCATCAATAGGAACAAGGTTGGTTGTGTTGGGATCAATGAACCTCCATTAGTAGAACAAAGTTTGTACATTCTTTAACATAGTTATGTTCACAAACAAAATAAATAACATGCAAAGCTATACTACAACACAACAAATAGAGCAATGTTCATGGTCACCTTCACTAAATAATACTTGCTAGCTTTGATACTATGTGTTAACATTAGTCAACACTTGCTAAATTGAATTAACACCAAACAAGTGTTTATAGAAAAGAAAAACAAAACAAAAAATATATAAAAAGGAATGCATGAAACTCCTTTTCACAATGCATAATAGACATAATAATATTTGCATACATTTAATCTAATTATTTAGTAAAACAACTTACACACTAAATAAGTACCTATTTACTATAGTCAGGTCAAAACACACTAAAAGGAACCAACAAGATTATTTTATAGAATGACTACATAAGTCATTTTTTAGTCTTTCCCATTTCTTCATGTAATTGGTTTGAAATGAAATCTTTTGCAACTTGTTATTAAAAATACATATAGTTGCCCCAATATATCATGTGGTTTTACTAGTCATTATTAATAAATAAAAATATTTCAAAATGTATAGATTTTGCTAAATTTTATGTTTTGTTTGAAAAATTATCAAAATTTCAATCATATAGAAATATGTTAACTATTCTAGGTTTTAATTTCTTATACCATAAGCTATGACTTTGTTTTATATGTCATGTACATTACACCCCATTTATATGTGGTAAAAGACTTTTGAAATTATGAGATTTAAAAACACATCTTGAAATTTTCTAAATTTTTAATTTCATAACTTTTTAATTATGAATGTTTTTAGAATGTGGGTAATAGGTTACTATTAGTTCAATATTTTTACCATCAAAATTTCTTGATTAAAACATTCTTTTACCATAGTTCTTTGCAAATTTGGTTATTTTTAATGCAACTATTGTTCAAGTTCAAAAGTCCTTTATTAAACCAAAACCAAAAATAAAACTTAATGAATTTAGAATTTGAATTCCTCAACATTCATACGAGTCATTTAACACAACTTGAAATTATTACCATAATTTTAAAATGTCAAAAAAGAATCTATTATAGCATGCAATTTTCAAGGACCCTCAACAACTTTTTTGGTTCCTATTAGTGTGTTTTGACCTAGGGTTGTAATAGCATTTTTTATTTTGGTGACAATTTTCTTCAAAATTAAAAAACTCATAAATATAAGGTTTTATCTTAAAATGTATTAATCTCATGTATTTGAAGCTTAGAGATATTGCATGATTGATGATTATGAAACTAATTAACATGAATTGAATGAGTGGAATGTGAGTTTAATTTATTGTATTATGATTTTTTCAAGGTCCCAAATATTGCAATTATTTGAAAATTCTTTAAGCATAAAAATTGATTATTTTCTTGGATTATCTTTCAATAACATTTTTAAATGTCATATAACATTGTGACTTGAAATTGAAAGTGGGTTAAAAAATCTTTAAATATTCATATTTTAAGCCATATTTCAAATACATTGGACATGGATTTTTGGATATGGATTTTTGCAAGGGACTTTTTACTATAGTAAATTAGACACCTTAATATCCTTCTAGCATATTGATAATTGCCTTAATAGGAATTTGATATTATTGAAAACAAATTTGACCATCAATACAAAAAATATTATTATCATCTTGTAAATACAAAAGAAGTTGAGGGGTACATTTAAAAAGTGATATATTTACAATTATTTTTATTTAATTAAAAATGAAAGAACAAACATTTGCACTATTTATAGGAGTTGTTGGATCAATTGCAACTTGGGACCAATAGAGAAATTACAATAAATTTTCTTGCCACCACTTATGTTTATTCAACATTTTATATTGTTTAAAATGATTTAAAATTTGCAATTGATTATGAGGATTAAAATATCACATTGAAATCGTGCTAGATGAAAAAATGTACAAAATTTAACCTAGCATGAAAATTGAAACTGTGTATTAAAAAAATTTTTATCAAGAAATCCAGTTTTTTCCCTTTTGAAGTGGTTGAATAAACAATTAGAAAAACCAAAAAAATATTATGGTGAAATTATTTTTCTAAGACATTTGAATGTTATATTTGATGTTTGAATCATTTTGCTTTCAAAAGACACAAATTGACTCTAAAGCTTCATATATTCTCAAACAAACAAAACAAACCCAACAAACAAACAACAATAACCACTTTGGATAATTGAAGATAAGGATGATATTTATTGACATATTTGTATATTCATATAAAATAATGTAGCCTTTGTCATTGGCCCAAATGTGAACTTGTTACTCAATTAATTTTTCCTTTCCAAACCATTTAAAAAAAATTAATTGAATTTCAAATGACAAAAACTACTCAAAGTTTAATATCTTTTACTATTTCAGTCTAAAACTTTCCTAATCACCTTCATTAAATCCTAATTATTAAAGGCTCTCTAAAAATACCAAGAGCATGCCCAAATTTCTGTAAAAAAATTAGTTTTCATTTAAGTGAATGTTTAGTGGAACAATTGTTTAATATCCAATAACTTTTCCACCATATGTCGAAACATTATGAAAGCAATTTGATGCGCATGTACTCATCAAGGACTTTCCAATGGCACCAAGATCACATCAAGAGGCACCATAATTTGGGAAATCTCAATGTAAATTTTATTTTAAATGTTAAAATTTTAATATGATTTACCCTCCCATTTACATCTAGCATTGGTCTTTTGAAAGCAGTGATATCATAGTGCCTTGGCAACTTTGATAAATATTTGTCGATCAATGAATTCATCTTGAAATTTTCAATTCAACAAATTGAATATTCTCGAAGATTCAATCATTTCCTTCACAAAATTTTGTGATTGAATTTTTTTCTGGGAAATTTTTAACATTTCTGAAAATAATATAATTAACATCAAAGTTGCCAAGGTACTATGGTATTTGATGACAAGCATCTAGTGAAAAATAATTTAGCCATGACATATTCAAGGTTTTTTTTATGACTAATATTCATCACTTGACAACAAAAAGAAAGGGTTGTGAATTATATAAAGATTTTTTTGGAAAAAGGGCTCAAAGTCGCCATATATTTGAAGGGAAAGACAAATTGAAACTTGCCATATTTAGAGCACAGGTTCTTGTATGTTGACAATATATAATGAAATTTGAAAAAAAAAAATCTACTTTTGTTTCTAACCTTTAACCAAATTTGGACGTCCTCTTGTGGATGATCATTGGTTCATGTACCTCAAAAATTTCGAGGGAAAAAAAGAAAAGAAAAGGAAAACCTTGGACATACTAGCAAGGTATTTAAGATTCATTGGAAAATAGTTAGTGATTAGCTATGATGCAAATGTAAGTAACTTTCCCAATTATTGGAACATGCTAATGAAAAAGGTTTGAGATATTATAGAGGCAATGCTAACCTAATATCCAAGTTATGAATGTAAAATCCCTCTTGATGTATTAAACTTCCATGAGGATGGCCAAGATGCAAGAAAATACAAGATCACATCATCGTGTTTGTCTATATTTTCCACACATTGACCCCCACAATCTAGTCATGACACTTGAATGGGATTGGATCATAGAGCATTGCCAATGACTCATATTATCTTGATGATGACAACATATTGAATTCATCGACGACTCAATTGTTAGTTGTAAAGGGTGTGCTAATCGTTTTTCTACAAATATTATATTAAAATAACAACATTCATGTAGATGTGAAATAGTATGACACCCAAAATGTAGTTGAAAGTTATGTTGTAAATTGTGGCCAAAACAAGTTGTCACAAAAGATTCTTCCACAACACATGCTTATTACAAGTCGATCAACAAACTCTAAAGATCTTGTCAAGGGATTTTGTTTTGTCTATGAAGATACTATGGACTCATAGGAGATTTCAATGTGTGAAAAGTTGAAAGGAAAATTTAACATGTCCGGTGAAAATATTTACATACATTAGATTTAGGGTTTGATATCTAGGGTCTAAATAAAACTTGTTGATGTGAGTATGCGCCCAACTTTATTGGAAGAGAAAACTAAACCAAAGGAAGAAGTTGAAAGGGAAGAAAGAAAGGATGTAAGACCTAGGGTTAATTTGCCAAGGACCTAGGAGGTTATGTTTTTGTTGAACTACCAAAGGCTCAACTACCCAATGGTATTAGGAATTCATGGAATCTTTCAACATAATCCAAAGTAAAGAGAATAGTTAGGCAAAAAGATGGAGTGGGAAGGACCCATTTATTTCCATATAAGAGTAGTAGTACATACCTATTGTGAATTTGAATTGAAGTGTGTGTTTTTCCAGTTTTGAATATTTTCAATTCGAATTCAATCGGATTTTCATACCCAGAAACCATACTGTGTTTTATATGAAAGTGGGTTTAGGGTTTAGGGTTTTAGGGTTTTAGGGTTTCTTTCCGAAGGGAAAAAAAAAAATTCATGATTTTCCTGCAACTTTTTGTATAACAAGGTGATTCCAAAAGTCATCCTCAGTTTGGGCCTCAGTTTGGGCCTCAGTTTGAAACTCCGTTTATCATCTCATCCTCACTTAATAATGTCTATGATAATAAGGGGTATATGGTACATCTCAAAGTTCAAGTTCTGTTTTTGCAATGAGCCCACTTTGATTGACCCATCACCCAAAAACCAAAAATAAATACATAAATATTTTTTAAAAAATTAAAATTTTTTATTAAAAAAGACTGACATTTAGGTCACCCATTTTTGCCTACTAAAACTATACATACAGTCCCAACTTCAAAGGTGCTTTTGGAAGCTACTATCAAGTTAAGGTGATGTGTTATATAATTTTAGGGTTCCTGAAATCCTCCTCACAAGTTATTTGGTTACTACCTGCACTGGTTTGCACCTGTAGAGCTTTCCTTTTAGACTTGTTATTGTAGGCAATTTCTTTATCTTTCCTTTTTTTTTGGACTTTTGTTCCTTTGTGTTGTTGTTGTAGTGTTTTCTTTTCTTTTCTTTTCTTTACTTTGCTTTTCTTTTACTTTACTCCTTATCTTTGCAGACTACCTTATCAACTAGTAGGGTCAATTTCATCATTTAAATTAATCCTTTCAGTTTTGAAATGTTCATCTTTAGTGGAAATATGAAGTTGAAGTGTGGGAAAACTTTCATCTATTTATGATTTGAATGAGTTCATCACTCATACATGAATAATATCATAATAGAATATTATTATAAATCATGTAATATTATTAATAATTTGAAAATAAAAATGAAATTATTTTTTGAAAAAGAATAATAATTTGTTTGTTTGTTTTGTGTTTTTTTTTTTGGGGTCAATGTGGAAGTTAACCCTAGTCTAGGGTGGTGGGAGTAGTAGTAGTAGTAGTAGTAGTAGTAATTGGGTAATCCTCCATTTGTGAATCTTTTGAAAGAAAACTTTATGATGACTATCCCCACCCCACGCCACCCCCTCTTGGATGAACCACCACCTACATTGGTACCATAAGAGGATGAATGGCATGATCATTCCCAACCTCACCTTGGATGAACCAACATTGCGGGCCGTGGTACCCATAAGAGGATGAACGGCATGACCATTCCCAACCCCCAACTTGGATGAACCAACACCTACATTGGCACCATCGGAGGATGAACAACATGATGGCCTCTCAAGGTGGATGAAGAGAGATAGATTGGGTAAGCCACAAAGCTCGGGCCCAATTCTCATAAAGCCCCACCCCTTTGGGCTTTGCACAACATAAAAACTTCCCAAGGTTTTTATTTAGAAAAAAATTCAGATACTAATTGAAGTATCAGGGGGAAAAAACAATGGTGGGCTTTTTGAAAAAATGAAATGCCCACTTCCATCGAGCATATTATGTTTTTTGAAACGCCCATGGATTTTTTTTGAATTGCCCACTTCCATTAAGCATTATTACTTTTTTTTTTTTGTGGGTAATTTGATAAATTGTTGGAAATTATGGGAAAGTGGAAGTGGGAATATCAGGTGTAGCCTAAAGAATTAATTTTTAATTGAAAATTAATTAAAATATATTGGGAAGTGGACCCAACTTGCTTGCTAGCTAGCCCTACAAAAGAAAAATGGGTGCAAACAAATGTTCCAATTTAGATATACCTATCCCACATGGGTTAGGGGAATCTGTCCAATTCCAAAGCATGAAACCCAAACTTGGAAGCTATGATCCCTTGGCACGCTAAGTGTTTACATGTTCACTTCAACTCCCAAAAGAACACAAAACAAAGCAAAACAAAACAAACCAAAGCAAAGCAAAGTCCATGGTATCAAAAGTCTCATGTGACTAGACAAGTGAATAATGGATCATGAGTCCCCAACACATTTTGCCCATGCCCTTTTGGCTCTTGCATGGCCCCCCACCTCATTCTCTCTCCTTGTACTTTCCACACCAGCATGGTTACTCTAACCCCTCCAAAAGGATGTAACCCAATCGTATGTTTGGTTAATATTCTTGTTTTGATTATTATTATTATTATTATTATTATTATTAGTGTTTTTATTGTTGATGAAGCTTAGATCATTCTCAATCCAAAACATCATGTTGATTTAAATTTTGATTAAGGATGTTCGAATTGAGCGAGCACTTGCACTAGTGTGACTTGTCAATAATAATTTGGATGAATTTTTTGGCTTTCGAGGATTGGATCCTAATTAGCCCACTTTTTCACAAGGTTATTAGAAAATTCTTCAATATAGAAAAATATTTGTGAGAAAATTTCCAAAAACTAGTAGTGAATTTAAAAATTTTTACACATTATATTTTTAAATGCCCAATTAATTTTTTTCTTGAGATTTTTTTCCTTCAGAATAATAGCATTGTTCACCTTTTGAAAAAAGAATTGTGACATCGAAAATTTGATGTAAATTTCCCAAAATTACAATCTTTAGTCAAATTTATACTACGAAAAAGTTCCCAATTTTTCCTCGTTAAAACAAGACAAAATTTGTGAGGAAAAAAGAAACATTGCAAGTCACAAAGCCTTATTTTCAAATTTGAACCAAGGTTTAAGTTTTTGAAATTTAGGTCATTATGATTTATATACACAACAATGATTGTGTTCCCTAAATGTTGTGTAAATGTCATTTATTTTAACATCAAAAGCATTGATCATGCCCACTTTGAGGGCCCCTTGGATGGAGAATTGGAACAAGTTACTCATTCTAAAACCTTAAAAATCAATTCAAATGGGATTGCAAGTCTTCTACAATTGTTGGGTCTTTTTAAAATTCCAACTACGTGCTAATAACTTCGGAGTGATATGATTTGGCGTTCTTTGAGCCAATTTACTTTGGCTCTTTGGAAATTTTTGATGGAGCTACCATGCACATTGGCACAATGCTCCAAATTCCCAATGATACATTTGCCAATACATTTGAAGTGGTGAGGTGCGAAAATCATGACTTATTTTATGACTTGCACCACCACTCACTACAACCATAACAAATTGTTGTTTTTGGTGAATCATAAGACAAAGTGTTCAAAAATTGTGCTTTCATGTGAAGTGTAAAGACAAAGTGATATCATTTATGTTGTGGTTTGTAAACATATATACAAGTGACTATGGTTTGATTAACCTTGTACTTGGGTTCACTAAGGCGTCTCAATATATATACTTCTTTAAAATGAATTAGGTAATTAAGGCAATGAATTTCCGATTCATTCAACTCATGATGCAGTTGTTGTCATCATCACCATCATCATCATCATCATCGCTCGATCAACTTTTTATTCAAACTTAGACATGAGATCAGTGAAGACATAATTTTTCACTCAATAAATAAATGGTGGATAGGGGATTAAAATTTTTAACAAAAAAAAAAAAAAAAAAAAAACAAAAAAAAAAAAATACTAATTATTTAAAAAAAAAAAAAATTGAAATTTTTGAAAATTCCACACAATAAAAAAAGAATAAATTTATTGCAAAAAA